>Ga0172380_10006811_pt1 | contig 13102 bp, 1 predicted proteins | sample Leawe162metaG_FD_119747 | JGI IMG/M metagenome (GOLD analysis project Ga0172380, IMG submission 119747) | Leachate microbial communities from a municipal landfill in Southern Ontario, Canada - Leachate well 162 metaG | ecosystem: Engineered > Solid waste > Landfill > Unclassified | place... | reverse complement strand
CCGGAAATACGGCGCTGAAAATGCGCCAGTCGTAATCCTGCAACAGGCAATCGGCGAAGACGCCGGCGGCATGGAAGACGCCGGCCAAGCGCTTGCCGCCCGCGCAATGTTTTTGCACGGCGTGTTTAAGGCTTGAATAATCGCTGACATCGACCGGTTCGACAGCCACCGTAACGCCGCCGGCCCGCGTTTGCTCCAGCCATTGCCGGGCGGCGTCGGGCGGCGCGCTTCTGGCGATCAGCAGCAGATGTTGAACGCCTTGTGCTATCAACCATTGCGCCAATTTCAAACCCATGCCGCCGAAAGCGCCGGTGACCAGGTAAACGCCGTCGCGGTCGATATTGAGCGGTTTATCCTGGGCTGAGCGCAACGGTGCCAGTCTTGGCGACAGCCGTTGACGGTCGCGTAATGCGCTCTGCTCTTCGGCCGGGTGCGAGATTTGGCTTAAACGATTTAGCGCCTCATCGTCAATATCGGCATCAAGATCCAGCAAGCGGCCATTAAATTGCGGGTATTCGCGCGCGACTACCCGGCCTAAACCCCATAAAGCCGCCATCGCCGGATGCAATGTTTCGTTACCGGTCACGGCTTGCGAGCCTTTCGTAATGAAGCTGAACGCGGTCAGTTCGGTATTTTTTAAGGCCTGAACCAGATGCAAAGTACCGGCGCAAACGGTGTCGATAAGTGCTTGAACGGTATCGGCGTCATCGTCCCCGAAGAATACGGCGTCCAGCGCCTGGAAATGAATCACGGCGCGTTGTGCCGATACGGCATGGCTTTGCCAGTGTTTTAACAGGCTTTCAAAGTCCCGTGCCTGCATCGGGTTGACCGTGACCGCGCCATTATCGGCAATGCCGAAACTTTCACCGTAAGCAACCTCTAGGCAATCGGCGCCTTGCCTGCGCAGCAACGCGGCGAAACGCTCGGCGACGCCTTGTCTATCCTGAAAAATCAGCCAACTCACCGGTGTTTGCAGCGGTCGCGTCAAAATGACGCTTTGCCGGCATAAGCGTTCGGTGGACGCAAGCTTTGGCGTGATAAACGACATTTGCCCGAATCCGGCCTGCGCCAAGGTTTGCCGCCAGCCTTCGGTATCCATTAACGGATAAGCCTGTTGCACGCGATGGTCGGTAAATGCCCACCAACCGGCAGTCAAGCCGAACACCAGGTCTACCCATAGTTGCGGCTCCAGGCCTTCGAGCAGCATCAACAGGCCGTCCGGGGACAGCAGCCGACGGATATGCGCTAACGTGATGTTCAAATCGGCGGTGGCGTGGATCACATTGGCGGCGATGACGCAATCGAAATCCCCGTCGTTAAAGCTTTGGGATTTCGGGTCGCGGCTAATATCCAGCGTTTGATAACGGATAAACGGGTAATCCGCAAAATCTGTCTCGGCTTTCGCGAAGAAGGCCGCGGATAAATCGGTGTAGCAATAGTCCGGCGTTAGCGTTTTTAACAACGGCAATAAAACCCGCGTCGTACCGCCGGTGCCGGCGCCGATTTCCAGTATCCTGAGCGACCGACCCTTCGGCATTAGCTCCAGCCAGCCAGCCAGCGCCATTGCGGCGCAAGCGTTGAGCGCCTTGAAGCCCGCCGCGTCACGGTAGAGCGCGGCAGCGGAAATAGCGCTGTCGGGTGGAAACAGCAGCGTTAAAAAATCGGTGTGGCCGGTTAAAACTCCGGACAAATCCTGTCCACATTGCTTCAGCAATTGCATTTCTATCGAGTCTTCGGCCGATGACATTGTCGCCAGACCGGGTTCCAAAGCCGCGATAACGCGCCATTGCCCATCACGGTAGTCGAGGACATGCGCCGCGCTCAACGCCATCAAGCAACGCTGCAATAATCTTTGATAACGCGGGAGTATGCCTAAACGCTCGCGGCATTGCCCGGTGCTGAAACTATCGTCCAGCCGATAATCCCAGCCTAAGGCCAACAAGGCTTTGGTGACAAAGGCCAGCGCCTGTTGTTCCAGTTCGGCCAAGGCCGGGCCTGAATCGCCCCTGTTTTCCGTCGGCTGCGCGGCTTCGGCAACAGCCGCCAGCCACGCGCCGACTTTCGCTTCGTCCCAGGCTTCATCGGCGACAGGTTGCCACTGTGTGTGATAAAGCGGCGCCGCGATCGGCATCGATGGTTTTTTCAGGCGCATACCGGTGATTTGCGCGACAGTTTCCCGTTGCATCGTCATGATGTCGATATCGAACAGCAGCGTATCGGCATCGTGACCGGGGCGTAAACGGACATGAGATGTTAAAGCTTCGTTGCCAAGCGCGCGGTACAGGCAACAGGATTCAATACCCGTCTGCAAATAAGCCGCGTCGCCTTCCGGCAATAATGCGCCGGCTACCTGGAAACAGGCGTCGAACATTGGCGGATAAAGACAATGCCCTGCCTCGTCCGCCCCGCTAATCGTTCCGAGCGCCTGCCCGTCCAGCAGGCTCAAGCCCGTCAGCAAGCGGTAGGCGGGGCCGAACGCGATGCCGCGCGCGGCGATGTTGCGATAAAAATCATCGACCTCCAGCCTCTCGCCTGAATCGGCGGGAATCGTCGGCAACGGCGGGTTGTCCCCGGCTTGCCCGAGCTGCGCGCTAAAATGGCAGACCCATACCGAACCGCTTGCGCACGACCGGCTGTAGATCACGCACTCATCAGCCGTTAACACCAGTTGCAACTCTCTATCGTCGCCGCCATCGAGCAGCAACGGCGCCGGGTAGCTCACCTCGATGAAGCGGCAAGGCAAGCCCGTAGCGGCAACGGCGAGTTCCAGGTAATACGCGGCCGGTAAAAAAATCCTGCCTCGATAGCGATGATCCTGATGAAAACCCGGCTCACTAGCGCTCAGCATGGCGCTGTAAATTTGTTTGCCGGGTTCGCTTGCAAGTTCTATCGGGCCTGCCAATGGCGAATGAGACGGTATTGCCCGCTGCGCCGGGCCGGTTTTAAACCAGTAACGTTGCCGCGTAAAAGGGTAACCGGGCAGGTTGAGCAAATGGCCGGCAAAGCCTTGGTAATAGCCGTTCCAGTGAATATCTGCGCCCAACCGGTAAAGCTCGGCGACGGCTTCCTGCAACTCATGCCAACTGTTTTGTCCCCGTTGCAGCGCAGGGATTGCTTTTATCTGCCGGTAGCATTGCTCCCGCTTGACCATCTTGGCCAGAACATTTTGCGGGCCGATTTCCAATGCGCTGTTGACGCCTTGCGCCAGCAAGCCATCCAACGCTTGCGTGAACAACACCGGACGGCGGATTTGCTGCACCCAGTAGTCGGCGCTCGCGATGTCGCTACCGGCGAGGCGACCGGTATACGTCGAAATAATGTCGATTTCGGGGTAGCGGTAACTGATACGGCTCGCCGCTTCGGCAAACAGCGCCAACATCGGCTCCATCAAATGCGAATGGAAGGCCCTGTCCACCTTCAAGTCCAGATAGGCCAAGCCTTGAGAATCCAGCGCATGCCGGCATTGCCGCAGGGCCTCGTGACGACCTGAAACGACCGTATTCGCAGGCCCGTTGCAGGCCGCGATACTGAGCGTATTGCCGTTATCCCGCAACAGCCGGGTAACGGTTTCGGCATCGGTCAACACCGCCATCATGCCGGCAGGCTCGGTCATCGACGTCATCAAGCGGCCGCGCAGGCAAACCAACTCCAGCGCGTCATCAAAGCTGAACACATTGGCAAGACAGGCCGCCGCATATTCGCCGATGCTGTGGCCAACCAGGCAGTCGGGCTTGACGCCCCAGGCCATCCAGGCCTTAGCCAGCGCATATTGAAAACAAAACAGCGCGGGCTGCGCGTATTGCGTTTCCGATAATCGCATTGCGCCTTCAACCGTAAACAGAGTTTCCGTTAAAGACAGGCCCAACCGCTGTTTAAACGCCGCCGCACAGCTTGCAAGCTCCTCGGCAAACAGCGGATGGACATCGGAAAAATCGTCGATCGCACCGTTAAATGCGCCCTGCCCGGTAAACAGCAAGGCCAATCGCAAATCGCCCTCGACAACGGACGCATCGCTATCCTGTCTTAAGGCCTGCGCGATCTCGCCCGGCTCTGAGCAACAAATCGCCAGGCGCTGTTGAAAATGATCCCGGCGCGCATTGGCCGTGTAACAAAAATCGGCGCTATCGGTCCCGGGATGCGCCTCTAAGTAATCGAGATAGGACTGTTTTAAGGCCTGCAATTCCTGCGGATTATGCGCGGACAGCGTCAGCAACGGCGGGCGGGTGGTTGCACGGCGGCGCGGTACTTGCACTGACGCTTCGGCGACCAGTACATGGGCATTCGTGCCGCCGAAACCGAAGGAACTGACGCCGGCGATACGCTGCTCGCCATCGGCGGCAACCCAATCCTGCAACTCCCGGCTGACGGCGAGATTCATCGCCGGCCAATCGACGTGGCGGTTAGGCGTATGAAAATGCAGTTGTTTCGGAATTTTGCGCTGCTGCAACATCAACACGGCCTTGATGAAACCGGCGATACCGGCCGCGCCTTCCAGATGCGCGATATTACTTTTGACCGAACCGATCCACAGCGGCGATGATTTTTTATGCCTTCCGTAAGCATGCTGCAAGGCCTCGATTTCTATCGGGTCGCCCAAGCGCGTTCCGGTACCGTGCGCTTCGACATAACCGACTTCGGCCGCATCCAGCCCCGCATCCCGCAAGGCCTGCTCGATGACGGCGCGTTGCGCCGAGCCGTTAGGCGCGGTCAAGCCGCTGCTGCGGCCGTCCTGGTTGACGGCGGAGCCCTTGACAAGCGCCTGGATATAATCGCCGTCACGCAGCGCGTCGGCCAGGCGCTTCAAGACGACCACGCCGCAGCCTTCGCCGCGCACATAACCGTCGGCGCCATCGTCGAAGGTTTTGCAGCGGCCGTCGGGCGATAACATGCCGGCCCTGGAAAAATTAATGCTGTATTCCGGCGACAACAGCGCATTCACGCCGCTCGCGAGCGCCAAGTCGGATTCGCCGTCGCGCAGGCTCCGGCAAGCCAGGTGCAAGGCCACCAGCGACGAGGAACAGGCCGTATCGATGGCGACGGCAGGGCCGCGGCTGCCTAAAAAAAACGCCAGACGCCCGGCCGCCGTGCTGTGCGCCGTGCCGGACGCCATATAGCTGTCGATCTCGGCAAACGCGCGGCTTGCCAATAAATGATAATAATCGTTGCCGCAGATACCGACGAACAAGCCGGTCTTGCCGCCCATTAATGCAGCCGCCGGAATCCCGGCGTGCTCCAAAGCGCGCCAGTGGCATTCGAGCAATAGCCGCTGCTGCGGATCCATGCTTTCGGCCTCGCGCGGCGAGATAAAAAAGAAATCGGCGGCGAACCGGTCGATGTCGTCGAGAAAGCCGCCGCGCAGACTGATGATTTTTCCGGCTGCCTCGGAATCCGGGCTATAAAGCTGCTCGCGGCTAAAACGCTCGGAAGGCGCTTCGCGCACGGCATCGAAGCTCTCCGTCAATAATTGCCGGAAGGCCTCCAGGCCCTGCTCCGTTTGCGTATCCTGCCGCGGAAACCGGCACGCCATGCCGATAACGGCAATCGGCTCAGCCTCGGCATGCTCCAGCTCGGCGATACGCGCCTTGAGTTTGCGGATTTCCTTCAGCGAATTTTTAACCAGGCTCTGATAATCGATCGCATTATTGCTGGACATGCTTAGTCAGCCTCTTGAAAGTTTTACTTCGGTTTTATAATCCCCATGCTTCAGCGTTGCGTGATGCTAGCCGCGTAGGGTACACATCGCGTACCTCTTCAGAGCTGCTGTCATTATCGGCATTGGATTTATGGTACGCGATGCGTACCCTACAATTTTCGACTGCGTTCAGCGAGTGACTTAAGTCAACAACTCAGCGGGACGGGATTTGCAATCCCGTCCCAAACGTTTCAATAATGCTCGGCAGTACGAGAAAACGTTAGGAGCGGGTTAAATAACCCGCCCCGCATCGAAGGGATACCACATAAACCGGATTGCTTGCCTACATTATCGAAGCCAAAATCATTAACGCCTTCTTCCTGCGCAATGGCTTTAATAAGCCATTGCGCCAAACGCAGCTTATCACTGTGATTAAGGTTTTTAATCAATGGGATACATTCACTATATGTCATCGTTTATGGTCCGGTTTGAACTTCTCAGCGGGACGGGATTTGCAATCCCGTCCCAAACGTTTCAATAATGCTCGATAGTACGAGAAAACGTTAGGAGCGGGTTAAATAACCCGCCCCGCATCGAAAGTTTGAACGTTAATATCATCTATGACCGTTGTTCATTCGTTTCAATCTTCTTAACTTACAGGCCATACCTTAGAGCATTGGATCGACAGAATATGAACGCCTGAAAGAGTCATAACTCCAACTCTCTCGCCAATAATAACGCAGCCTGTTCGACAGACAATTCATCCAGCTCTTCTTCGGCATCCTGTAAGCCTGTTTCTGGAGTAACATCAATGTCAGGCTCCGAATCCTCGGCCAATAATCCCGACAGATAGCCGCTTAAGGCTGTCACGTTCGGATAATCGAAAATGCTCGCCGCTGAAATTGACAGACCCAGGCTGCGATTCAGCCGGTTCTTGAATTCGACCGACGTCAATGAATCCAGGCCCAATTCAAAAAAGCCGGATTTGCGCTGCGCAAGCTGCTTAAGCTGCGCGGTCTCCATGCCGAGAACGGTCGCCAGCTCGCCGGCAACGAGGTCTTTGATCATACCGCCACGCTCCGGTGCAGCAGCTTGCAGCAAGGCCGACGGCTCCTGTTTCGATGTCTCGGCGGCGAAAGCCCTCTGCCCGCCGGCATCGATGCGCATCGGCGAAGCGTCTTGAAATCTTTCGAAAAACGCCGGCATCGCCGCATCCTGCAAAAACACCTCCCAGCTTATCGGCGTTACTCCGAGCTGCGCATCATCACGCGCCAAGGCTCGCGCCAGTACCTCGGCACCGGTTTCAGGGGCAATCGCGGCGAGGCCCTTGCGTATCCTGTCGCTGACCCCGCGCTCCGCCGCCGAGCCGATGTCCAACCAGCCGCACCAGTTGATACTTTGCGCCGGCAAGCCCTGACCCCGGCGATACTGCGCGAACGCATCGAGATAGGCATTCGCCGCGGCATGATTGGCCTGCCCGGCACTGCCCAATAATGACGCCACCGACGAATACAACACAAAAAAATCCAGCTCATCGGCCCGGCTTAATTGATGCAATCGCCATGCGCCGGCTATTTTCGGCATCAGCACCGGCTCGAAGCGCTCCCAGTTTTGCTGCAGCAGCGCGCCGTCATTGAGCACGCCGACCGAATGCACGATGCCTTTCAACGGGTAAGGCGTTTGCCGTATCGCGTCGAATACCACTTGCATCGCGGCGTCATCGTTGACATCGGCGATGACGGTTTTAACATCGGCCGCCTGCTGGAGCTTGTCCAGTTCGGCTTGATATTGCGGCGCCGACCGGCCGACCAGGATGATATGCCTCGCCCCCTGGTTGACCAGCCATTGCGCGGTATAAAGGCCTAAGCCTTTGAAACCGCCGGTTATCAAATAACTCGCATCGGCGCGAGGCAGCCTATGGGCATTGTGCTCAAGGATTATTTTCCCGGTATGTTTCGCTTGCTGCATGAAGCGGAAGGCATCCGTCATTTGCAGCCAATCGAAACTGCGGTACGGCAGAGGTTTCAGATCGCCATTAACAACCCGTTCGATAATCGACCCAAGCAGGCTTTGGATCTTTTCCGGCCTGACTTGCGATAATTCACGTAAATCGACCGGCTTATAATGGACGCCCGGCGCGAGTTTTTCCGCCTGTTCCTCGGTCAATAATTCGCGTTTGCCGATTTCGATAAAGCAGCCGCCCGCTTTCAGCAACGACAAGCCGGCGCGGATAAAATCACCGGTCAGGCTGTTGAAAACGATGTCGACGCCCGCACCGCCGGTCAACCGGTTAATCTCGGCCACAAACGACAGGTCGCGCGAATTCATCACCGCTTTAACGCCAAGGTCTTGCAAGACCGGCCATTTTTCAGGGCTCGCCGTCGCGTAGACTTCGGCCCCGGCAGCCATCGCTATCCGCACGGCCGCCATGCCGGTACCGCCGGTCGCAGCATGGATTAACACACGCTGTCCCGGCCGGATGCCGGCGATGTCTTCCAACGCGTAAGCAGCGGTTAAAAAAGCCACCGGCAGCGTCGCGGCCTCGGCAGTCGGAAGGCCGGCCGGCAACGGCGCGGCCAGCCGCGCATCGACCGTGACGAAATCGGCAAATGCGCCTTCGGCCAAGGCCAGCACCTGTTGTCCGTTGCTGAACTGCGCAACGCCGTCGCCGACACGCATGACCGTGCCGACGCACTCGATGCCCAAACCCGCGCGTGCAAACGGCAATAATCCCAACACATCGATCACGTCGATAAAATTAAGCCCGGCCTGTTGCACCCGAATCTCGATCTGTCCTGAAGCCGGCGGAGTGCGCGCTTGCGCGGCCTGAACCAGCGCATCGATAGCGCCTTTATCGATGGCCTGCCATGAGCGCGTGATGTCCGGGGCTGCCCGCTGATAGCGGGCGACAAAACGCCGCCCGCGCCGGAAGGCCAGTTGCGGCTCGTCATCGTGTTGCTGCAAGGCGCGGATGAATGCCGACAGGCTGGCCGGATCGTCATCGAGATCGACGACTGCATTGTTTAATTCGGGATGCTCCAGCGCCGCGGTTTTATTGATGCCCCACAACACGGCGGCTTCCGGGTTCCATACGCGGTCATCGGCATCGATGCGTTGCGCGCCTTGCGTAACATGGATTGTTTTCAGCGCCGGCCGCGCATCGGCCAGCAGCGCCTGCATCAGGTACAGCGCGCCGCAACACAAAAAACGCGTCCGTTCGATTAATTGCTGCGCCGACAGTTCAGGCTGTTCCGTTAAGGCCAGCGGCCAACAATTAACGACGGCTTCGATTTTTGCATCCGCCTCGACAGCTTCTAATAAGCGCCGGCAATCATCGGGCAGCTCAGGATTCAATTGAAAACGGCCGTCATCCAGTTGCCGGAATTCCGCCCCGGCAATCGCCCTAATGCAACGAGCTCCATCCGCAGTCAGCGCGTCGATGATCGCATCGCCGACGCCACGCCCATCATCCATCACCAGCCAGGTTTTCAGAGCTTGCGGCAAGCGGTCGCCGGCAATCATCAGCGCTTGCTTGAACGGCGCATCGCGATGTTCCAGCGTTAAACAGTGCAGCTCCATGTTCAGCGCACCCAAGGCCTGCCGCCATTGGCCTTCGCTCAGCAATGGGTAATCCTGCCGTAGCGCGTCACGGTAGGCCCACCAGCCTTCCGTCAAACCGAAGATCGCATCGATCCACGGCGTGGCCTCAACGCCTTCGATCAGCACCAGCTTGCCGCCCGGTGCCAGCAGAAGCCGGCAATGCTGCAATGCCGAGACGAGATCGCCGGTCGCGTGCAGGACATTCGACGCGATGATGAGGTCGTAGCCCTGCGCATCGTAGCCTTGCGTCAGCGGGTCTTGTTCGATGTTAAGACAGCGGTAGTCGATAAAATCATAATCGCTGAAGGCTGTTTTAGCCTGCCCGAGAAAATAAGCGGAAACATCGGTAAACGTATAACGGCACGGCCGGTCTTGCAGTCTCGGCAACACGAAACTGCTCGCCGACCCGGTGCCGGCGCCGATTTCCAGTATGCGGCAGGGCCGGTGCGCCGGGTAATCGTCGCGCAACAAGGCCAGCGCATCGCCTAGCGCATGATTCAGCGCAGCGAACGATAAGGCGTGGCGATAAAAATGAGTCGTTGCCTCGGAATTGTCTGCCGGGAAGATCAGGCTTAACGCATTGATATTGCCGCGCCATATTTCCGCGAGATTTGCACCGCAGCGCTGCAATAATTCGGTTTCCGAATGCAGCGCCGGAAAATCGATCTGCAAGCGCTCTAACAGCTTGACGGCTTCGCAAGCCTGCGCTATCTCGCCGATCCGCACGCCGCTATCGCTATGCTCGGCAAGTCTCGATTCCGACAACAGCGCGACGATGCGCCGGAATAAGCGCTCGAAACGTTGCTCGACGCCAAGCTGGCGCATGAAGTCATCGATGCCGGCAAAAGCTTGCCGGTCTCGGCAGCCGAGTTCCCGCAAGCCCTCGCAAATATAGGCGACCGCCAAGCGGTCCAGGCGGCCCGCCGAACCTTGAATCGCTTGAAAGGCCTGCGCTTCGTCGAGGCCTTCCCGTAGCGATGCGAGCAACTCCGGGCCGCGACGCGGTAAATCCTGCGCTTGCCAGTCCACCTGGTACAGCAATTCGTCGATGGGCTGCGTTTTTTTCGGCAGGCGTTTGAACAACACGCCGCTGATCAAGCCTATCGCCTGTAAATCCGCATCGTAAAGATTCAGGTCGGCGACGAAGGCATCGCGATGCCGCTCGCGCAGCGTCGCATGGCTCCATAACCCGCCATCGACTTTGCCCCAAAGCGCAAAGCGTTCTACGGTAAAAGGCGCGTAACCATCGCCCGAGCTACCGGGAATCAGCGCCAGCGCCGCTTGCAAAGCGCCGTCCAGCAAGACCGGATGCGCGCGGTAACGCGGGTCGTGTCCGCTGTACGCGGCGAATCCGATAGCCTCATCGTTGTCATGATGCAAGGCTTTCAGGCTCAAGAAATCGGACTTGAACTGATAACCGCGCCCTGTATTTTGCCGGTAAAAATCCTCGATATTCGCCGGTTTCAAACGCTCGGGCGCCAGTCGCCCTAATTGTTTCGACATCGGTTTAACGACGCAACTGAAATGCTGCCGCCAACATTCATCGCTCAAGCTGTGTATGCCGACCACCCCGTTTTGCAGGACGGTGTGCAACAGCATAGTGCTGCCGTCGACGCTGCAGGCCTTGCCTATCACAATATCGGCCAATTCGCTGTCTGGGCCAGCCGCCGCTGTTGCCATTTCGAGGTATCCCGCCAAAGGGAACAGCACTTCGCCGTTGATCGCATGCCCCGCCAGCCAGGCCGGCTCGTCTTTACTGACATGCTGCTGATATTGTAGCGCCAGCGGAGAAAGGATGCGTTGTCCGAGCAAGGGATGAGCGCCGCTTGAGGTGCGCAGCTTGCCGGTGTATATCTCATCGAGCCAATAGCGTTGGCGCTGGAAAGGATAAGTCGGCAACACGACTTTATTAAACGGCTGTTCTCCGTAGACTTCCCGCCAGTTAATCGGCAGGCCGGCGTTATAAAGTTGCGCGAGATTATCGGCGATGCGCCGCTTATCGTTGACACCCCTGTCCAGCGCTGACAGCCATGAAATGTTGCCGTCATCGATAGCCAGACGCGCCAGAGGATTCAAGACCGTTCTAGGCCCTATCTCCAGCATCAGGGTTTGGCCGGCGGCAGGCATTGCCGACAACGTATTGATCGCGCCGCTAAAAGCTACGGGCTTGACGATCTGCTCCAGCCAATAATCGGCGCGGGACATTTCCGTATCGACCCAGGAGCCGGTCAAGGTCGAAATAATGCCTAGCGCGGGCCTTTTAAATTCGGTTTGTTGCAGGGCTTCCCTGAAATCGGGCAACATCGCCGCCATCAGCGGCGAATGGAAGGCATGCGATACGTTGAGCGGGATCGCGCTGACGCCTTCGGCCGCGAGCCGTTCTATCGCCGTATCGACCGCCGTCGCCAACCCTGAAATCACGAAACGTTGCGGCGCGTTAAAGCAGGCGATGACGGCGTTTTCATCGTCCTGCAATACTGCGTCCAATTGCCGGCGGCTGCAATTGACGGCCGCCATTTTGCCGCCGGCCGTCAAGCCCTGCATCAACAGGCCGCGCATCGCGACCAGTCTGACGGCTTGCGCCAGATCAAAAATGCCGGCCAGGCAAGCCGCCGCGTATTCGCCGATGCTGTGGCCTATCAACACATCGGGATTGATGCCCCAGGCCTGCCATTGCCGGGCCAGCGCGTATTCCAGCGTAAACAGGGCGGGTTGCGCGAGACCGGTTTGCGCCAGTTCCTGTTCGCTGTATTTTTCGCCATACAAGACATCGCTCAGCGATAGGCCCAAATACGGGGCGAACAACGAGACGCATTCATCGAACACCTGCCTGAAACAAGCCTGGGTCTTGTACAGCTCATGCCCCATCGCCTGATATTGAGCACCCTGGCCGGTGAACAGGAATACGCAACGACAGCCCGATGTTCTCTCCGTCTGTTCAGGCTGTTGCAGATAATCGCCAAGCTGGAGAATCATTTCGGCGCTATTGGCGGCGGAGAAAGCCTGTCGATGGCTAAAATGCTTGCGCCCCACCGCCGCTGTCGCGGCAATATCCAGCAGTGGCTGTGATTGTTCGCCGGCTAAATGATTTTTATAACGGGCGACCAATTCGTTGAGTGCGGCGGGGCTGTCCGCAGACAGCGGCAAAACGCAAGGCATCGAAAGCGTCTGCCGAACCCGCGGCGGCGCTTCGGCAACGATCAGGTGCGCATTGGTGCCGCTAAAGCCGAACGCGCTGATCGCGGCGATGCGCGGCGCATCACCGTCCGCCAGCCAAACCATGCTTTCAGTGGCGATTAAGCCAGGAATTTTTGCCAGCGGGATACGCGGATTCAGTTCCTTGAAATTCAGGTGCGGCGGGATAGCGCGGTGTTTCAGCGCCAGTGTTAATTTGATCAGGCCGGCGATACCGGCCGCCGATTCGGTATGGCCAATCGCCGTTTTTACCGAACCGATGACCAGGGGATTAATGTGCTTGCGACCCGCACCGTAGACCTCGGCCACCGCTTCGATCTCGACCGGATCGCCGAGCGGCGTCCCGGTGCCGTGCGCCTCCAGCATCGAAATATCGGCGGCGTTGACCTTGGCGGCCTTTAACGCGCGGTGCATCAAGGCCTGCTGCGCGAGGCCGTTCGGCGCCGTGATGCCGTTACTCGCGCCGTCCTGGTTGATCGCCCCGCCTTTAATCACGGCGCATATCGGGTCGTTGTCGTTCAACGCGTCCTTGAGCGGCTTTAGCACGACCAGACCGCAGCCTTCGCTGCGCACATAACCGTCCGCATCGGCGGCGAACGTCTTGCAATGCCCGTCTGCGGCCAGCATGCCGCTTTTGGCGAATGCCGTCGTTAAATCCGGGGCCAGCATTAAATT
>Ga0172380_10006810_pt1 | contig 13104 bp, 10 predicted proteins | sample Leawe162metaG_FD_119747 | JGI IMG/M metagenome (GOLD analysis project Ga0172380, IMG submission 119747) | Leachate microbial communities from a municipal landfill in Southern Ontario, Canada - Leachate well 162 metaG | ecosystem: Engineered > Solid waste > Landfill > Unclassified | place... | reverse complement strand
GGCTACGCGCAGTACGACGACGCGAACTACTTCGTGAAGCGGCAGTTCACGTTCCTGCTGCTCGGCACCGTCATCGCGGCGGTGCTGATGCGCCTCGACTATCACATCCTGTTCCGGCTCAGCCCGCTGCTGATGTTCGGCACGGTCATCGCGCTCGCCGCCGTGTTCGTACCGGGCATCGGTGTGAACCAGAACGGCGCGCACCGCTGGATCAACCTCGGCCCGCTACCCGCGCTGCAGCCGAGCGAGTTCGCGAAGCTCGCCGTGCTCGTCTACATGGCGGCGTGGCTCTCCGCCAAGGGCGAGATCGTGGAGGACATGCGCCTGGGCGTGATGCCGTTCGTCGGCATGGTCGGCTTCATTGCCGCGCTGATCATGCTCGAGCCTGACATGGGCACGACGATCATGGTCGCGGTGATCACGGGCACGCTGTTCTTCGTCGCCGGCGCAAAGTTGACGCACGTGCTCGCGCTGGGCTCGGCCGGCCTGGTGTGCGGAGCCATCCTCCTCGTGACCTCCGGCTACCGCGCCGAGCGCCTACTCTCGTTCACGCACGCTGAGGCTGACCCGGAAGGGCTCGGATTCCAGACGCTGCAGTTGCTGGTCGCGTTCGGGTCGGGCGGCTTCACCGGCCTCGGCCTGGGCGTGTCGCGGCAGAAGTTCTTCTACATCCCCGGATCGCACACGGACGGCATCCTGGCGATCGTCGGCGAGGAGCTGGGCTTCATCGGCGTCACCGTGGTGCTGCTGCTCTTCGGCTTCATGCTCTGGCGAGGGCTGCGCATCGCACGGCGCGCGCCGGATCGCTTCGGCTCGCTGCTGGTCGTGGGCGTGCTCGCGTGGATCTCGTTCCAGCTCATCATCAACGTCGGCGGCGTGACGCGGTCGATGCCGCTCACCGGCATTCCGCTGCCGTTCCTGTCGTACGGCGGCTCTGCGCTGCTCACCCTGCTCGCCGGCGTCGGCATCGTGCTCTCCGTCTCGCGGCAGGCCGCGATCGAGACAACCGAGGAGGCCGCGCCCACCCGAGGCGTCCTTCGCTCCCTCCAACTGGGGAGGTCGCGATGAGGTACGCGCTGGCGGGCGGCGGCACGGGCGGGCACGCCTACCCCTCGATCACCGTGGGCGAGGTGCTGCGCCGCCGTGGCGCCGACCTCGTCTACTACGGCAGCGCGCATGGCCCGGAGCGCGCGCTCGCACAGGCTGCAGGCATCGAGTACCGCGCCATCCCCGCCTCGCAGGTGCGCGGCGGCCCGAAGCGCATGCTCCTCGGCGGCCTCAACCTGCTGCGCGGTCGCCTGCTGGCGCAGCGCCGGCTGCGGCAGGATCGCGTGCGTGCGCTGTTCGCGACGGGTGGCTACGCCGCTGCGCCGGTCGGCTGGGCAGCCCCTGCCGCCGGCGTCCCCCTGCTCGTCTTCCTGCCCGATGTCGTCCCCGGCTGGGCCGTGCGCTTCCTGGGCAAGCACGCGACGAAGGTCGCCTGCAGTGTGGACGCCTCGATCGCCGCGCTGCCGGCGGGCAAGGCGGTCGTGACCGGCTACCCCGTGCGCGAGCAGTTCACGCGCGCCACCCGCGCCGAGGGCATCGCGCGCTTCGGCCTCGATGCCTCGCTACCGACGCTGCTCGTCACTGGCGGCTCGCTGGGCGCGCATCGCATCAACGTCGCTGTCGCGGACATGCTGCCTCGGCTGCTCGACCACGCGCAGGTGCTCCACGTCTCCGGCCGCGAGGAGGCGACGTGGCTCACCGAGGCGCGTGACCGGCTGTCCGACCGCCACCGCGATCGCTACCACCTCGTCCCCTACACCGAGGAGATGGCGTGGGCGATGGCCGCGTCCAACCTCGCCGTGACCCGCGCGGGCGCATCGACGCTCGGCGAGCTGCCGGCGGCGGGACTGCCCGCGATCGTCATCCCCGGCGGCTTCTCCGACCAGCACCACAACGCGCGCTACCTCGCCGACCGCGGCGCGGCGGTGCTGCTGCCCGAGACCGACCTCGCGCGCCTCGAGGCTGAGGTAACGCGCCTGCTGGATGACACCGCCGCGCGTGAGCGCATGGCCGCCGCGATGCGCGACCTCGCGCGTCCGGACGCGGCGGAACGCCTTGCCGACCTGATGCAGGAGATCGCTGCGTGATGGCCCTCAAGAAGCGGCAGCAGCAGGGGAATCAGATCCCGCAGCGCGTCCACCTGGTGGGTGCGGGTGGCATGCACCTGTCTGCCATCGGCGAGATCCTGCTGGCGCGCGGTCACATCATCACCGGCTCCGACATCGCGACCTCCGTGCACACGCAGCGGCTGCAGGAGCACGGCGCGACGATCTACCTCGGCCACGCCGCCGCGAACCTCGGCCGTGCCGAGCTGGTGGTGACGACGGTTGCCGCGAAGGACGACAACCCCGAGCTGCGCGCCGCTCGCGAGCGCGGCATCCCCGTGATGGTGCGCGCCGAGATGGTGCAGCGCCTGATCGCCGACCGCGATGTGCTCGCCGTCGCCGGCACGCACGGCAAGACGACCACGACGACGCTGCTCTCGCTGATGACCGTGCGAGGCGGACTCGACCCGCTCATTCTCTCCGGCGGCGACTCGCGTGACCTCGGCGGCAACGCCCGCGAAGGCGCGGGCCGCATCGCCGTCATCGAGGCGGACGAGTACGCGGAAGCGTTCCTGCAGTACGCGCCGAAGCTCGCGCTGATCACGAACATCGAGGCGGATCACCTCGACTACTACGGCACGGAGGAGCGCCTGATCGGCGCGTTCCGCGCGTTCGCGGAGCGCGTCGTCCCGGACGGCACGCTCTTCGTCTGCGCCGACTCGCCGCAGGCCGCCGCGATCGGCGCGGAGCGCCGCGCCGCTGGCATGCGCGTCGAGCGCTACAGCATCGACGCCGAGGCCGAGTGGCGCGCCGTGCAGTGGCGTGGCAACGACCGCGGCGGCATCGACTTCACGGTGCTCCTCGAAGGCGCCGAGCTTGGCCGCATCTCGCTGCAGATGCCGGGCCGTCACAACGTGCTCAACGCGCTCGGCGCGCTCGCGATGGCGATGCGCGCGGGCGTCGACTTCCGTCGCGCGGCGCAGGCCGCCGAGGAGTGCACCGGCGCCGTGCGCCGCTTCGAGCACGTCGCCGACGTGTCGACCGGGGCGGACACGCCCCCGATCACGCTCATGGACGACTACGCCCACCACCCGACCGAGGTTCGCGCGACGCTGCTGGCCGCCCGTGCGCGCTTCCCGGGCCGCCGCCTGGTTGGCTGCTTCCAGCCGCACACCTACTCGCGCTCCCAGTACCTCCTCGAAGGCTTCAAGACCTGCTTCGAGGCACTGGATGCGCTCTACATCCTGGGCACCTACGCCGCGCGCGAGCCCGCCTCGGCCGGCATGGACGCGGAGGCGCTCGCCGCCGAGATCCACTCGCCGGAAGCGCGCTACCTCGCGACGTTCGAGGACGCGGTGGCGCAGATCAGCGACGAGCTCCGCCCCGGCGATGTGTTCTTCACGATCGGCGCCGGAGATGTCGACCGCCTCGGCCCGCTGCTGCGCGAGACGCTGGAGGCGCGCCGATGACGTCCGCCGCCTCGACGCCGCGCCTGACGCTCGCCGTGATCTGCGGCGGCAAGTCGCCGGAGCACCCGGTGTCCGTCGTCTCCGCGCGCTCGATCCTGCGCGAGGCCGACCCGGCCCGCTTCGAGGTGGTGCCGTTCGGCATCACGCGCGGCGGCATGTGGCTCACCCCGGACGAGACCCGCGCGCGCCTCGCACGCGTCGAGGCAGGCGAGACCGACGACCTCGGCAGCGAGGAGCCGCGTGGCTTCTTCGCCTCGCCAGAGGTGCTGGTAGCGCTCGCTGCTGTCGACGTGGTGTTCCCGATCGTCCACGGCCCGACCGGCGAGGACGGCACGCTGCAGGGCTTCCTGGAGCTCGCCGGCAAGCCGTACGTCGGCTCCGGGGTCGGCGCGAGCGCGCTCGGCATGGACAAGGAGCAGATGCGCGGCGCGTTCGCGCAAGCGGGCATCCCCCAGCCGCGCTACGCCGTGCTCCGCGACGACGATGCGCGCGAGCCCGCCGCCGACCTCCTCCGCGACATCGAGGGAGAGATCGGCTATCCGTGCTTCGTGAAGCCCGCCAACGGCGGGTCGAGCCTGGGCGTGAGCAAGGCGAAGACGCGCGAGGATCTCCTCGACGCCGTCGCACACGCCGCCCGCTTCGACCGCAAAGTGCTGGTGGAGGCCGCGATGACCGGCCGCGAGGTGGAATGTGCCGTCCTCGGCAACGCCCACCCGCAGCCCTCGCCGCTCGGCCAGATCGTCCCGCGCGCCGAGTTCTACTCGTATGAGGCGAAGTACGCGGACGACTCCACCGAGCTCACCGTGCCCGCGCCGATCCCCGCCGCGACCGCGGAGCGCGTGCAGCGCTACGCGCTCGACGCGTTCCGCGCACTCGACTGCGCCGGCCTGGCGCGGGTCGACTTCTTCGTCGACCCGCCCGACTCCGTGCAGATCATCGAGGTGAACACCCTCCCCGGCTTCACGCCGATCTCGATGTACCCGCGCCTCTGGCAGGAGGCAGGCGTCACCTACCCCGCGCTCATCTCGCGGCTGGTCGACCTCGCCCTCGATCGATTCGAGGAGGCGCGCGCCCATGCCTAGGTTCCGCCTTCCGCAGCTCTACCTCGGCGGCGGCTCGCGTCGCCCGCCCTCGCGTGCGGGCCTGCGCTACGCCGGCAGCCCGGTGGGCATGCACCAGCCGTCCCACAACCCGCTCGGGCGCGTGCCGTGGACGCTGGTCGCGCTCGGCCTCGGCGCCGCCGCGGTCATGCTCGTGCTCGCCGTCGGCGTGCTCTCGCTCACCCGCAGCAGCCTGTTCCGCGTGCATGAGGTGCAGGTGCTGGGCGCGGAGATCGTCGACGCGAAGGCGATCGAGGCCGCCGCAAACCTCGGCAACCGCTCGCTGTTCAACCTCGGTACCGACGACGCCGCGAAGCGCGTCGAGGCGCTGTCGGGCGTCGCGCAGGCGCGCGTCCACGCCGACTGGCCCAGCGGCGCCGTCATCGACGTCTCCGAGCGCCAGGGCTGGGGCTACTGGCAGGTGCTCGGCTTCCGCGCCGTCATCGATGCCGACGGCCGCGTCGTCGATGTCGCGCGCAAGCCCGCCGACAACGCACCGACGATCTACCAGGTCGGCGCGACCCAGCCGCTGGAGCCGGGCGCGACCGTCGACCGCGACAGCGTGGCGCTGGTCACACGGCTGCTCACCGACGGCACGTTCATGCGCCTGGGGCTCAAGCCCCAGCGCTTTGACTTCGAGAAGTCCCGAGGCCTGGTCGTTCGCATGGATGGGGGTCCTGCGGCGGTCTTCGGTGATTCACACGACTACGAGTTCAAAGTTGCGGCGTGGGTAGCAGCGAACACACGAGTCAGGACGGACCGCATGACGGCGAATGAGATCGACCTGCGGTTCGGCAAGGAATTGGTGGTCCGCTAATGGCTAACCCCACGTTCGCGGCCATCGACGTCGGCACGACGAAGGTCTGCACCGTCGTCGCCGAGGTGGTTGCCGGGGAGATTCGCATCCTCGGCACTGGCGTCGGCCCCTCCGCGGGGCTGACGAAGGGCATGGTGGACAACATCCACGCGGCGATGGAGGCGATCGCCTCCTCCGTGGAGCGCGCGGAGCGCGCCTCCGGCGTCGCGCGCATCCTCTCCGCCTACGTCGGCATCGCCGGCCCGCACGTCTCCTCGATGAACTCGCGCGGCATCGTCGCGATCGCCGACCCGCGCCACCCGATCACGGACGGCGACGTGCACCGCGCGCTGGAGAGCGCGCGCATCGTGAACGTGCCCAACAACCGCGAGGTTGTGCACGTGATCCCGCGCTACTACGTCGTGGACGCGCAGGACCACGTCGTCGACCCGATGGGCATGTTCGGCTCACGGCTGGACGTGGAGACGCACGTCATCACCGCGGGCTCCTCCGCGATGCACAACCTCGTGCAGTGCATCGAGGGCGCAGGCGTCCGCATCGAGTCGCTCGTGCTGGAGCCGCTCGCCTCCGCCGAGGCCGTCCTCGACCCGGAGGAGTTCGAGCAGGGCGTCGTGCTGGTGGACATCGGCGGCGGCACGACCGACATCGCCGTGTTCTCGCAGGGCGCCGTCGTGCACACCGCCGTGCTGCCGGTGGGCGGCCAGCACATGACGCGCGACCTGGTGGTCGCGCTGCGCGTCCCCCAGCCGGCCGCCGAGCTCGCAAAGCGCCGCTACGGCCACGCGATCCCCTCGATGGTCGACGACGAAGAGGTCGAGATCGACGCGTTCGGCTCGGAGGGTACGAAGACCGTCCGCCGCCGGATGATCGCCGAGGTGCTGCAGGCCCGCACCGAGGAGCTGTTCGAGATGGTCGCCGCCGAGGTGCGTCGCGGCGCCTCGCAGGAGGTGCTGTCCGCAGGCGTCGTCCTGACCGGCGGCGCCGCCAGCCTCCCCGGCATCGAGCTGCTGGCAGAGGACGTGCTGCGGCTGCCGACGCGCATCGGTCGGCCGCGCCACCTCGCGGGCCTCTCCGACCTGTTGCACGACCCCGCGTACGCCACGGCCGTGGGCCTGCTGCGCTGGTCGCTGAAGGAGCGCGAGATCCTGACGCGCTCCGCCCCCGTGCTCCCCACCGCATCACTGAGCGGTCTGATGAGGAAGGTGGCCAACCTGATGCGTGTGGTACTGCCGCAATGACAAACGCACAGGATCAGCCCCGCCAGACGGCCCCCGGCGAGGCACGCCCAACGCAGGGGGCCGAGACGCTCTTCGACTACCTGGAGGCAGCGGAGCGACGATCGCAGGCGACGGCGCAGCAGGCATCGAGCCAGCACGCGCCGCATCCCACCGCGACGCCGCACGAGCCGCTTGACCTCCGCGCCGAGCGCCCGCCCGTGGGCACGGCGTCCGAGTACGACCACATCGGGCCGTCGCACGCCGGTGCGTTCGACGACTCCATGCGCACCTCCCCCACCTCCGTATCGCGCGAGGCTGCCACGCGTGATACGGCCGCATCGGCATCTGGCGCAGCGCACACCCGGACGGACCGGGAGACCTCGGAGGACACCACCATGGCGAACCTGGACAACACGCTCCCGCCGATCAAGGTCGTGGGCGTGGGTGGCGGTGGCTCCAACGCCGTCAACCGCATGATCTCGGCGCGGCTGCCGGGCGTGCAGTACGTCGCCCTGAACACCGACATGCAGGCCCTGCAGCACTGCCAGGCCGAGATGAAGGTGCGCATCGGCGACCGGCTCACCAAGGGCCTCGGCGCGGGCGCTGACCCCCTCCGCGGCGCGCGTGCCGCCGAGGAGTCCCGCGAGGCGATCGCGGAGGCCCTGCAGGGCGCGGAGATGGTGTTCGTGACCGCCTGCCTCGGCGGCGGCACCGGCACCGGCGCCGCCCCGATCGTCGCCGAGGTCGCGCGCGAGATCGGCGCGCTCACCATCGGCGTCGTCACCAAGCCCTTCACCTTCGAGGGCGCCAAGCGCCGCCAGCAGGCGGAGGAGGGCGTCCGCGACCTGCAGGAGAAGGTCGACACGCTGATCGTGATCCCGAACGACCGCCTGCTCCAGATCTGCGACGAGAAGGTCTCCATGGCCGACGCGTTCAAGATCGCGGACGACGTGCTGCGCCAGGGCATCCAGGGCATCAGCGAGCTGATCACCGTCCCCGGCATCGTGAACCTCGACTTCGCTGACGTGCGCAAGATCATGTCGGACGCCGGCCCCGCGCTCATGGCGATCGGCACCGGCAAGGGCGAGCACCGCGCCACCGACGCCGCGCGCATGGCGATCTCCAGCCCGCTGCTGGAGGTCGACATCACCGGCGCGAAGGGCGTGCTCTTCAACGTCACCGGCCCGGCGAACCTCGGCATCCACGAGCTCAACGCCGCCGCCCGCGTCATCGCCGAGGTCGTCGACCCGGAGGCCGAGATCATCTTCGGCACCGCCATCGACGAGTCCCTGGCGGACGAGGTGCGCATCACCGTCATCGGCACCGGCTTCACCGGGAACCGCGGCATCACGATGCGCAGCGTCCTGGACGGCGTCGTCCACGAGCCGGAGCGCATCCGCCAGTCGGACGTGATGCAGCCCTCCTCGAACAGCTCCTCCGACTTCGACGCGCTGTCGGAGGCCGACCTGCCGACGTTCCTGCGCCGCTCCTTCCCCAGCCGCTAGGCTGTCGAGGCGGCGCGCTAGGGCCTCCCGGCCCGAGCTATCCACGAGTTGTGAAGCGTTACGAGGGCTGCCCACACGGGCAGCCCTCGTTGTTGCCTGCGGATGTGTGCGGCGGCTCGCGCCTCGTGGACAAGTCTGTGGAGACGACGCCTCGGCGCGACACGTTGCGGTGCTGTAATGCCTGCACCCCGGCAAGCGAACCGCACTCCCCCGAGGCGAAAGCACCACCGCACCTATGAAGTGCCCGTACTGTGGCCAGATGACCACGCGTGTCGTCGACTCCCGCACCGCTGACCGCGGCATCCGCCGCCGCCGCGAGTGCCAGGAGTGCGGCGAGCGCTTCACGACCTATGAGCAGTATCAGCAGACGGTCGTGATGATCGTGAAGAAGGACGGACGCCGCGAGGAGTTTCAGCGCGAGAAGCTGCTCTACGGCCTGCGCGTCGCCACGCGGAAGCGCCCGCTCCCCGCGAACGCCGTCGAGGCGATCGTGGACGACATCGAGCGCCGCCTGATGGCCTCCGGCCGCCCGGAGGTGCCCAGCCGCGTGCTGGGCGAGATGGTGATCACGCAGCTCAAGATGCTGGACCCCATCGCCTACATCCGCTTCGCGTCGGTCTACCGCCAGTTCGTGTCCGTCGAGGACATGCTGCACGAGCTCGACCAGCTGACCTTCAACCCCGTCCCGCCCGCAGAGCAGCCTCGGCTGTTCGAGGACGAGCTCGCCCGCCTGCTGGAGGGCACCGAGGATCTGCCGGTCGACTCGACCGACCCGTCCGCGAACGACCCGACCCCGATCGGCTACGCGCCGTCGGCGATGGGCCGCCGCTAGCCACAGCCTCCAAGGCAGCGCGCTCGACTGCGCGCATGCCCGAGTACGACACCGACAACGAGCGCTCGCGAGCCAGGCTCCGGGCGCTCGTTGCGCGTCTGGGGGACGCCGACCTCCGCCGGCGGTGCCCTCCGAGGCAACCCAGCGAGCACCGCCCGGCGCGTGGAACAGACCGAGGCTGTGGCGAACTAGAGCCTTAGGAGATCAGGAGATTGATCAGGGGTTGCCCGACCTCAGCCCACAGAAACAGCGCACTCCCAATTGCACCCAACACGGGCACCCAGTCAGGAACAGTTCGACGGCGCCACATCCACCAAGCCCCAAGGGGCGTGATGAGGCTGCCGAGGACTGTCTCTTCCGGGGATGATCCCCAGCGCCATCGCAAGTGAGCCCAATACATCCCGAGCGGAGGGAGCAATAGGAGCGTGATACCAATGGCAGCCGATGACCGATGCCATCCGAGGAGCGGCAGCAGGAACAGGCCAATGGGGGGAAGCAGCACCAGGGTGATGATGACAAGCCACTTCTTCAGAGTTCCGGGATTCGTCGATACCCAAGACTTTCGGTTTCGAGCGGGCGCACCGGGATCGAGCAAGGTGGCCGCGCTCGCGAACGATCGCGGATTCCGCAGGTCGAAGCTAGCCACGTAACTCGAGTTCACCCCTCCGGCCAGCCGGATGTCGTGCAGGCGCCACTCGATCCCGTTTGTCACGAGGCAGAGCGGGACACCAAGGACAACGCCGTACTGCATCGCTTGCGCGACATGTGCTTCGGAGAGCGATACCTGATTGCCCTTCGCCTCAACGACGAAACAAGGTTGACCATTCCGTGACAACACATAGTCCGCGTACTGCCCAGTGGCGCCGATGCGGACCTCACGCTGCAACGTCGTCCAGTCGCCGAACCCGAAGATAGCAAGCACGGGGTCGATGAGCCGGGAGCGTGTATCCGCCTCGCTCATTGGATGCGTGATCAGACGCGCGCTTTCGCGAGCGTGTGCGGCTAAGCGCGAAGTCCAGTCAGCGGGTATCTGCCCTGATTGCATCGCACCTCCCCGCGGTGATGTAGCACAGTCCGCCCCCAACGTGGGCTAAGATCGATCCCTGACCCGCGGGGCTTGCGGATGGATGGAACATATGTTCCACTGTCCCGGCTCCCCGCCCGCGGAGGTCGCCATGGTCGCCTCGACCCTGCTCACGCACCCCGTCGCGCTCTCCGAGAACGCTCGCACCGTCCTCGAACGGCGCTACCTGCTGCGCGACGCCGCCGGTGCGGTGGTCGAGACGCCGGAGCAGCTGCTCGCCCGCGTCGCCGAGGCGATCGCATCGGTGGAGCCGGTCGAGGCCGACCGCGCCGCCTGGGCGCAGCGCTTCTACGACGCGATGGCCGGCCTGCGCTTCCTCCCCAACTCGCCGACGCTCATGAACGCCGGCACCGGCCGCGGCACGCTCGCCGCCTGCTTCGTGCTGCCGGTCGAGGACACGCTCGAGTCGATCATGGCGACCGCGCAGGCCGCCGCGATGGTCCAGAAGTACGGCGGCGGCACTGGCTTCTCGTTCTCCCGCCTCCGAGGCATCGGCGAGCCGATCGCGACCACCCACGGCGCGGCTTGCGGGCCGGTCTCCGTGCTGCGCCACTACGACGATGTCTCACGCCTCGTGACGCAGGGCGGGAAGCGCGACGGCGCGAACATGGGCGTGCTGCGCGTCGACCACCCCGACGTGCGCGCGTTCGTGCACGCGAAGGACGACGGAGTCAGCGCCCAGCGCTTCAACATCTCCGTCGCCGTCACCGACGAGTTCATGCGCGCCGCCGCCGAGGGCCGTGCCTTCACCCTCCGCGACCCCCGCGACGGCTCCCCCCGAGGCGAGGTCGACGCGGCCGCGCTGCTGGAGGAGATCGCGCGGTCGGCGTGGCTGACCGGCGACCCGGGCCTCCTGTTCCTCGACACCATCAATCAATCGAACCCCACCCCCGCGCTCGGCCCGATCGAGTCGACGAACCCCTGCGGCGAGGTGCCGCTGCTGCCCTGGGAGGCGTGCACGCTCGGCTCGATCAACGTCGCGCGCTTCTGGGACGCGCAGGCAGGCGACCTCGACTGGGACGGCCTGCGCGAGCTGGTCGCACTCGCCGTGCGCTTCCTCGACGACGTCGTGGAGGCGAACACGTTCCCGCTCCCGGAGATCGCCGAGGCGGTGCGCGGCAACCGCAAGATCGGCCTGGGCGTGATGGGGTTCGCCGACCTGCTGATCGCCGCCGGCGTGCCGTACGACTCGGAGGCCGCGTTCACGTTCGCCGGCCGCCTCGCACGCACCATCGGTGATGCCGCCAACGCCGCGTCGGCCGCGCTGGGCGCAGAGAAGGGCGTCTTCCCCAACTGGGAGCGCTCCATCTACGCGGGCGGGCCGAGGTATCGCAACGCGACCCGCACCTGCATCGCGCCGACCGGCACCATCGCCATCATCGCGGGGGCCTCCTCCGGTATCGAGCCGCTGTTCTCGCTCGCCCATGCGCGGCGGATGGGCGACGGCACCGTGCTCACGGAGGTCTCGGCCGCCTTCGAGCAGGCCGCGCGCGAGGGCGGCTACCACAGCGACGAGCTGCTGGCCGCCCTCGCGCGCGGCGCTCGCCTGGGTGCGCGCGACGACGTGCCCACCGAGGCGAAGCGGCGCTTCGCCACCGCGCACGAGATCGGCTGGGAGGCGCACGTCCGTATGCAGGCGGCGTTCCAGGCCCACACCGACCTCGCGGTCTCCAAGACGGTGAACCTGCCGCATGACGCGACGCCTGACGAGGTGCGCGCCGTCTACGAGCGCGCGCACGCGCTCGGCTGCAAGGGCGTCACCGTCTACCGCGACGGCTCGCGTGCCGTGCAGGTGCTCGCACACGAGGCTGCGCGGCCCGTCACATCCTCGGCAGCCCCCACCATCGAGCCGCACCGCCGCCGCCTCCCGGATGAGCGGCCCGCCGTGACGCACAAGTTCCGCGTCGGCGAGCAGGAGGGCTACGTCACCGTCGGCCTCTTCGACGACGGCACGGCGGGCGAGGTCTTCATCAAGATGGCGAAGGAGGGCTCCACGGTCGCCGGGCTCACCGACGCCGTCGCGCTGCTCACCTCGATCGCGCTGCAGTACGGCGTGACCGTCGACCGCCTCACCGAGAAGCTGGAGCACACCCGCTTCGAGCCGTACGGCGCCACCGGCAACGCCGATCTGCCGTTCGCCACCAGCGTCCTCGACTACATCTTCCGCTGGCTGCGGCTGCACTTCGGCGACCCCACCGCCGCAAGCGGCGCATCGAGCGCGTCCGGCATCGCCTGCCCCGATTGCGGCCTGCAGCTCGCCTACGTGGAGCGCTGCCTGCTCTGCGAGTCGTGCGGCTACTCGCGCTGTACCTAGCCAGTCGAGGGCTCCCGAAGCCGCGCGCGGCGTCGTAGGATCATTCGCATGGGACTGCTACAGGACTTCAAGGCCGCCGCGGTGCAGCGCGCACGCTTCCCGGACGACGAGCGGCTGACCAACGCCGCGCTGTTCACGCTCGTGCGCGACATGCCGTTCGAGCGCCCCTCGGAGACCACGCCCGAAGCGGCGATGGCCGAGTGGCGTGGCACCGGCCCCGCGAAGCACGCGCTGCTGCAGGCGCTCTACGAGGAGTTCGGCCTCGGTGCGATGCTGATCTGCGCGGCGCACGAGTTCACCGCTGCCTCGCATCCATGGCTGCCTCCGCACCTCCTCGACGAGATCGCGCGCAACGGGCCGGTGCCGGACGTGCACATGTTCCTGCGCCTGCACATCAACGGTGACTGGATGACCATCGACGCGACCTGGCCGCTCGCCGCGGCGCGCCTGGGCCTGCCGGTGAACGAGCGTTTCGAGGAGAACCACGAGCAGACGCTCGCGTGCGACCCGGACGAGGTGCTGCACATGCCGCCATCCTCGGACGCCGCAGAGTTCGAGCAGATCATGCTCGCGCGCCACGTCGGCGACGCGTTCGACCGCCGCAACCGCTTCATCGACGACCTCGCCGCGTGGCTCGGGCAGGAGACCGCCGCACCGGCGCAGCCGTGAACGC
>Ga0172380_10006809_pt1 | contig 13104 bp, 27 predicted proteins | sample Leawe162metaG_FD_119747 | JGI IMG/M metagenome (GOLD analysis project Ga0172380, IMG submission 119747) | Leachate microbial communities from a municipal landfill in Southern Ontario, Canada - Leachate well 162 metaG | ecosystem: Engineered > Solid waste > Landfill > Unclassified | place... | reverse complement strand
TCCTGTGCGAATGGGTAGATAAATCTTGCTGCATTTCCGCTTGATTGAAATTTAGGGTACACCTCTCCTTTAAATTCTATTGTTTCTATCATGTGCTAAAGAAATTAAATTATGAATATCTTTTTTCTGGGATACCCGTTTTGCTTATATCCTCCAAATGCCTTAAAAATTCAATTTTATTTATCCGATTATCTTCCATAATACTTTTAAAGGCTTCGATGATTTGTTGATTTTGAAGGTTGTCTCCGCCTACTACCATAAAGCATCCGTTACTTTCAATATGAGATACGATTTCTGTTATCATAAAATATAATTTTTAAATTGCTAACATTGGTGATATAAATACAGACACTGATTCATCTGTTATTATTATTGCTTCTCCACTGGCAATAAGTTTTATAGATAAAATTTCAGATGTTGTTTGGCTTATTCCATTTTTCAATATAGATGCATTGAATATGATATTATCAACATCGGATGAGTTATTGCAATGGCAAAAAGACTTACCTTCTCTATTCAATGCCTTGTCTGAATTGGATATTATCATTTTATCTTTTTCAAGATTGATATTTATTTGATGGTATGTTGTTGTTGTTTTTAATGCCTCTCTTTTTTCAATTGCCAATACCAAATCATTTCTATTAACAGAACAATTTGGCGTTCTATCCCTGTTGTATACTCTTTTGTACCCCAGCCTTTGGCAATCCGATAAAGTGCATATAACTGAATAGTATCCAGAATCCGCTTTTATCTTCTTATCAGAAATACTGATAGTTGCATCCTGCATCAATTTAGTTGCTTTGATAAAATCAGGAGGAATGGAAGCCCCGAATATTTTTTTTGATTTTTGTTCTTTACGATCAACGTAAAGTATTCCATTTCCATAGCTGAATATAGACAACCCTTCTTCATCGTTTTCTAAAAAAACATTATAGAGGGGATTTGCGGAATCTGTATTTGTTGATTTTAAAGCCTGAGAAAGAGAAAAGAAAAATTCACCATCAACATCGAATGATAAATCGTTATCAAAAGTAGGTGTTATCTGAAAGTTTTTTGAATCTTCAGGAGTTCCTAAAATTTGATATTCTCCACCAAATGATATTTTTAAATTTTTATCTATTTCTATTTCTTCTGTAAGGGAGCATATTTTTTCAAGTTCCTGAAATGGCACAAGGATAGTTTCGTTACTACTTTCAATCAAATCGAATTTCGAGATACACGTAAGGTTAAGGTTTGTAGCTGTGACCGTTGCCTCTTTTCCTTTAGCTTCTATTTTTACGTATTCGCAAATAGGGATTATTTTATTTGTGCCTACTGCTGGGGAAACTTTTTTTAATGCCGATAATATCTCTTTGCTTTTTATTTTCATTATTTTTTTATTAAAATTGTTTGTTCATCTTGTTTACTTACTTTATACTCAGATGGTAACCATAACCACAATTCATGCATAACATCATTAAGTAAAAACGGGCTGCACGTAACCAATATCCCAACTATAGGATTTTCTAATGTAAAAGTTTTACAATAACACTGGTGCATTATGCTATATCCTTCTTCTATTAATTTTTCAGATATTTGTTCGTAAGTCATTCCTCATCGTTTAAGAAACAAACAAATAATCTCCATAATGCATAAATAAGTATCCATATAATAATCATCATACCTGCGCCCCAAATCCATCGCATAAAATACTCCATACCCGTCACATATTGTGATCCAAAAATATCGTTCATATAATAATGAGGGATAAGTAATGTAGGCAATACGATTATAATTGATACAAATATTTTTATTACTATTTTCTTATTTATCATTTGGCTCAATTTTTAATCCTAATCTTTTTATAAATTCTTCTACCATTGGGTAATTTTCACAGAAGTAAGTAGCATCTAAATTTATTTTAAAAACTTTGTTAGCTACTTCTTCACTAACCTCTCTCTCTACACCAGTTATTAAGTTTCTAAATTTATTTCCACCTAAGAACCTGTAAGGTACATCGTTTGATATTTTTCTTACTATAGCCATGAGTTAATAATTTCTTAAAAGTCAATGTCAATTTTATTATACCCTTCTTGTATGTCAAATAACGATAGCGTCTTTTTTTCTTCACCTATTACCCCCGAAGCCCTGTGCGGGTCGCAATACACATGGTTGCTCACGGGGTCTGCGTATCTTTTCTGCCCCCAAAGAAGTACCAATGGGAAATCACCGCACTGCCCACCAGTTCTTTTTCTTTTGCATTTTTGAACATATACCTGAACGTTTGGATCGTTTTTGTTTTCATGGTATTTAGGTCTATGATACGAAAGTATATTATCAATTTTATTGCCCCACATAGCGCCTCCAGCTATGTCGTACATATCAGCAACTGGCAATGATCTATCCTGTTGTACGGTTGGGTTTTTTGGATGTGCAATGATATTGTATGATACGCCGTTAAGTAAGGCGAATCTTTTTATATCCTTCAATACTTCTGATAGATATTGGTCTTCTCTTTGATATGGTTTCTGTAAATGGTCTAACTGATTAAAGGGATCAAGCAATACGCCATCAACTCCTTTTTTAAGAATTAGGTATCTGAATTTTTCATTTACAGAATTAACATCGTGTGAATTTTCTGGATAAACATAGAAAAAATGCTTATCCAGAAAATATAATGCCCCTACATACTCTTCTTCGGTCATATCAGTCAACCACTTCCCTACGTACATTTCCACTATATCATCATAGAAATCATTTGCAGGGTAATTCTCTGGTGAGAATATAGCCCACTTCCATCCATCATAAATACTTTTAGTAAGCATACACTGTAACATGAAAAATGTTTTTCCCCAATTTGCATAACCAACAACAAGATTAACCTCCCCTTTCTTCCACCTAAAATATGTATCCATTTCTCCCATCCTTGTAGTAGGAGCAAGTTGTATTCCCTTTCTGAAATTATCCAACATTGATTCAAAAATATCTTCAACATAATACACACCCTCTACTGGTATTGATTCTGCATTGTGTATCACATTCGTGACAATATCTTTCCCTAAATATTGTAATACCTCATTTAAGTCTTTGCAGCGCCTATTTAACCCATTCTGGCATGGTACAACTTCTCCTATTGGATATGATATTGTTTTGCATCTTTCTACCCCAATCCTTCTTATCAATTCATCTTTCAATGATTTACCTGCTTCGTCTCCATCTGTAGCCACTATAACTTCTTCCATAATGAAAAGCCATTCTGAACAGCTATCAAGATATTCAAGATTTTGATTCCCTTTTGATGCACCATTTGGTACGGACACTATTGCGTATTCAGATTCAGGGTTAAGTAATTCCCCAGTGGATTCATCAACTTTCATTTCATTAGCAAACCCTGATTCGTACAAAGACATACAGTCAATTTCTCCTTCAACTAAAATTATTTTTTTTCTATCGCCAATAGAAGGCAGGTTGTAAAGAATAAGTTCCGCATCTTTTACCATTTTAAAATCCTTCCTACCATCTCTGAATTTTATATTAACTAATTCACCATCCCGGAAGTATGGGAAGCATACGCAGTTTTCTTTCTTTTGGGTCTGTGGCATCCACTCTTCCCTTGTGAAAATCATAAATTTTTTAAGTGTGCTTTCTGATATTCCTCTATCAGAAAACCAGTCAACTGCTTTCTTCATTATAGCCAACGACTTTAGAACATCAGATGATGGCTTCTCGTATTTTTTATTTTCTCTCTTCCTTTCATGATACCTTACGTTTCCATGCCACCCGCAGTTATGGCAATTCCACTCACCAGAAGTTATACTTACTGACAAGGGCATATCAGCCTTATTTTTGCGTGATTCGCTACATTTTGGACACTTAGTTTTTTCGTTACCACTTCTTCTTTTTAATTTAATTCCGAGATCACAAAGTTTATCGTAATACATAATTTTATTTTAATATACACTTCCTTTTATAAAGTGAGTTGGTTTAGCCCAATCAGATTCCTTTTTTTGGACACTCCCAAATTCTTGATAACTTCCGTCATCGAAAAATACTCCATTTTTTTCTTCATCGAATCTTACGCCTTTTTTCCCTCCCCCCGTACCCCCCTTAGAATCCTTATCCTTATCCTTATATTTAACCCTTTGTGAAGGGTTGCCGTATGCTTCATTTAGGTTATTAATATCCTTAGAATAGGCTATTTCTTTAAGTAGCTCAATGTCAATGTTTTGCAATTTACCAACCCTTCCGGGGAATATTTGATTAATATGTATGCCATTTTGGAGTAATGTTTTGAGGGCCCCTTTATGGACTTGTGAGGTAGGTGAAAATTTATCTCCATATTGAAAAATAAAGAACTCTTTGATAAACCATTTCCCAGAAGGGAGTACGGATATTCTTTGTTTTTCTTGGGTATTTACGAAGTTTAAAAAATCTTCAACATTAATAGGCTCTCCTACTATTTTTTGGAATATTGATTTATTGGGTCTCCAGAATCCAGCGTTATCGCATGAATCTTTTATGAATTGCCAAAACAGTTTATACTTATTTGGTAATTCTATAAACCAATCCTCCCCCCATATTTCAGTATCAGTCAGTCTCTTAGGCATGAGTATCCGTATTTCTTTTGAAGGTTCTTATTTAATAAGTTTTTAGCATATATTTTGTCCGTCCAATTCTCTATATACTGCATTAGTATATCATGTGGGTATGGGCCTTGTATCATGTTTTCTAAGTCATTTTTAAGTGTATTGATACATCCCCTTTCTGAAAGTCCTGATTGTTTTAATTGATCGTATAACAGAATAGCCAGCTTGGTAAATTGTATTGAATCGGTTCTATACTTTTTTATTACGACAATTTGTAAGCGTCTTATTTCTTCGTCTTTTTCTGCCAATACTGGTGGCAATGGGGATAGTATATTAGAAAGAAGCCTTGCGCCTTTACCAATGTTGCATTTTTGACATGCTGTAATTAAATTTTGTGGTTCATTTTGTCCTCCATGCTTTATTGGATAAACATGGTCAATAACCAACTTTGATTCCCTACCAGTTACCCCGCAGTATTGGCACATGAAATTATCTCTTTTTAATATTTCAAATCTTATTGTTGGGCTGATGCCTTTTCTTTTTGCCATAGCTTCATCTGGTAAGGTTAGGGTGAACTGCTTGTGCAGCATTAAAAAATATTTTATCTTTTTGTCTGTTGATATTTGAGAGCAGGAAATTTTTACGTAGCCATTCGTCTTTGTAGCATTCGTTTAGGAATAGGTATAGGCGTTGGCAGGCATCTCTTTCAGTCCATTCCCAGCCTTTAATTTCTGATCGTTTGTGAAGTGCTGTGATTATATTTTTTAGGTCTCTTGGTGCGCTCCCATCGAATGATGGATTTTCATGGAAGTTATTTCTACAGAAGGCGAAGTAAGTTTCAACCAACTCATTCCAGAATGGCTCTGGGGGGCACTTCTGTTTCCTTGTTTTTGATTTATTTATACTTGTCATACCTTTTATTTATCGCAATTAGAGAATGTAAGAGCCCCATAATCATTATTGCTTATGATAAAGTGCACCCACTGGGTATGTCTGTATTTTGTGTAGTCAAAATAAATATCAAAATGATAGGTACCTTTAGAAAATTCAATTTTTGTATACCCCGGCAACGTGTAGGATATATCCACAAGGGTTTGCATTATGTCAGTATAGCAAGTGTCTTTATCTGGGTAAATTCCGAAATCGCTTGCCCTCCAAATTCTGTTAGTATCTAAAGCGGTATCTAAAAGAATACCGCGATATGGTGTTATTTCAGTAGTATTATATTTATTCGATGTGTTACAGGATATAGAAATTAATATTAACGAATAGATGATTAATTTTTTCATGTTGTTTAATTATTTTGATTAGTGAATCTTGGCTTTGCTGAATAGATGGGACGTTTACCATTATAGGCACTTCGTGGGCGCTCTTTCTTTGGATAAACCTCGTTGTAGTATTTGTTTATCACCGCATCCATTACGGGGATAAATTTTCGTGGGTATGTTATGACCGGGTAGGTATCTCCGGATTCTGTAGTGATGGTTAATCGGTGGACTGGCTCCTTTTCGTTTTTGAATTTCCAATATTCGTGGGCTACCAATTTCCCTAAAAGTCTTACGTCAAAACTGCTGTCTACCTTTTTGTTTCTTATGTGAAGGTAGTGCTTTAGCCTTTTGTTTAAGATTGCCATTTATTGTTTTGTTTTTAAATGAAAAAAACCGTAGAAGAATCTCTACGGCTTTTTGTTATTTGATCCTAAGTAGGTAGATTCTTAGCAAACTTGGTGTATTGATAGATTTAATGGTTCGGTAAAAGTAATGAACTTTTTTAAAATAAAGAACTTTGAACAAAAGATTTTTTAGGTTTTTCAATTTTTAACTTTCTCTTTGGATTCCCTTCTATGCTGGATACGTACTCTTCCATCCTTTTTATTCCATCCATATTTTGTTCCGTTCTGTTTAGCCTATACCTGAAATAAGTTCTGGGCACACCCCACCTGCTTAAGTCTGTAGCCCGGTCTTTTGAAACTTTTACCTTAAAGTCCTGCTCAATCATTCTGCTGATCTCTCTGGGCAGGTTAGTTACACCAAATTCATTAAATCCAGTTTTTATTGTAATAACCCTGCCTTTAAGAAGGGCCTTTGAAATAGCGGCTTTGGCTGTCATTGTATTACTTTTTTATTGAGTTGATTTATTTCTTTTAAAGTTATTCCTATTTTTTTGTGTTTTATTATTTCAATAATTTCATCAATGTCATCTTTGGCATGAGTATTCGTATAGGGTATATATTGATTCCCAAACATTAATTCTTTTATATTTTCTCTGGCATGTATTACTGTACTGTGGTGTTTCACCCCCCTTGTTTTACCTAAAAACAGGGCCGCCGTATTTTTTAATGATCTCTGCGCAAGAACGCAAAATAAATACATACAACAATGTCTGGTATACACTACTTCCCCAACGCTACTTCTGGATAAAATCCTCTTCTTTTCTATATTAAAATGGGAGCATACTGCATCAAATATATCGTCATCAGTTATTTTCTCCGGAACAAGCACGTCTAACCCTTTTAAGTTGATTAGTCCGGGGGCAACCAAATATGGCAAAACAAATTCCCGTCCATGAATCATATTAATAATTTGTTTTAAGTAACTGGTTAAGCATTGATCTTGTAGATTCAGATAGGGGCTTTTTTAACTTCAGAATATTATTAAGGGTGAATTTTGTTAATCCTATTTTGTCAGCCACCCATGTTTGTTTTAAACCATTATTGTAAATGTATTCGTCAAAAAGAACTCTTGGGTCTTCGGTTTCGTCTATTTTTGCGGGAGGTAGTATATTTTCCATGACACAAATTTAGCAAAATTTACATTAGGCGTAGCAACTATTGTGTAAAAGTTATGTTAACAATGATTTTTAAGTATAATATGCAAAAAGTACAGCGTATATTTGTCTCATGATTGATGGTAAATGTATCTTAGACGCCTGCTGTGGCAGCCGCATGTTTTGGTTTGATAAGAGTAATCCATTGGTTTTGTTCGCAGATATAAGAAGAGAAGACCATATATTATGCGATGGAAGAAAACTGAATATTGACCCGGATGTTATTGCCGATTTCAGAGATTTGCCATTCCCGGATGGGTCATTTAAAATGGTTGTTTTCGATCCCCCTCACATGAATCAATTGGGACAAAATAGCTGGATGGCTAAAAAATATGGGAGGTTGGATTCCACATGGCAGCAGGACATATATTTAGGATTTAATGAATGCATGAGGGTTTTGGAGCCTATGGGAACTTTAATTTTTAAGTGGAATGAGACCCAGATAAAGGTGTCTGATATATTGGCAATAATTGGGCATGAACCTCTTTTTGGACACAAGTCCGGTAAGTTATCTAATACGCATTGGATGGCATTTATGAAAATTAATTAATATGAGACTTGATACGGAAAGGCAGAATAAATTAGAACCCGAAAGGATGACTTTTGCATTGAGGTGTTTAAGTGCAGTTGGGTTGGGGCCGTTGGAGGTTAATAAAAATAGGATTGAGTTTAAATTCAATGGTCATCTTGTTTTATTTTATCCTTATTCCGGGTGGCATACTGGCAAATCCATAAAAGATGGGAGAGGTCTTAGTAATCTTTTGAAACAACTTAAAAAATAAAATACACATATATGAAAACAGGTATCGAACTAATTGCTATTGAAAGGCAAGAGCAATTAACAAAACACGGAAGGACTATTAAGTATGACACTAATTTCAATGTTCATTATCAATTATCACAAGCGGCTTCCGTTTTGGTTTATAATGACCCAGAAGAATTGGACGCTTCCATTGCGGAAGCTGATGATGAGAGGTACGATTTTTCTCACGTATGCCCCCCTATGTGGAGCGAGGCTATATTCAATAGAATAATGAATAAGCCATACATGGATAGGCTAATAATTGCCGGAACTTTAATAGCTGCCGAAATTGACAGGTTGCAGAATGAAGAAACAGAAAATCAATAATTATGATACAATTTGGAAAAACATTCTTACTGGATCAAAAAGAAGATATGTATGATGTAATGACTGTCATGCAGATCAATAAAGCTGACAATATTATTAAGATAAATTCAGATACTGGAGGCATGCACTTTATAAAAGTTAAGAACGTTTCCGCAATATCAGGTGCTATTTCTGCCGATCGCAGCAATTTCACAACCAGCGATCGCAGCAATTTCACAACCAGTTAAAATAATTAACGAAGAATGAGCATAGAATACATTAGGGCCTTAAAAAAAGAGGCTGGCAATCCGAAGAAAAAGAAATTATATTCCATCCCAAAGTTGAGTAAGAAAAAAGCCGCAAGAGACAAGGCAGACAGAGAAGAAAGGGGTGGTGGAGATACCGAACTTCAAAAATGGTATAAGGGTAGGCAGCGTTTTCTAACAGGAGAATGCATTAAGTGCAAAGAAAAATATAACCATCGAACCTTAGCATTTGCTATCGCCGCTACAGCCCATGTACTACCTAAAAGAAAAAATATGTTCCCTTCGGTGGCTACACATCCGTGTAATTTTATAGAACTCCCAGCATCATGTGGATGCCACAATTGGTACGACAACAAAGCATCATGGGAAGAAATAAAAGAATCAAGTATATGGCCCATTGTTTTGGAGAAAGTAATAATGATGTATCCTGATATTGCAGAAGAAGAACGATATAGAATACCTGATGTCTTTAGACCTTATTTAAGAGAGTTTTATGAGTAAAGGTTTTAAAAATAAAATGCCAAAAGATATAGAAGAATATCAGACAATAATGATGATTACTGGAGGAGTAATGGGATTGAAAATGTATAATCGTTGTGAGGAAATAATTGATAATAATCCTGATTATTTCCCGTGGGAACATAGGTATAAATCTATACCAGAAGGTGTGCATAAGGCTTACTTGGACGAAAAATATCCAGAAAGAGATTTGCCATTATTCGGAAGTATCGAAAATAACTCTACTAAGTTTGACGGTATCATACCTTCTATAATGAATAATGGGAATAATGTAAACTTTACTATAAATGGAAGCATTATTGATATGTTTCAGGAACTTATTAATGAAAATTGTCGGAGGCGTAAAGAAGATATGGAATTGGATATAGTAGATAAAGCTCTTTGGGACAAGCATTATTCAAAATATAAATTAGAGTATAGAAAAAAGGATAGACGCTTATATTGATTAACAATTACAAAACACTCAAATAAATCGTTATGTGCAAAATTCTGGCTTTTGAAAGTGGCGGTGATTGGAATGATGCGTCCGTTGAATATATGGTAAACGTAAGCGGGAAGTCTGGTGATGAAATATTTGAGGAATACCGAAAAAGTGGCTGGTATCATGGCAATGGTGAAGTGTTTTTTAGGCAATGGGCTATTAATAAAGGGTATTGTCGGGACACCGATAACAATGAGTTAGAAGTTGTATCCGATTTATAGCCGATAGCTTTTTTAATATATACCATAGGTGCTTATAAGAGAAAAATGGTTCATTTAAAAGAGTTTTATGAGTAATACGGAAACACACATGTTAGGCGATTCCTTTCGGTGGGGTAAACAATCGCATGACCTTACTAAAGAAAAAGGTCAAATTTCGGCAATACTATTTTGTGAGGAAATGATACAAAATAAGCAGAAGCAAATTAATGAGATGCAATTTTATGATGGAGATAGAATAACCGCTTTACAAAATAGTATGATGGATTGGGGTGCTATTCGTAGCATGGTGGAGAAAGGGTTCGCCTAACGTTCGGGTGTTTATGAAGTTGGGGAATCAGAGTTCCGTCCGACCAATAAACCACCAAAGTAAAATAGTAGCACAAAGGCTGAGTGCTTGATTGTCAGCCCCAATTTTATAAACACCTTGTTAGCCGTAGTTGCGGTTTTTCAAGGGTAAATTTTAAAACAATGACTAAAAGACAAGAAGCAATGGAGTGGTGGAACAATCTTTCATCAGCTTACAAAACACAGATTTGTGATACTAATACTGAATTAGTTGGAAGTGTTCGTAGATGGGAAACACTAACTGGGCGTGAAATAGAAATACTATTTGATGATAAATGCAAGTCGGACGCAGAAATAATTGAAATGGCGTTTAGTAACGAAAGTAAAAACAAAGGTACACAAAGAAGTCCGTTTGGAATTGGGTCGTAGCAATTGCGGCTAACACTTCGATTTGCGCCATATGACAATACAAATAATTGATAGAAAGAATCTTGTATTCCGGGCAGGTAATAACGATTACCAGTTTGTGAAACCTAATATTTTGTTTAAGAATTTCGGAATAATAATAACGGCAAAAGTAAAAGGCAGTTGTCTTGGATGGAATATTGAAGGCGAATGGGTGAGTTATAATAAATTGAAAAATAAATTCAAAGGATGAAAAAAAGAAATAAATCATTACAAAATCCAGTAATAAACGATTTAGTTTATACTGTCCTTTATAATTCATCTTACGAACAAAAAAGAGGGCTTGAAGGTAAGTTCCTACGTGCTGCCATGAACGAAAAATCAGCCAAATCCTTTGCTTCACATTCAAGCACAGACGAAAAGAATTTTATATTAAGTCATTTTGGGTTTGAGTATTTTACGGTAATTGCAAGGCGTGGTTTAGCATTTGAAAAGATGAAGGATATTCTTGTAAAGTTTGAGAGTAACAAAAAAGTATCTGCATTAAAAGACCTTTCAGAAGAAGGGCTAATTGTTGTTTCGGATAAAGAGTTTTTGCGCCTACTTGGATTTGCTTCCCAGACTATAAATCATCCAACATTTTTTCTCAATTTGGAGTTTTTGCGACAGGGGTACAATATCAAAAAATGGTCAAAGAGAAATCTTAATAAAGATGATTTGGCTATCAGAGAAACGGACGAAATGGCTTCTTTTCTGGCAGCTAAATTTCTTAACGTACACGAAAAAATAGAACATTCCCAGACATTATTTGGGCTATCCCCCAATCAACTTAAAATTGTTTTGTATCTTTATACCAAGCCGCACACATATATTCCAGAAACAGAACTATGGGAGTACTTTGACGGGGCAATGAATACAAGAGAGTTTAAGACAAATCTTCGTGTGCTACATCGTGCTTACCTAATCCAACCATCAGTATCCGAAAGAAAAAAGCAGTATACTATATCCGGTGCTGGGACTAAAAAAATTAATTTATTTTTCGATAATGTTTTAAAGTAAAATATATGATAGAAGCATCTCAAATACTTTGTCATGGATTAGTAATATCTCTTTGTGTAATAGCCGTATGGGCTACCATGTGGGAGGGTATGATATTTGGCTTTATCAGGAAGTGGGGGGAGAGTTACCTATTTGAAAATGAACGCAAAATGGCATTTGACTGCATTATTTGTATGTGCCCCTACTATGGGACTATCTTTTATCTTATGCTATTTGTGTCATGGTCAGATGGGTGGTTAATTGGTATCTCTTCATATATTGGAACAATTTCCGTGGCTATGGGTATTAATGCCGTAATAGTCAAATTCTTGCCTGAAAATTGGTATAATGAATAATTTGTGTTATTTTTCGTTTTTTACATAACTTTGGCTATCTTTTAACTTTTAAACTATGGTAGTTATGTGTTGCGGCAACAATCCTCAAAAGCGAAGAATAACACAGGCGGAGCAAAAACCCTCTCAACAGAAATCTATAGTCCCAGCCGGCGGTGTTAACCAGCAAGTATCAAACTATAATAATGCATTGCAGAAGCAGCAGGCTTACAATTTGGCTAACAATCCACGAAAGACAAAAATATATCAATAGATGTCAATCCCCATCACCACGGTTGCCGCTAACGCTATGGATGCCTACTATCGGGATTTTGCCACGGATAACGATTTCTTTAAAATTGACGATTTTATTTCCAGATGTGCGTATACTTTAGCTGGTATTTATCAGCAACAATACATGATTCTTTATGCAGAACAAAGATCAGAAAAGAATGATGGACTTGTTAGCTTTGACCCGTTGTGGCTGAATGAACAGGAATTAAAAGTGTCAAAAGACGGGGATAATTACATAGCAAAATATGATAAACCAGTAATGTCTTTCTCATACGGGAATAGTTCTCCGGGAGTGCAGGAGGTTATTGCTGTGAAGCCAAATGAAGGGAAGGTTTTGAAGCGTTCGTCTTTATCTGAATTATCTCAATTGAAGTATGTGGGCTTTGTGAGTGATGTTTTTTTTATCCCATTAAAAACGGGTCTGAAAATAATTCAAAAGGGTAATTGCTCCGTAAGCATATTGAAAATGTATTACGTCCCGCAGGCCGGTGAAGATATGGACGTGCCCGATGTGCTGGCTCAAATGACAATAGACCAAACGGTGTCTAATATGCTGAACATAAAACCACCTGTAGTTAAGGAATCGGCAGATGGGAATCCAAATATGGTAATGGAGACGGAAATAAATAAAAACTCATTGCGATAATGGCGGAAGACCTCACATATAATTGCCCATCATCTACCATATCCGAAATAACGGATAAGTACCTCATTATGCGTGGTGTCCGTTCTCCAAAATATTATACAAAATACCTATTTATATC
>Ga0172380_10006807_pt1 | contig 13107 bp, 12 predicted proteins | sample Leawe162metaG_FD_119747 | JGI IMG/M metagenome (GOLD analysis project Ga0172380, IMG submission 119747) | Leachate microbial communities from a municipal landfill in Southern Ontario, Canada - Leachate well 162 metaG | ecosystem: Engineered > Solid waste > Landfill > Unclassified | place... | reverse complement strand
TCATGACTAAGATTATCAATAACCTTTGCACCCCAACCAAGCTCTTTTTGTTTTTGGTTTATGTTCTTTCCAATGCGAAAATAAAGAAGTATCATCTCTTTATTTACACTATTTATAGCCCTTATCTGCGATGATTTTATCTGCTGTTTTATCTCTGCTAAAAAAGAGTTGTAGTCATTTTGTGTTTGCATGTCATTCATCACTGTTCTCTTTATTTAATACACCTATCGCTTTTTTATAATTTTCATCATCTGCATAAAAATACTCTTCTAAAAGCGGTTTGATTTTATACTCTTTGACAAACTCTAAATCATCATCACTATTTACTTTCATAAAATAACTATGCCCTAACATGTAATCTTCATTTAGACTGTTTTTAATAAACTCATTTAGAGCATTAAACAGCTTTTTTGCTTCTACATGTAAAATCAAATCAACATTGGGCTTCATTTTTAAAAATGTAAATCTTCTTCTTAAAGCTATGTCGATAGTAGCGATTGATTTGTCGGTAGAGTTCATCGTCGCTATGATATAGAGGTTTGAAGGCACTTTAAACTTCTCTTTTGAGTATGGAAGCGTTACTTCATAAACATCTCTTTTATCCTCTTCTATGAGAGTTATAAGCTCTCCAAAGATTTTAGAGATATTTCCTCTGTTTACTTCGTCTATAACGATATAGAAGTTTTTTAATGCAGTCATATTTTGCTTAATCTCTTTAAACAAAAGCATCTCTCTAAAAATTGAGTAATAATATGTTGCCAAGCCTTTAAATCTACCTGACAAAGCATCGATAACATCTTGTGGATTGTTTATTGGTTTTATTTTATTGCTATTATAAATCTCTTCAAGCGGTAAATATGAAATTGAAAATCTATTTTCATTAACCATAATATGAATTGATTTATCCGCATATTTTGATATTATGAATTCACTAATATTATTGTATGTTTTTAATCTACTTCCAATCTCAAATTTTAATTGAAACTGCTCTAATACGCTCTTAAAATTAGTATTAATATTGTTAGAAAAGCTATCAACTAAATTGTTATTAGCCTCACTTGATATATTTTTAAATATCCCATCTTCAAGCTCAATATTTCCAAGTTCATTAGGTCTAAAACCCTCTATGAAATCCTCATAAGAGTAGCTCTGATGAAATGTTACAAACTCAACTCTGCCCTCTTTTTTTATGCCTTCATATGCATCATTTTTTAAATCTACATGTTGATTTTTTGAAACAACATCAAAAATCTCATTTTGGCTTCTGCCCTCTTCTATCATGGAGATTATATTTTTATAATTATGAGTCTTTCCAACTCCCGGCGCACCGTAGAGGATAATGTTTTTAATTGTCATATTACACTTAACTTTTCCCACATCTTCTTCCTCAATTGGTATATCGTGAAACGCTTTTTCACCTTTTAAATACGGCAATATTATTTTTGTATATGAATCAAAATTTGCTTTGCCTTTATTTAAAAACAATTCTATTTCATTTTTAGAAATAGTCATTGGCGTGGATATATCAGTAAATGGGACCACGACAATATTATTTAAAGAGCTTCTAATTAATTTAAATTTTCTGTTCTCAATCGTTTTTAAAACATGATACCGTTTATCTTTTTTTTCATATAGGCTATTAACAATATTGTCATAATTGTTTTCTAAAATTTTATCCATATATAATCTCCATTATTCTAATTTTAATCTCTTCAACATACTCTTTATAACCACACCCATCAAACCACAATTCCAAACTCTTTACTTTCATATTTATCTCATCCCCACTTTTACCCAAAACCAAGTCATAATCAAAATGCTCCAGATGTTTGGGATAGAGAAGCATTGTATTTGTTTTGTTGTAATTTTTACCGTAAACGAACATCTGAAACTTATCGTCTCTTTTTATCTCATTTTTTGCGCTAAGTTTTTTATATTTAGTGTCAATTATCAAATCTTTTACAATAATATCAGGTTTTAAAATCAAATCCCCATATGTATCACAGCTTTGAAGCAGTGTTGCGGGTTCAAGCTCTTTTATCATCTTGCCGACAAATCTCTCAAAAAGTATATTCATATCAAACAAAAATGCAAAACTCTTTTTATCTTTTGCAAAGAGCGGAATAGATTTGCTTAAAAGTAAAATGGCAAATTCAAAACTATCTTTAAATCTGTTGTTTAGTCTATTGAAATGTACATGTAGATTATTTATATCAAAAGTTTTATACTCTACCTCATCAAGTACCAACTCACACTGTTTTAAAAGCTTTTTGTTTTTTGTGTATTTTAATAATGTTTTAACAGCGTATAAAAAGAATTGGTTTAGTTGATTATTCATGCTAAACTCATCATATTCGCAGTAAATCTTGTTTTTTATATGATTGAACTTTAGATTTTCATTTATGAGATATTTTCCTCTTAGAGTCGTCAAATTATCTTGTTCTGTGATGTACTCTCTATAAACACCTCGCTTAAACTCTTTAAATAAGTTACTTGCAAACATCTGTATAAATACTTCCAAGATGTTATGTTTTTCATTTTTGCATGAAGCTATATCTTCATTTTCAAGCTTTATATTGTAAGCGTACATCAACATGTAAATAAAAATATCAAGATTTTTTTTATCGTTATTTTCACTTACCTTTGGAAGCAGATAAAAATCTTGATTGTCATAGTTTAATATTCCGCAATACTGTTGCGATTTTAAAACATTCCAATCAAGCTTAAAATATTTATGAAGCAGCGGAGTATTTATTATGTACTCTTTTAAGTTTTTTTCTTTTACTTTGCTATATTCATAGATTGTGTTTTTCATATAAGTTCTTTATCTCTCTTGCCACTTAAAAATATCAAGTATTAAAATCTTTTCACTCTCTATTTTATAGATAACCGTGTAGCCATAATAAATTAAATCTCTATAGTTTTCATCATCAAAATAGATAGATTTTCTATGTTGAAGCGGGAAATGTATTAAATTGCCAATCCGTTTGTTTAGTTTATTTTCAAATTGTTTTGCAGCGAGGGGCTTGTCATTTTTGATAAAACCGAGAATATTCATTAAGCCATAGATATACTTTGGCTTTTTTTCTATCATCATCGCTTGATGCCGAGTTCTTCGGTAAAAAACTTATCCATCAACTTGTTGTATTGCTCTTCATTTAACCCTATCTCATTTTCAGCCTCAAAAACTCTTTTTTTCACATCTTCTACACTGCTTACAACTACATTTTTTGGATAGTTGTTTTCAAAGTCAAAATCATCACCTTGGATAATTTCAACTTTTTTGTCTTTTACAAAACTCTCCAAAATAGCCTTAAAATGTGGAAAAAAAGTATCATCTATTTTTAAATTTATTGTCTGCATTTTGTAACCTTTCTCTTGTTTTTACTACTCTACCATATCCCTTATAAATATAAAACAGGGTTTAACATAAATTAGTTAAATGTTAAAGTGTATTTTAGTATTATACCAAATTCCCATATTTATAATACGCCGCACACGCGCCCTCAGAGCTTACCATACAGCTTCCCACAGGTGAAGTCGGTTTACATGCAGTTCCGAAAATCGTACACTCAGGAGGGCTTGCCATGCCTCTTAAAATGTCTCCGCAGATGCAGAGTTTGTGGTCTTCTATTTCACTGATTGGAAGAACATCTTTGTAGATTATTTCAGCATCATACTCTTTGAACTCAGGTTTTAGTTTCATTCCGCTTTTTGGGATATTGCCTAAACCCCGCCATTTGAACAGGTCTGTCTTTTCAAAATAGTTGTTTATAAGCTCCTGCGCTTTGACGTTTCCGTCATATGTCACAAGCCTTTTGTACTCCACTTCAAGCTCACATCTGCCCTCTATGAACTGTTTGACTATCATGCTGATTGCCTGCATGACATCAACCGGCTCAAAACCAGAGACAACCACAGGACGCTTATAATCCCTTGGAAACTCTTCATAGATTTTACTTCCGCTTATCACGCTTACATGTGAGGGTCCTAAAAATGCATCTATTTTGTTGTTGTAACTATCTACATGTATATCTCTGCTATCTATCAGCTCACGCATAACTTCGGGAACGGTTACATGGTTTATGTGAAAGAAGACGTTTTTGATGTTCTGCTTTATAACCGCGTCTAAAAGTGCGGCACTCATCGGTGTCGTCGTCTCAAATCCTATGGCGAAAAAGATGATTTTTTTAGTCGGATTCTCTTTTGCAATCTTTAGACATTCTAAGGGCGAATAGACAAAACGGACATCTGCGCCTTTGCTTCTTGCAGTTTGCAAACTTCCGTTGCTTCCGGGAACTTTTATCATATCGCCAAGAGTCACGAGTATAACGTCCGGCTGCATACTTAAAACATAGGCATGATCAATTCTCTCTTTTGGCATGATGCAAACCGGACAGCCCGGACCGTGGATAAACTTGATGTTTGAGGGCAGAAGCTGAGGAAGACCGTACTTCATGATGGTATGCGTATGACCGCCGCAGACTTCCATGATATTTATAGGATTTTTCAGCTTTGCCGCATCCTCTTTTATGATTTTTGCATAAGCTTTTATGGTGTCTGCATCTCTAAAATCATCATACAGATTTTTAAGTTCTAGCTCCATCTCAGTCTCCTTGATTTGAACACTCGTCTGCTTCTAAAATCGCCAGCTGCCTATCCTCTTCGTTCATAGCATATATAATCTCTCTATAAAGTTCCAAACTCTCCAGTGCCTCTTTTTCATCGATTTTGTTCATCACAAATCCGATATGCAAAAGCACATAATCGCCTACATGTATATCTTCTTCGCTCATCAAAGACAAAGAAGCATCTCTTTGCACGCCCATAGTGTCAACCGTTGCTATCTCATTCTCTTTGTCTATTTTTACCACTTTTGAGGGTATTGAAAGGCACATTATCTCATCTCCATTTTAAACTTTATCCACTGGGAAACTTTTTTTATCGAGTCCACTTCTTTGGTGCTGACTTCAAGTATGTCAACACTCGGCTTTAGCTTTCTCGCCGAGTCTTTCTCTTTCTCAATATCATACTCAAAGTACGGAAGCAGGTCTGTTTTAGTAAAAAGAATCAAATCTGCTTGACGAAACATAACAGGATATTTGGCTATCTTGTCTTCGCCCTCGGGAACACTGACAAGCACTATGTTTAAGTGGCTCCCCACGTCATAACTTGCAGGGCAGACGAGGTTTCCGACATTCTCTACAAAACATACGTCCATATTGTCCAAATCCATGTGATGCAGAGCTTTATGAACCATAAACGCGTCCAGATGACAAGCCGAACCCGTTTGAATCTGATGAGCCTGTATCCCTTTTGCTTTTAACCTGTCCGCATCACGGCAAGTCTGCAAATCGCCCTCAACAACGCCAAATTTAAAATCAGCCAAATCCGACAAACTCTCCAAAAGTGCAGTTTTTCCACTTCCGGGACTGCTCATAAGGTTTATGCACAAAACGCCGTGAGAGTTAAAATGCTCACGATTATGCTGTGCCTCTTGGTCATTTTTATCTAAAATCTTCGTAATAATCGAGATGGTTTTAGGGTCGTTTAACTGTGGATTGTCATGTAAATGTTCATGAGTTTTTTGATGTTCATGAGAATCCCCGTGATGATGTTCGTGTGAATGGCTATGTTCTACAACGCTGCAGCCGCAATCTTTACACATATTTATATCCTTAATTTTATTTCTTTCTTTCTATTTTTTTATCCGACTAGCATGTTAGAGCCGACGACAACGGAGACGACTCCGGCAGTTGCAAAAACTCTTCTTAAGTTCTGTTTTGAGTTTAGTAGATTTTTATTAATATAGAGTATGACTAACCCGAAACCTACAAATATGCTCATAACTCCAAGAGTAAAGGCAAAAACCATTACAAAATCAACGCTCTGCCCTTCAATAGCACCCAGAGTTATAAGCATTCCGCGAACTCCGCCTATGCCCATCAATGTTCCTATGGTAAATGCGGAAGCGGTGTCCCTGCCGTCATGAGTATGCTCTTTTCCAAACCAGATATGCAGATGCTCTTTGCCGCTGTGTATATGTTTTTTTAGCTGAATACGGTCGGTAAAGACCATATATAAAAGATAGATTCCTATGCTTAAAATAACAAGAGATGAAAGAATGTCTCCATAACCGAGTAAAACATCGCTTACATGATAACTCTCTAATATTTTTGCAAATACAAAAAGAGACAATCCATGCCCAAGGGCAAAGAGAGTAGTAATGAGCATAGTTTTATTTCTGTTTTTGCCGATTGAAAAATCTGCAATAGCCGTAAGATGGTCGGGTCCAAAAGCATGCAATACCCCGTACCAAAAGATAAGTAATAATCCGACATTTTCCATACGCTCTCCCCTTAGACTGAATAGGTATTCACATTATATATCTTTAAAGTAAATTTAAAATAAATTTTATGCTTTCTTATATAGTTTCAGGACTAAATTATGCTAAAATAAGCTATGAAATGTATTTACTGCAATAATAAAAAGTTATATCACCTAAATTCAGGTCAACTTAAATGCTCAAACTGCAAAAAAAAGTTCTCTGTAAAAAAAATAGAGACAGATTTGAAAATTATTGAGTGTTTCTGCAATGATTTGAACATAAATGAAGTAAGCAAAAAACTTGACATCAACTATGTAACCGCAAAAAAGAGATATGACCTTTTTAGACAGCTCATAGCAAGCCGATTAGAAGATGAGTTCAGAGATAAAACAGTCATTGAGTACGATGAGTACATTTACCTTGAAAAAAGCAAAAGAGATATAAAAGAGAATATATTTGATGCACAAAATTTTTTAACATTTCATTATGAGAACAAAATTTACAACCTGCTTATGCAAAACCTCAACATGTATAAAAATCAGTTTATGGATGACGGAGCGGATGAAGCCTACTTCAAAGAGTTTTCAAAATATATGATGTTTAACAAAATCTCAAAAATACAGAAAAAAGAGAACCTTATAACCAAGTTCTGGATTTTTTTTGAAAAGTCTATTTTGAAATATAAGGGAGTAAGGCACGAAAACTTTTTTTACTACTTGAAAGAGATTGAGTTTAAGTTTAACTACTCTAAAGAGATGCAAGAAGAGATTTTAATGGATTTTTATAAGGAATAAATCAAATTTTATATACTATGTTTAACCTATTTAAAATTATGGAAAATTATTATGACAGAACAAGAGAAATACGATATTTTACAAAAAGCTAAAAAATGGTTTAAAGAATCAATAGCAGAAAACCACATTAAAAATACATTGAAACTCTCTGATATCAACCAGTTCAAAGTTAACCCATTTTTGTTAACATATCTATCAAACTTTTTAGAAGGCAATCATGACCCTATTAGCATTGCCAAAGCATTAATATATCCTAGAGTCCTCGGTACATCAATAAGTACATCTTTTGGAACAAATATTCAAAAGTTCACATCAACGGTATTATCATCGTATGGAAGTACAACTTCTGGCATAGATATTGAATTTATTGATATGATTGACGGTGAAAAAAAGTATTGTCAACTTAAATCAGGACCAGAAACAATCAATAAAGATGATGTGGAAACTATAGCTAAACACTTTATCGATGTCATAAATTTATCTAAAACCAATGGACTAAAAATAGGTTTTAATAATTTAATAGTTGGTATTATATATGGAGAAATACATGAGATAAATGCACACTATAAAAGAATTTCTAAACAATATCACTACGACATTGTTATTGGTAATGACTTTTGGCATAGATTAACAGGTGATGAAAATTTTTATACTGACCTAATCAAAGCTATTGCAGAGGTAGCAATTCAAGCCGACTTTAAACACGAACTCGACAGCGTAATTAAAGAACTTTCAAAATCAGAATATATACAAAATTTATCTTCAGAGCTAAATTCTTAAATAAATATGACATATTGCCATACTCTTTTCAATACAAATCTAACTAAAGTATACTATAACCTAAGAATGCATATGTTACAATAACCATGTGTAATGTTGAGTAAGGTGGGTATCTATTTTGATTGAAAAAACTTTTTCATTAAATGAGACGGCGGAAATTTTATCTATTAGTAAAGAGACTTTAAGAAGGTGGGATAATTCAGGTAAGTTAAAGAGTATCCGAAATCCTATAAATAATTATAGAGAATATAAACAAAATGATTTAATAATTTTTGAAAATGCGAAGATTCATTTTGATACAAAATCTTATACCAATGTATCTCCAACTAAAACATATAAAAGTATTGAATTGTTTGCCGGGGCAGGTGGACTTGCTTTAGGACTTGAAAAAGCAGGGATAAAACATGCTTTATTAAATGAGATTGATAAATACGCAGTTCAAACTCTTCAAAAAAATAGACCACATTGGAAAATTGAGGAAGGTGATATTGCTAAAATTGACTTTAAACCTTACAAAGATAAGATAGACTTATTAACAGGCGGTTTTCCATGTCAAGCATTTAGTTATGCAGGAAAGCGATTGGGTTTTGAAGATACAAGAGGAACTCTGTTTTTTGAATTTGCAAGAGCACTGCAAGAAACAAATGCACCTGTATTTTTAATAGAGAATGTAAAAGGCTTATTAAGTCATGATAATGGTAAAACTCTGCAGACAATGATAGATGTTCTTACCAAAGATATGGATTACCATATCTTTAAACCAAAAGTTTTAAAAGCAATTCACTATAGAGTCCCTCAAAAGCGTGAGAGACTAATCATAGTCGGTATTAAAAATGATTACAAAGATAAAGTAACTTATAACTATCCTGAACCTCATAAAAAGATATATACCTTAAAAGATGCCTTAAAAAAAGGGGAATTGTATGATACTGATGTCCTTTCTTCTCCCGGACAAATCTATCCCAAACGAAAAAAAGAAATTTTGGATAAAGTACCGCCTGGAGGATATTGGAGAAATTTGCCACTTGAAATTCAAAAAGAGTATATGCAAAAAAGCTTTTATCTTGGCGGAGGTAAAACCGGGATGGCAAGAAGAATTTCTTGGGATGAACCTAGTTTAACATTAACTTGCTCACCGGCGCAAAAGCAAACGGAAAGATGTCATCCTGACGAAACTAGACCTTTTCAAATTAGGGAATATGCTAGAATTCAAACTTTTCCGGACAATTGGATATTCGAAGGTTCACCATCACAACAATACAAGCAAATTGGTAATGCAGTTCCGGTCAATTTGGCGGAAGAAATTGGTTACACACTTATTCAATTATTAAATGATATTTATTCAATTAATAATTGAATACTCTTAAAAAACTACTAAACATTAACATAAAGATTGCAAAGCATAATAAGCCTGCCCCAAAGCGATTCCGCCGTCGTTAATGGCGGTTTGTTGCTGAAAGTAGCATTTGATTTTCTTTTGTTTTAACTCTTGACATGTAAGCTCAAGCAGAGTTTTGTTTTGAAACACTCCGCCGCTTAAAATCACTTCTAGTTTTTCTAGTTTTGAGATATCTGCGATGATTTTTACAAGCGTGTTTATAAACATGGTGTTTAGCTCTTTTTTATCCGGCTTGCTCTTTAACATGTACTCTGCTATTTTTATCTCAATCACACCCTCTTCTATTGCATAATCAAAATATTTTTCTATGTTTTTGTCATAAAAACTCTCGCACAAAAGTCCGCTCTCGCCTTCGTAACCAACACTCTGGGCAATACCTGAAAATGAAGCGACGGCATCAAAAAGTCTTCCTACTGAACTGCTTTTTGGCGCGTTTAGATTTTTTATGTAGCTTTGATGAAGCATTTTAATCTCATCTTTTGAAAATGATTTCACAACATCTAGTTCAAGTTTTAAAACCTCTTCTAAAGAGAGTTTGTCAAAAAGCATACTAAGGGCGACGCGTCTAGGCTCTTTTATGGCCTTTTCACCGCCTAGAAGTTTTACCGTCTTGAAACTGTATTTGCGTTTGTCTCCTACAAAAATCTCTCCGCCCCAAAGTGTGCCCTCGTCGCCGTAACCCGTGCCGTCAAAGCTAAATCCCAGATAATCACCGCTAAGTCCGAACTCCGCTTTGCAGGCATAAATATGTGCCAAATGGTGCTGTACTTCTACAAGCTTTTTGTTCTGTTTTTTCGCCCATTTGGTCGTTTCATAGTTTGGATGTCTGTCATGCACTATGACATCGGGTTCAAAATCGTAAAAGCGTTTAAAACTATCCAATGTTCTCTCAAAAAATCCAAAAGCCTCTATAGAGTCCAAATCCCCGATATGCGGAGAGAGTATAACATTATCCTCCATCACAAAAGCTATAGAATTTTTTGCATTTGCTCCGACTGCCAAGATTTTTTTCTCGCTCTTAAGAGGGAGTTTTATTACCTTTGGAGCGTATCCGCGAGCGAGTCTTAGTATCTGCGTTTTGTCGTCTATTACCTGAACAAGTGAGTCGTCAACACCGTTAATTATCTCTCGCTCAAAATCAAGAGTGAAATCAACAAAAGGAAGTTTTTTAAAAATGTTTTCTGCGCTTATGATGATAGGCTCATCGCCGAGATTTGCGCTTGTGGCGACTATGGGATTTTGTACATGTACAAACAGAAGATGATGAAGAGCTGTGTAAGGCAAAAAGCAGCCGATTCTGTCGATGTTTGGAGCTAAAAGAGATGATATTTTGACATGTTGATTGTTTTGACATGTAAGCTTCTTTAGTATCACAATGGGCGCTTCTTTTGATGTTAGGAGCTGTTCTTCTTTCTCGTTTACATATGCCAAAGCCTTTATCTGCTTTAAATCTTTACACATTATGGCAAAAGGTTTTGTGGGTCTGTGTTTAAATTCTCTTAGCTTTTTTATTGCTTCATCATTTGAGGCATCGCAGACTATATGAAATCCGCCTATGCCTTTTATGGCTAAAATATTTCCCTCTTCTATAAGAGATGCAACTTTTTGGATAATCTCCTTTTGAGCAATATCTACTTTTTTATCGCCTCTAAAAAGAGACAAAGAGGGTCCGCACTCGTTGCATGAAATAGGCTGTGCATGGTATCTTCTGTTTAAGGGATTATTGTACTCTTCTTCGCAACTATTGCACATCTTAAACTTCTGCATAGATGTGTTTTTTCTATCGTAAGGAACTGTTTTTATGATACTGTACCTTGGTCCGCAGTTTGTGCAGTTTGTGGCAAAATAGTTATGATATTTTCTGTTTTTCTCATTTTTTATGTCTGCCAAACACTCTTGACATGTAGCGGTATCGGGAGGAATAAGAGCAGATTTGTATGAGGTTTTTGAGTTATCGGAGCTTTGTATAATTTTAAAACTCTTTTCTAAAAGCGGTTCTATCTCTGTTTTTTGTATATCGTCTATTCTTGCAAGCGGCGGAAGTTTTAAGCGGAGCGACTCTTCAAAAAGTTCTATATCTTTTTGCTCTCCTTGAATTTCCAGTTCTACTCCGTTTATATCATTTTTGACAAAACCGGTGAGTTTGAAATCCAATGCCGACTTATATACAAAAGGACGAAATCCGACACCTTGGACCTGTCCTTTTATAATATATTTATATCTTTTCAAAGCAATTCATTTCCGCCGTATAAAATATTTTTTCCGTCTATCGGCAACTCTTTATTGAAGTATAGCTTATGATTTATAGAAACTTCTTTGCTAAGTTTACTAAAAAGATGTCTATTTTGTAAAAGTGAACCCGTTACAACAACCGCGTCGCTTTTCATCTCCTCTTTTATCTCATCAAGCTGTGACGAGACAAACTCGACAAAACTCTCAATAACCCCGTAACTAAGCGTAAGCCTATCAACATCCGCCAACTTGAAACTCATAGCGGTTCTAATCGTCATCAATGGGTCTAAGTAAACCTTAGAGTCAACTCTTTTTAGTTTATAGTCAATTCTTGGACCTTTTGTTCCCAAAAATGAACTTGCACTCTCTTCAAGAACTTTTGCAGATATGCTTAGATTTTTATCTTTTGAGTAACCTAAAACTATGGAAACTATACCCCACAGCTTATAAATATTAAACTCTTTTTCATCAAATACTATAGCAGATATTGCCTCAAAATGCTGTGGAAATTTGTTTTTAAAGTTCTCTACCAGTTTCTTGCCGCTTTCGTTTGAACTCATAATAGAATCAAACACATCTTTAACAGAGTCAAATTTGAACGCAAACGAGAGATACTCTATAGTTCCGAATTTTTTAGAGTAAACTAAAATATTATTGTGATACTCTTTGGAGATATTTACGCCTACAACGGTTTTATCAAACAAAGAGTGCTCTTTTATAACCGAGAAAAAAGCTCCTATATGAGGAATCAAATTATTATTGTTGCTTGCCAAATCTTGATACGGCAGACCTTTTTCTCCTCTAACTATAGCGATGTGATTATCGCCGACGACAACTTCGATAGGTTCTAGCTCTTTTTCATACTCCGCAAAATCAAACTTAACGTCAGATAGAAGCTTCTCTTTTGTTATAAAGATTAGATTAATCCCCAATTTATGAAGCTCATGCAGTAAAAGATGCAAAACAAAATCATCAGGGAGTTTAAAACGGATAAGCTCATCTGCAACATCTTCAAAATCCATTTTAAACTTAATGTTTGTTTTTAACTTTACAAAAGGTTTCTCAATAGCTCCAAGTGCCGCCATTTCGCTGTTTGTAGCATTTGTGTAGTGTGCAATCGTGCCTAAATCATAACTGATAATATCAAAATCAACACCCTTACACTTTTCGCTTAACATACCAATGAAATATTTTCCGTAAAATGTGTTTACTTCAACTACCAAACCATCGCTTATTGATTTTGCAAGATTTACAAAATCATCTTTATAACTCTTTTTTTCGCCATCAACCGAGTATCCGCAGACTTCACACTCATGAAAAATATTGTAATAGTTCTCATTTAACTCATCCATAACTTCACGCAAACACTTAGGGCAAAATGCCATAGGAAGTTTTTGTAATTGAGGTAAAACAGAACTCTCTTGCGGCATCTCATCTACGATTTTGACATCGGTATTGTGTAAAAAAATAGAGTGAGGCAGTTCAAGTGACAGCTTGTTTGCAAAACTCTCCAACTCATCGCTATCATCTGATTTTACATATAAAAAGATATTATCGTCGCTTTTTATAATTTT
>Ga0172380_10006806_pt1 | contig 13107 bp, 9 predicted proteins | sample Leawe162metaG_FD_119747 | JGI IMG/M metagenome (GOLD analysis project Ga0172380, IMG submission 119747) | Leachate microbial communities from a municipal landfill in Southern Ontario, Canada - Leachate well 162 metaG | ecosystem: Engineered > Solid waste > Landfill > Unclassified | place... | reverse complement strand
GTTGGAGGGATCACGCATACAACATTCTCTGGATTCACGTATGTTTGTACTGAATCCAGAGTTTTTGTAAGATCAATGATCTTCATCGAAGGACAAAGAACGATAAAGCCTAAATCATGAAACATAGAGGATGTCGTAATCAATCTTGATGATATCTTCCTCGTTGATGGCGGCAGATAATGTAAACGTGCCAGCCTCAGCGTCAGAGGTGTAGCTGAGCAGAGTCCACGGATCATCAACAAGAGCACCGGGAACGTAAATAGAACTGCCAGCAGAGAGACGCATACCATTGACATGCACTCTCAAAGATCCTTCAACAAACGCCGTCGCAGCAGAGTTGACCTTGTAATTCTTGAAATCAGATTCAGTGTCAATAGACGCAGGCGTTTGATCGTAATAGTGACGGTGAGCCGACTCGACCGGAAAACCTAAATGAGCAGTCAGTTTGTTTGGAGCTTGTAATTCCCAAGTCACACTCGAAGATGGTTCAATCTTGAGAACTCCGGAATCGAGTTCCACAATGTCTTCGCCCTCATCGTCTCGCTGAATAGATACCTTGAAGTTTGTGGCCCCCGATGCAATATTTGCAAGCTTGTCGGCTTCGCTCTTCATCATTCGAACGAACGGAGCTTCACGAGTCGTGAGCCAATTGACGTATTCTTCGAGCGAACCCCATTCGTCGTCAGTGTGCTGACCAACGAAGTGCAATGCCGAATCAATCGCTTCTGATTTGAGTGTACCGTCTGGATTCAAAGACTGATTCAGACGATTGGCGAAACTTCCCTGCGTACCGATAGCATCACGAGCTTGAACGATCAAATCATCCAAAGCAAGATTGATGAGATTCTGTCTTCTCATCAAATTCTTGAGAGGAAGATTATCATACTGCCAGTGGTATGGATCGTTTGGCGTGTACAATGGCACGTCGATAAGTTCAATTCTCGGCATGGTGCTCCTTAGTGATTAACCAACCTTATGTATGTTAGATGAAGTTCAATCGCCAGTTAAACGTAATCTGCATTTCTGCGGTCTTGGTCAAATCCGGGAAGGTTGCCATACTGTACAAATCGCCGTTCGCCATCTGCAAAGCCATTTCATTCAATACAACGCCAACCACCTCTTCCTTGGTGATAACCGACGTGAAAATAACCTGAGTGTTGACATTTGAGTCCATATTCGCCAAGACGGGCTTAGACAAACGAGTCACACCAAAAAGACCATTTCGATCAGTGTTCACATACTTCTTGACTCCATCAGTTGTTCCACCGTCACCGAAGATCATCTTAGTGACATAGAACAAAAAGGTCGTGCCAAGCTGATTGGCAAGAGTCAAAGCCAAAGCACGACGACCTGTACGCAGAACAGCGTTATGGAACTCGTAAACCTCTTGGCGACCATCGGTGTAATCGATGATCATTTCGACATCACCGACCGGCTTCAAAGTGGTAGTAATCATACATCTCCTCTTTCAACACGTCCGTCATCATACTCAATAACGAACGAAATAGATTCTTCTTGTGCAACAACATCTTCAATTCCAGAACCCGGCGTCTGAGACAGAGCAACAATTGCCACGTCATTCGTAACTGAAGATTCAATCTCTCGAATAACCACGTCTTTGCCCCTACGATCAATTTGATCAAATACAACAAACTGAGTCTCAACGGTGTCTTTGACGAAGTGGTGGATAGCGTATTTAACAGTAGTTCCACCAGAAACCAAGGTTCCCCAATCTTGGGGATAGCCACTGAGTGTTACTTCTGTACCGAAGATATCCTCAATCTTATAGTAGTAATCACCAATGTTAATGAGGAAACACTCCTTAAACAGGCTGTTATCCGTTACCAAATTTGGATCAAGTTCAGGGCTTCCGGAACCATTCAAAATCCCGAATTCTGTCTCATGATCGAACTCCGTCAGAAGCTTTAGCCCTTGATATTGGAAATAGCCAGTTTCGGCTGGAACCAATCGTCTTAGAACTTGAGCCGAAACACCAGACGCCGTGCCATCTGTGTATTCGTCAATATAGAAACTCTTTTCGTCAAAGAAAGCCGAAACAAGATATTCGACATTGTCATACAAGAACCAATCTCCATGACGCACGAATTCTTGAATATCAACGAGATTAGGGTCATTAAATACCACCTTACCTCGCTTGTTCAACGTTGAGAATCCGGTATTACTCGATAGGATCAAATTGTCATCGTCATCGTAAAGATGATAGGTCAATGTTGCACTAGTCGGGATCGTTGAGGCGATAAAGAATTTGCCATCCTCAAAACGGCTAATGTCATACAATTGGCCGGTGCTTGGCAGATGAAGCTTCCAAGTTCCACCAGCGTAATCTGGAGTATTTGCCACATCCCAAAGTGTATGGATCTGCAAGAGACTCAAATCTTCTTCATTATCTCCGATGCAAGTATAATCCGCCTGTGTGATCGTTAAGTTTGATGGTCGCAGAATGATATTAGACAAACGGAAAGTGAAACCACTCGTGTTGAGTGGCTCCATAACAGCCGATCCAACCAATGCTGTTTCATTATTCACAGCATTGATTCGGAAAGTACCGGTGTTTGGTGAAGGAGCCAAAACCTCCATAATGTGATTGTCAATGTCCAATCCGATATTCGAAAAGTTCACATTAGGAGCAATCAACCCAACCGACCTGTTGTAAGCCGTGCCCGTCTTATTTGAAACGACAACAGTATCTTGAGCTAACATTTCTCGATCCACAATCCAATTCGTCAGACCATCCTCCATAACACGATGGAAGAACGGATTCGCTCCACCGGAGATCACGTACTCTACAAGATTGATATGGACAAGAACTTCAATTTCTTCCACTGGAGATTGGACAAACTCATTGATTTCGCCACGAAAACTGATCTGATGAGGCACGGAAGAGAATGGTGTGTATTCTCTAAGGATGTCTCGTACTTCTGCGAGGCGGTCGTTTGACAGATTCTCGATTCCAATGTCAATGTTGTATTTGCTGCTCAAACAACTTCCACATGGATCACGGAATGCCTTGTCGATAAAGCACACGTCGGTAGACTCTCTGGTACTACCGTTATATTCTTCCATGTTGTAAATGTTCTCAGAGAATGGAAACTCTGTTCTCACCATGCCGAAGATCAAAGGATCATGGAATGGATGTCGTACAGGAATAATCACGTCGAACAAAGGATCATCTTCTTCAATAACACGAACATTCCAGTTCTTCGGTGGGTATTCTTGATCTAACTCGTCTCGGGTGTCTGCTAATGAAAGAGAACGGATGTAATTTTCAATTGGTTGTCTGCCAGCCGGAATCTCTGCGTGCTGATAGAGGATTCTTAGAACATCGCCCTCGTACAGATAGTTTGGACTCGCAGAAAGTTCGTCACCGATCCAAGTAACGAAATGCTCACAGTTCTTCTCTGAAAAGGTAACGCAATCATTACTGACTTCGACATAATCTTCTTCATCCTCACGACGAACCCAAACGCCGAAGTTGGCTGGATCAATATCCCGGATAGGTGTTTTGTCGAGCTTGAATGTCGGCGAGTTTTTGACACGGAAAGATTCCTGCCAAGTGTAAGGAGAAACAACCTGCCACAAAGCTGTGTACTTATCTAATGTCATACCAGCTTGAGCGAAGGCGTCTGCCAACCCGCCCATTGTCCCCTTTTTCTTAAACAAAGGAACTGCTTGCTTGATTTGACGACGCCACAAAGTTGGATCTTCTGATTTCAACTTCAGATCGAACATGTTCGCCAGATAAACCAACAAAGACTCATGCAACACATTGGCGTCATACAAGTCAATGATTTGATTGGCAAAGTCTTCAACAAATGTGAATCCACCAGCGATAGAACGATTGAGCTTATCTGTCACAGACGGAGATAGATCGCCATCCACCAAATCGCTCTTATACATTTCTGGAAGATAACGTTCCAAGAGGGTTTCATATTTGCCCTCTGGTGTAATGTGGCTTGGAATTGTTTGAACGGCTCGTCCATCGCCCCACAAACTGAAAGATTCATGAGCGGCAAGAGAGTCGCCCGCCGGAAGGGGAGTCCAAGTCCAACAGATAAAGAAGTCGCCTTCTCGAACCGTTGCCCTTGGAGTCCAGTCTAAATAAAAGACTCCGGGAGGAAGATCAATGGTTTCATTGTTCTCGTCTTCATAGGACTTGGCAAGGTACGCCTCACCTGTATCGGTACTGAGCCAAGCTGGGCTTTCAGCCGTTCCAAAATTTGCAACGAGCAAAGCATCCTTGTAATAGTACGTTGTACTCTGTGCTTTTGAAGCAAGCTCATTCTGTACTTCTTGGATACGAAATAGAACATGATCGGAAGGATCATCACAGAACTGTTTCTGAAGTTCTTCTAGTTCTTGAACGAGCGAAGCGTTGTAAATGACCTTTTGGTATTCGCCCCAATTAGTGCCTAAGAAATCACGCTCGACGTAGTAAATGGAGATATTGTCCACTTTATACGGATCAGCCGTGAGGCAGCCGTCTGCTCCCGGCGTCTTGATAGTGAAACGGATAACATCCGTAATCTTTGGACTCTGATCGATAGTCTTTAAGGCCATTTTCTCTCATTACTCGTAAACGAAGTTGATATCGACATTGTTCGGTCGGACGATTTGGTAATACTTCGTAAAGACAGTGTCACCAGAATTAGCTTCATCATTAGTTGTTAAAGTAACGTCCACGGTTTTAATCTCCGTGATATCTGCAATCATTTTCGTGATGTCGATGCTTTTGAGTGTTTGACCATAGTCCCAATTTGACAAAGAGAAGAACCGGTCGAGACGACGATTGACCTTCACTTCGAACTCATCTTGGAACTTACGATAGAACTTATCCAAGACAATATCAACCGTTACATCTACCTCAACAACCTCACCGTCTTTGATGCAGATCATGTTGGTTAGCATCTTCTTTTGATCAAGTTCGGCTTTAAGAGCCGACTTCAATTCATCGTTAGCTTCTTCAAGGAAATTCTGACCAGTCTTGGCAAGAACGTAAACTTCGATCAAATTCGTCGCACAACCATAATGTCTCAAAACGGCAGTGCCTTTACCAATACTACCATTGAATTGCGTGGCGAATTGATTGACAAGTGTGTTGAAATCATCTGGAGCAACAACACGATTCTGAGACCGAAGATACGGAGGAAGCTTACGCTTGATATCCTCAATCGTGTCACCGTCGTATCCGAAGTCACCCTTCGTATAATTTCGGAAAGTGACAGGAACACGGAATCCGAATCCCGGCACGATAAAATTCTGCTGGAGTTCCACTGCTCCTGTTACAATGTTACCGGCAACTCCTCCACCAGTGCGGTAGATGATCTGGATCTCGGAGCCAGTTGAAGGAATCTGTCCGGCGGTATTGTTCCCGAAGATTACATAAGCAAAGTAGTTCGGATCGTATTCGATTCGGAATTCTCTACGGGGCTGAGAATCTGTGAAGAAATCAACTTCTTCCCATTCGGTTCCGTCAACCTTTACTCGAATCGATCCCCAAATAACAGGCCCAAACAAAAGTTGGAACGATTGATTCGTCTGGCCGTTACCGGTGTTCGTCTGAGTTCTGGTTAGTCCTTCAAGACCGATGATGGACGTATTCAAAAAGTTTCCAGCGTTAACGATAATATCGTCGTCGAACATTGGCTGATTGTTCGAGTCTGCTGGGAATAGCTCAATCGTCTTCGGGCCTTCTTCTGTATTGAAGTCAACAACAACTGGCGTTGGAATCACTAAGTCCGTGTTCAGGACGTTATTGATGGTTGCCGACCACATGGAACGAGACGAGATCGGAGGCAGCGGCTTGAAACCAACCAAAAGAGAGAGGCGGAATGCGTTATCCACTTCCGAAACTGTATCAATGAAAATTTCATTGGCGATCTGATCAATTTTGAAAGACAGAGTATCTGCAATGAACGCCCAATTTTCGATGAGCATCATTGCAATACTAGATTCCACAAAATCGTTGAAATCATCACCGAACTTCTCTCGGATGATATCCACAAGACGGGATTTCATCGACCAAAAGTCCTGATTAGTGTAGTTGATGTTAGTCAGATTTGGGGTCTTAACACGACCGCTTTGATCGTATGGTGTAACATCAAATGGGCAATTTTTCTCTAACATTACGCTCCCGCCAATGGTACTTGCAATTTCAATTCTTGCAATTCGTTAATTTGCTCAGGATCAAAGAACAGAATGCGAATACTCAGAATCGCATCCCGTTCTTCACCTGTATCATCCTCATTGAGTTCGTCATAAGGAAAAGTCGAAGAGACTTGAACAGCTTCCAACTCAATTCTCGGTTCCCATTTTTGTAATGCCTCAGTAATCATCACTCGGGCCGCTAGTTCAAGTTGAGGATCATTCGGCTCAAACAGTAAAGTTCTCAAAGGAACACCGAATTCAGGCATCATGACTCGTTCACCGGGATTCGTTAGCAAAAGTTGCAGAAGATCAGCCTTGATCTGATCCACTCCACTTTTCTGAGCCATGATCCCTCTTGCTGATTTGACAAGAGGGTATTGGCATCCTAAAAAACGTTTCTTAGCCATTTAGTTCCTTAAAATGTTACAGTGCCATTGCCAGTATCAATAGAAGACGATGAGGAATCTTCTTCACATGGTTGCTCCTGACCACCCGGTGGACAATCACTACCACAACCGGCCTGACATGGATGGTAGGCCGAGGCGAATACACGCTCACTCATGGCTTTCTCAGTCCAGTGCATTGCACCAGTTACAGGACAGAACCAAGGGCATCGACCAACAATAACCGGATACAAACATGGGCCTTTGCACTTCTTACCAGCAGGAGGCGGACAATCTCGTCCGGCCATGAGTAAGATGTATTTTTCTGCAAAGAAAATGTGCAATTGACCTGAGTATCGGAAGTCCACATCCTCTGTACTACGAATGTGCATCTTCGATACATATGTAAACTTGTCAGATGGGTTTTTCTCCTTGTCTCCGACTAAGACGATATCCATATCATAAGTCTGGCGAATTGCGTGACCACCAGCCCGAAGGAAGATGATACCCGGCTGTCCTTGTGGACGGGCTTGGAATCTCATAAAGTGAGGACCACGTTCCTTGTTACAGTACGGGTCACTGTCACCTGCACACTGCGGATTTGTAATCTGAATCCATTGATTCTGAGTCTCTTGCTGCGAATTGTCGTCGCTAAACATCATTTCGCTACCATATCCGGAGCGGAACTGCATAAATGCCTGCGTCGCCTTGTTGATTGGTATACCACCTTCCTTACGGCAAGGGCTACACTGTTCATTCATATGGTCAGACATACGAATCTTATGCATTGAGGTTGACTCGATAAGAATACCTCGCTTTTCACCAGCATAGTTCGGCGGACACGGCGTACAGCCGCCTTCGCCAATGGTGTGATCATTCAACTGGATCTTATTACCACCAGCGGAAACCAATTCAACGTAATTGTCTTCGCCACGAAGACCTTCGTCTTTTTCCACGTCGCTCATGACAAATCGATGACCCGTCATGCTCTTAATGTACATAACACCAAGACACTTATTGGTACAACCAAAGCTGAAGTTTTCCATCGAGCGTTCCCAAATTGGAGATCCCGACGGTTCTTCAACACTGTCATCCATAACCATTGTGTGTCCACCAATAGTCAATAGCTGCATACCAGTTTGCGGTAAATCACAACGGTTGTTCTGAGGTGTTCCCGGCCCACGATAAGGGCGACATTCATTTTGATGTTTGAAGAATCGATTAGCTCCACCCTGAGATTTATAGTATTGTGTTGGATTCTCAGGAGGGAATCCCGGTGTGCTTGGATGTCCACCAAGGATATTCCCATTGCAATCTGTCTTCTCGATTGGCCTACCATGCGGATCAGTGTAGTAAGGATTCTGATCATCACTCTCGGAGCACATGGAAATATCTTGGGAACCACCGCTTTCACCGCCGGGCGGGCAACTTGGATGTGCCCATTGACCACCGTAATGCAGGTGATCGTCTTTCATAATGAACCAGTTGCCGCAAGAGGACATAATCTCTAATCGTTTGTGACGACGGTTACATTTAGCATTACCATCAACAAGCTTAACCATATGCTTCTCTGGCGTCTTAAAGCCATAGATATTAGCATAGGTCATTCGCTTTTGTTCTTCAGGATCGTTTGAGAAATCTTCGACAGAATCGATGTCATTACCGTTGTAGTTCTCAGTGTTCCAAGGGGGTAAGACTTGTGACTCATCGTTTGGCCCCACAAGGTATCCACCTCGATGTCCAGAGTAGACAGAGTTGTATTCCGGAATCGGTACGGGAAACATGTTTCCGCCCGGCCCACGATCACGGTGCCAAGTTGTACCAAAATAGTAAGGAGATTCTCGGGAACCGTTCTCGAACATTAACACGAGGGTTGAACCAGCCGGAGGAACCCATGTGAGTCCGCTGTCATCGAATCCACCCATTGAAGAAACAGGCTTAGCCCAAGGATAAGACTTGATCGGCAATCCCGGTTTGTGAAGAACAGGATGAAAGAAGCGAACTCGCCCTTCTTTCCAATGATCCATTGTGTCGATACACAATGCACGATGCATGTTGTGCAAGCTTACATTTTGAAGCTTTTTACGGTATCTTCTCTTGTTGGCTGATCGTAAATCGACCGCCATTTCTTTTAGAACCTTTTCGAGCATATTGATACGCTCTCTTAGTTCAAAGACTTCATCGTCCATATTTTACCTCAGCAATCAGTTGGTGGAGTCCATCCACCAGAACCAGCACCGCCCAACGGCTCACCAACCTCAAGGTCGATACCCGGAGCATCCAATCTTACATTTATAGTGGTAGTATATTTGCCCTCAGATATTCTGTGGTTGACACTTTCGACTCGCCATCTTTTGTTGGTCAAAACATCATTACAGAACGGAGCCGCCAGCCATTCTCCACATTGATTGCCATCCTGCCTTGGGTAAAGGTGGAACGGGTTAATCTGTACAATATGGATAGGTTTTTCCTTAAATTGAAGCGAGGATTTACCTAAACTTGGGTCTCCAACTACTACCAAATCTGCACTAATAGCACTCATACCAGAAGCTCGGAAAGCCTTAAGATGCTTATTTTGAGCTTCCATGATCTTCGTATTTGCACGATCTTTACTGTGTTTTTCAAACGTTAACTGCGAAGCTCCCATTGTATTCTGGATACCACCAGACGGGAGGTTCTCTCGACTCAAACTTGGGCAATCATGCCCAGCCTGCTTAGATTGACCTTCTTCGTTACCAGTCACGGCCTTATCACCGGCCGAACCACCTGCGGAAGCCAATTGCGTAAACACCCACTTAAATGTTGGCGAAAAAGATATTACCGGACTATCTTTGCCACCATTTACGATGTAAAGCCCAATACAATCCGAATCCGTTACAATTTCTGTACAGCCCGGCAACGGATCTTCAGTAATGATGATCCTTCCACCCTCAAAAACCGCATCGTAGTAAATCTTAAAGCTTTTCTTGTTCTTACTGAGTGTTTGACTTAACCATGTGTTAATTGTGTTGAGTTTGTCACGATTCTCTGCACTCCAACGAAATTTCGGCCCTTTCGTTGGATCACCATCATGATCCGCCCATTCGATCGGAACGAATCCATTACCGCTCTCATTGAGCTTAATGAAATCCACACGAGCGACTGAAGGAGGATATTCTTGATCAGTCAAAAGAGTACGGATAGCATCTGTAAGGTACATGCCATCGGCACCGTCTTGCCCAAGGATCTTGTCATAACGAGTTTCTGCATGCGAGTCCATGTTGTCGGCCAACTCAAGCTCATACACACACTTACCGTTATCAGACTGGCAGGTAATTGCAACAAGTCTCAAGACATAAATTTCGGATTTGTCCATGAGGACTTTATTAGCACAACTTGTTTTAATCCAACCCCATTGAATTTCCACGAAGCTGGTATTGTTCTGCGTGATACACTTTAAGTTCTTCTGAAGTGTTTCCATGAACTTGACGAAAGAACTACCTTGTTCATCAACGATCTTAATTCGACAAACAGGACGCTCTGCCTGAGCCATTTCAAAATCCTTGATGACGGCATGATGTCCATTTTGAGGAGCAGACTTGTTTCCAACAGTGATTTCGGTGCCAGAAGCAACCATCTTTAGTTTAACGAACGGAGCAAGAATGGCAGCGTTGTAGGGCGGTTTCTTAACACCACACCCGGAAACACCTGCTCCTTGAGCCAAACACTGTTGAAAAATTGTACTCATACTTTAGAACATAGATGGCAAGAGAATGGTCTTGCCAGCCTGAAACTCCCAAATGTCTTTCATATTGTTTGCTTCGAGGATATTCCACCAAGGATCGGGAATACCATAAACATCATAGGCAACGAGATCAGGACGATACTCAACACCCTTGGTAATCACCATTACACTCTCTTGTCCATTTGGAACATAACGTTTACGGAGGTACGTTTCAAAAGTGATAAAGTTTTGTTCGCCATAATAGATCACCTTACCATTGAGGTAACGGCTGTAGCGATCCACTAGGCGATCTGTCTGTACAGCAGCATCACGAATCGGAATTGTCATCGTCCACTCCTTAGAATTCTCTTTTGGGTAGGCAAGTCTTCTGACGGGTAAACTACCCACCAAGAAGTCGCAACATCAAAACGATAAGGACAGAAAGTCTCTTCATCCCAAGGCACTGATGGATCAGGATTGAAACTGTAATTCTGTAAAACTACACAGAGTTCTTCTTCCTCGGCCAAAAGATTACCGCAACGGAATTGGCAAATAGGAGGTGGGATATATGGAGCACCGCCATCGCTTTCATCGTCTCTTGTATACACGCAACTTGATATCGCTCGGTAAGCTTGAAGATTCTTCCGAGCGTCACCAGCCTTTGTAATATAAAAGTGAAAGTTGACCGAAATCTGACGTGTACTTGAGTAAGAATATGTATGCATTGGAGATGAACGTCCAATGATTACTTCTTCGGCATACACGGCGTTTTTGGAATCTGTAATGTCCGGGATGTTATCACAGATGATCTTTCCATCTGGAAAGGCTGATCCAGATAATCCCGGAATTCGCAAATAGCATTTTTCAATGAGTCTTAAAGACCCATTTGGATTTGTTGATTTCATTTCAATTACCTAGGACGGATTTCTAGATTGTCTTGGGAATTGGCCGAGACAGCCTGTAGGTCTTCCCAATTACCTCGGAGCAGGTCTCTTTGGTATGTATCCATTGTGTTCGAGGCTCTATCATTCTTGTTACGAGTACCTCGGCCACCGCTGGTATAAGTTGGACGATTCTTCATTAAGTTAGACTTCTTAAGTTCAGAAACCGCTTCACGCAACAAATCTGTATGAATTCGCTCTTCGGCCAAGAGTTCGTCCAAGACAGCCGTTGATTCGGCCATTGGAGGCTTTGCACCTTCCATCTGTTGGTAAACGTAGTCCGCAGCATCTTCAGGAGTGAACATGTTAGTGTTCACGGAAGTGCTGGAAGCTCCACCATTGACAGACATGAACGACTTTACAAGATTTGTATCGATGTTGTCTGTATCGTCTTGGTTCATATAGAGAGCCTTCGTAGCTGCTCCCTGTGGACGAGTAGACATTTCATCCTTCACTGAATCCACAACTTCATTCAGGTCTTTACCGACCAATTGAGCCATGCGAACTTCAAGATCATCATAATCAAACGCTTGAGTGACGCTTCTTTCTTCAAAGGCACCTCGATTGATCAAGGTAGAAGTTTGCTTCTCGATATTCTTCTTGAGTTCTTCACTCGAAGATTTAACGACCGAATTATGGAATTCAGTGGCTTTATTCGCTGGTGCTGGTTCTTGTGCAGCACTGTTAACTCCTTGAGCCAACATGCGACCTTGATCGCTGAGGATCATGGCATTCTTGACTTCTCGTGGCTGGAAGGCTCCAGTTTCGAGCATGCCGGTCTCAATCTTGTCTCTTTCCTCAATGGCACCACGCAAAGCTTGTTGTTCTTGAATTGCTCCTTCGTTCCACTCTTTGCCCAAGGCATTAAGGATCATAATCAAAAGGGCTTCACAATGCGTATCGTGAACGTAGATACTGCCCTTCTTCTGACCCATTTCCATAGTCTTAGCGGTCACGTCAGAAGCTTCAGTTTGCACCTTGGCATTAGCGTTCAAATCTTCAAGTTGTTTAGTGATAGCAGCCTCTTGAGTCTTGAGTGTACCCAAACGAGTTTCATCACTTTCCTTCATTAACTTAGTTGCATCACGTCCGGCCCCCATGAATGGCACATTACGTGTCCACGTGGTGTCGTTTTCATTGAAACTCTTCGTTGATTCGGCAAGATTCATTTCGGCTGACTTGACTTGATCCCGAGTATTCTTCAGGGCCTTTTCGAGTTCAGCCTTTTTAGCGATTGGATCTACCGCAGCATCGATTTGTTTCTGAGCTTCTTTGTTGGCATTCGCAGTCAAGGTTTGTGTAAGGGCTGTGCCTTGCTCAATCTGTGTCACATTGGTTTGACCAGTGATGTCGCCGCCAGTTGCCCATTCCTTGAAGATTCGCCAAGCATATTTAAGACCTTCAAGCATACCATCAGCCATTCTGCTTGGCAGGTTAGTTAAGAAGTCTCCGAATTCTCCAAGAGGAGATAAGATACCAGCGATAGCACTTGAGATAAGATTAAGCGTAGACAAGAAATAAACCTTAAATCCATTCCAAAGAGCTTGTGCCAAACCACTCACAAACATTGCTACTGAATTCATCATTCCATTGAATCCATCTTTAATCAAATCTCCATTGAAAGTGATGGCACCTAAGATCATCTTACCGATATTGAAGAAGAATCCTACAATACCACTAATGGCTTTCACTACACCCATTACAGCCTTGACTACATCTACAAGAATATAAGCCATTGTCTTAAGAACAGGTACAGCCATCTTCATCAGAACGCCGATCACATCACCAAGATAACGACCGAATTCTTTCATGCCTTCAAGAACAGATTGTCCAACCTTTGACCAATCACCCCAATCAATATTGAACAAAGTCCCGATATCTTTGAAGGTATCAGAAACAATTGGGCCAATAGAGG
>Ga0172380_10006805_pt1 | contig 13108 bp, 12 predicted proteins | sample Leawe162metaG_FD_119747 | JGI IMG/M metagenome (GOLD analysis project Ga0172380, IMG submission 119747) | Leachate microbial communities from a municipal landfill in Southern Ontario, Canada - Leachate well 162 metaG | ecosystem: Engineered > Solid waste > Landfill > Unclassified | place... | reverse complement strand
CGTCTTGCACATCGAGCGTTATGATCTTGGTTATGACAAAATCTTCGAAAAAGATGAGGCCTATTGGCAAGAACGTGTCCAGGGCGAAATGACAAAAGAGCTCGCCGGAGATATTATCATTAATGATATTGTCGGGGGGATCCAACAAGTCAACCCTAAGATGGTGGCGTCTGTTGGCCGGGTTATGAAAAAAGAATTAGTCTCTTGGTCACAATTAGGTAGTTCAGCAATCCTCGGTGGGGTTGTTGCCAACTGGGCGGTAAAGGAGATTGTCTGTGGTGAGAACAAAACTTTCTTTGTTCGAGAATACATTAATATGCCAAAATTCTAAATACCGAGATGCCTGATACTAATGAAAAAATAACCAGCTTGGCCAAGGATTACAAGGATCCTGTTAAACTGCTTAATAAACTAAAGTCAAAACCAGAAAAATTCTGGCTAGCTCGAGGCGAGGAAATGTCTCTAGAACTCTTTCACCTTATGGCCCAGAAAGTTCCAGCCTATAAAGATTGGCTTAAGAAAAAAAAGATTGACCCTAAGAAAATTAAGACAATAGAAGATCTTAAGAAAATTCCCACTATTGATAAAGATAACTATCTAAGGAAGTACCCTCTGACCGATCTGTGCTGGGATGGCAAGCTATCTAAAGGTTGGCACGTCTATTCCTCCACCTCTGGTTCGACCGGTGAGCCCTTCTACTTCCCACGAAGCAACTTCCAAGACCAACAGTATTCTGTAACGGCCGAGATGTACTTAATCAACAATTTCCATATCGACAAAAAGACAACTCTCTATGTCGATGGTTTTGCCATGGGAGCTTGGATTGGAGGCCTCTTCACTTATCAAGCTGTCAAGAACGTAGCTGAGCGAGGCAATTATAATCTAAGTATCATTACTCCGGGTATCAACAAGCAAGAGATCATTAAGGCTATCCGCAATCTTGGACCCAATTACGAGCAGGTAATTCTTGGTGGCTACCCACCTTTTGTAAAAGATGTTATCGACGAGGGGATTGCTCAAGGGATCAAGTGGTCTGATTATAATCTACGCATCATCTTCTCAGCTGAGGCCTTCAGTGAGAAATTCCGCGATTATATCGCCGAACGTATTGATCTAGAGAATATCTATTCTCTTACTCTCAACCACTATGGCACTGTGGACCAAGGGACTATTGCTCACGAGACACCTCTCTCGGTCTTAATTCGTCGGCTAGCAATTGGCCAGTCAGAAATCTTCCAAGAAGTCTTTGGTCAGACAATCAAGGTCCCCACCCTCGCACAATATCTACCAGAAATGTTCTACTTCGAAGAAGACAAGGGCAAGATTATTTGCTCCACCTTTAGTGGTATACCCCTTGTCCGTTATGATCTAAAGGATAATGGGGGAATCTTCACTCTCGCCGAGATCAAAGAAAAATCAAAAAAGTTCGACATCGACCTCGACGACGAAATCAAGAAGGCTAAAATAAAAGATACAATAATGAACCTGCCCTTCGTCTTCGTCTATGAGAGAGCGGACCTCAGTGTCTGTTTGTCTGGTGCCAATGTCTATCCAGAACCAATCAAGAGGATAATTGTTGAGCCGAAATTCAACGCCAAACTGACAGGCAAGTTCACGATGATAATAGAGAGAGACAAGAAGCAAGACCCTCACCTTGTTATCCATTTTGAACTTAAGGACAAAGCAAAAATAGACAAAGCTTACGAGAAAGATCTAAAAGAAACAATTCTAAAGACACTCTTATCAGAAAATTCCGAATACCGAGACCAATACAATTATGACAAAAAAAGGGCTATCCCGAATCTAAAATTCTGGCCCCAAGACGACCCTCACTACTTCGCCCTCAAAGGCAAACAAAAATGGGTGATTAAATAAAATTATTTTTCTATAAACACACTGACCCCTCAAAACGAGGTTCGACCTCGTTTTTTTGGGCTGTTTTATGTTGACTAATAATGTTATTGATAATAAGATAGTTATTAGGTATAAAGATCTTAATGTGAGGTCAATTAAACAGAACTTTTAACTAACAATCCTGAGGGGAGGTGAGAAAATGAGTACTGCCCGGATAGAACTCGAGGAATTAGAGAAAGAAATCAGTGAAAGCCCTATAGTTCACTACTGACTTTCCTAGTTAGTAAAGTCATAAAGGGTACCAATAACTAGTCCTAGGCAAGACAAAAAACTGCCTAAATATTTTTTATATTATCTCGATGATTAGTGCCTTCTCTTACCACCTTAAACGCTCGTTATGATTCATTCAGCCTAGAAACATTGACAGATAGCCCAAAATCTGTTAGTAATCCACATGGATCTTGTCTGCTGTTTGACAACGGACTGTTGAAGGTGGCTAAACCACTAAGTAAAATAAACCGACTTAAACACCCTCGAAAGGGAAAGGAGTTTTGAAATGAGAAATGACTTGGTTATACCAAAAGCTGCTTGGCTAACACTAAATCGTGCATGCAACTTTCGTTGCAAGTGGTGTTACGCTCAAGAAACAGACTACAATTCCGATGAACAACTTAGTTTGGATCAGGCACAAGACATCGTTGAGCTTCTTATCTCAATTGGGGTAAAAAGTATTTTATTGTTGGGTGGAGAACCCACACTGTGGCCATGGCTAATAGAGTTTAACTGTTTCTGTAACGAGAAAGGGATAGAAACTGTCATTGTGACAAATGCAATGCGCTTTGGAAATAATCGATATTGGGAAGAATATAAAAATCATCCGAATACCGATTGCGGGGTATCCCTAAAGTCCTACAGCGCTGAAAGTTTAAAAAGAGACACGGGAGTAACCTCTTTTGGTTTAGTGACAAAAGGAATCAAAAGAGCAACAGACTTTTTCAAAAGTGGGGCCAGTGTTACCTACAATAAGTTATGCGAGAATTCGCTGGTTGACATTGCTCGTTACGCCATGGACTGTGGGGCCAAATCTCTTAATGTAAATTTCTGTTCCCCAACTTTTAAAGGGAACGGAGTAGATATTGAATACATGTTACCTCCACATGTCATTGCCTCCAACGTAATCAGGGATTACGAAGATCTTTGTCGGGCGACAGATGGACACATTGTTTTCTCAATGAGAACGCCATTATGCAATTGGCCAGAAGACTTCGTCAAAGAGCTGGAATTAAAAAACCAACTCATGACGGTCTGTCAATTACAAAAACGAAGTGGCATAGTCTTTGATTGCGACGGAAGCATAATGATGTGCAATGGCCTGTTCAACTATCTATTAGGGAAATACAGGAAAGATTTCTCCAATGGAGAAGAGTTACTGACACTTCTGAACAATGAGCAGACTTCCTCTTATTATGATGCCCTACGCTCTTACCCTTCGGAGAAATGCAAGTCTTGCAAGTGGTACGGGAAATGTGCTGGAGGTTGCCCTTTGATGTGGCTAGTGTATAATCCAGAAGAGGTAATCAAGGGTTTTTGAACAGCAAGTAATAGTCCGAACAAGACAAGAAAGGAGGTGTTAATATGCAAAGATTGATTGAAATGCTCAAAATGACCAGTGAAAAACCCGATGTATATCCAGAGGGTATCCGGCCATATAGAAACCAATCAGCAACGATTGATTGCGCGTGCTCTGGAAAATGTGACGATTGCTGGTAGACAAACAGCAAGAGTCCGAGCGATCGCTCCCGAGGCCTAGCCAAAGGAGCGATTTTTATATAAAATAACTATCATTAAGATTATGATTAAATTGATTTTAAAATATTCCCAAAAACAAGAGGAAGAAAGTATTAATGGGGTTAAAAAAGATCTTAACTGGATAAAAAAGCATAATTACAAGGTAATTTTGCCAAAATCTTTAGATATCAATACCTTAGCCGATCAGTCATCAGAAACAATAACTAAAGTGGTAGAAAAAGAATACAATCAGACCGATTATGAACAAATATCAAAAGATATACTTTCTCAATGGACTAATAAGTCCGATATACTGCAAAAAAAGGTATCGGAGATGAAACGCCAATTAGAAGACACTTATAATATTTATTTGACAAAATATGGATTTGTTGGGAGTTACGAGTTACCAAATGAGATAATGGTTAATATATCCAACCGCACAACAGGTCAGATGGTGAACACAATAATTCATGAGATATTTCATCTATCTATTGAAACACTGATAATAAAATATCACCTATCTCACAAACAGAAAGAAGAGGTAGTTAATCTTATAACAGCGAGGGCTTTCCCTATGTTAAAAAAACAAACTTTATTAGAGGAGGGTGCTCTTATTGAAAAGATATTCGAAGAAAATTTCCCTAATATAGAAAAAATCATTGCCCAAATCTCAGTTATTGGGTAAAAACATACGATGTCCCGCCTCGTTTTTTTGATTGTTTTCTGTTGACTAACAACGGTATTAATAATAAGATAATTATCTCGAGGTGACAGCGATCAGTCCTAAGCAAGACAAAAAACTGCCTAAATATTTTTATACTATATCCATGGTTAGTGCTTTAAAAAAAGAAATAAAACTCGCGGTAAAAATAGACCAAACAGCCAGACTCCTTCTTAGAGAAAATAACTCGGAAATTAAAAAAAGATCGATGCTCTTATCAGAAAATTCTGAATACCGAGATCAATACAATTATGATAAAAAAAGGGCTATCCCTAATCTAAAATTCTGGCCCCAAGACGACCCTCACTACTTCGCCCTCAAAGGTAAACAAAAATGGGTGATTAAATAGAACCCAAGAGACGAATAATTAGATCCTCAATCTTCTCCCGCAAATACCACTGAAATAGCCTTTGTATTTTTTCTGACCTTTTACTCAAAACATTTTATTGTTATAATATCGGCATGGAAGAAATAATCACACATTCACCAATACAGTTACGACCGGGAGTGAACCTAACTCATGAACGACTTATGAGCGTTCTCTCTGCTGAATCAGCTAACCGTCTCCTTGAAGCCTTGACTGAGCGAGATAGAGTCAGACTTGATGTTTGGAATACTTTTTTAAAACACCCACAATTTGATAATCTCTCTGAGAATGAAAGAGATATTTTTGTTACAGAGCTTCTTGATACCCGTTACTCTATACTTTCAGAACATTATCGTATTGAACGTGATGATCGTCTAGTCATACGAGATGACAAAGAAAATTATATTGAAGTATTGAAAGGTATTATTTCCCGATTAATCAAGGAGGGCACCCTCGTTGTCCAACCTGCCGATTTTCATATTTGTAAAGATTGTTCCTTTGTAATTGCCCCCAAGGACGCACAAATAACAACTTGCCCTGACTGCCAATCGAAAAATTTAGGAGCTGCAAAGATGAACGGAATGTTTTTAAATGTTGATAGCGGAAAAATGTCTGAATTTGAGACTAGGGATTACGATGTCCTTTCTAAAGAAGGACGAAATAGAGTAAAATCAGCCATGCTTACCATGCCATTAGTTGTTAGTACTGCCAAACACCGAATACATGGGGTGGACTTAACAGATTTTGGGGTAAGCTCTGAATTTAAACTTGACCCAAAAATCGCAATTGCTCTTTCTGGGGCTGTCGCACGCGAGGCAGGTATTGGAGAAATAGCAATTTCAATACAAGGTATTGATTCTCTTAAGAATAATGTCCCTTTTACATTATTACTTGACCCTGAGACAAAAACAAAATTTTTAAACATAGGGATGGTCCCTACAATTTCAACCCCAGAACTCGAAAAATATGGGTCTCTGTTCTTTTTCCCTTATCTCGCAATGGTTATAGCTGGTAAAACTAAAAAAATGAGTGGGGATGAGATTCAGACTCTCTTCAAACAATTTGAAAAAACAAGAACGAAACTTTCTTCTTGCCTCCAAGCACTAAAAATTTCCACAGAAAAATATGCCGGAGGGAACGTTTTGTCGGCAAAAGAGGAGATAAATCGTTTAAATGACGTCCTTCAATTGGACCTTAGGGATGGAGAATTCCGTCACGCAATAGATGCGATGCAAAATTTTATTTTTGACTGGATATCACGTGTTTACATAAATCAATGCAAAACAGCAAACTCAGAGCCTGACCCGGAACTCTTGTATCATATCCAAAGTATTTTAACTCCGACATTTGGTAAATAATCATCTTCATCGTCAATCTAACTTTTTACTAAAGACCTGAGTCTCTCCAGATCCTCTTTCGTATTTATTGTTATAACTTCATCTTTGTCAGCAATTACATAACCAACAGTTTCTCCTTGAGCAAGGGCGATTTCGATAATTCTGCTGATAGTATACTCACCATTTAGCAATGGCTTGATCAAGTGTTTATTTTTGTTAAAATATTTCTTTTCAAGACAAATGACTCCGGTGCCGGCCAAATATGTTTGGCTAGAATCATTGCCATTTCCTATTAATTGTACCTCTCGAACTTTTCCCTCTGAAACCCGATACCTGACTTTATGAAGTTCCTTATTAAATTCGCCGGACAATAAAATACTAATTGTGGCATAATTCACGAGATGATTCCTCACAAGAGATTGTAAAGTTTTAGCCTTTAAAAACCATCCGTTATCAGCTGGTAAAATCAACACGGGTGAAAGTTCGTCGGGAACAAGACTCATTCCGACTTCTACTGCTCCCAGTGTACCATCTAGACGTTCCTGCAATATGAAATTAATATTACCAGCGTATTTGTAGTGACAGCTAAGATGATTTGTTACTTCCTTTGCTTTGTGGCCAACCACAATAATAAGCCTAGCAGGTTTTGTAATTAAAACAGTACCCACAATCCTCGAAAGAATCGATTCTTTATTAGCAATGATTGATAACGGTTTAGGAACAACATTTCCCAACCGAGTTCCTCTCCCAGCTGCCATTATTATTACCGAGGTTTCTTTTAATTGTTCCACAATTTACCTTTTAATAATCTTGTTATGGTCTCTGCTAACTGAGTTGTGTATACATTAATTTTTTTATGTTCATTCTCTTTTCCTTTTATGGATAGTTCTCTAGATATGAAATTCAAGATGTCTAGGGCCGCCATAATTTGTGCTTCTACCATAACTTTTGCGCCATAATTTGATCGAACTGTCCTAACAAATCCAAAGAGTTCATCGTCTACAATTTTCGGATTTGCCAGTATTATCCTCGAAATCATTTTCCCAATGTCGCAACTTACTCGACCCAAAGCAATCATTGGATCGATCACATACACATCTTGGCTCTTAAAAGACCAAAAGATATTTTCTGGTTTAAAATCGCCATAGATAACATCATTATTAGTTAAGATCTCGGGGTATTTTTCTATAACTTCAACTGCCGTTCGGGCCAACGACTTAAGAATTTTCTCTGATCCAGTATTTCCTAAAGCCAAGAAGTTGGACAAGGATATGGATTGAAAATTTCTTGCACAATGGTAATTAAGTTCATCATCTTTAATTAAGATCTTTTTATTAGGAGGAATAAGGGCTAAAGTTTTATGAAGATCAGAAATAAAATTGCCTAATTTCATAAAAATAGAAGATAAGGCAGGATTTTTCTCTCTGATGAGGATGTCGAGAGATACTCCTTCTACATAATCCATTAATATTGCAGAATTACTTTCAATAAGCTCAACGCCCGACGGAACATTGACCGCATGATCACGCATAAATTTTAATTGCTCAATATGTTGAGTTACGCGTTTAATATCCCTTATTTTTTCTTCTGAATCGAGAAAGTATGTTTTAAACACTTTTTTGGTTAGACCAGAAATTACTACCTTGCTTCTTCCCGGGGTGTCAGCAACCCAGGTTTGTTCTTTAGTTTTTAAGGGATAGGCCTTATAAACAACACCTAGCCTTTCTTCTTCCTCCTCAACCATCATACCCATCGCATCAAGTAAGCTTACCCAATCCCTTTTCCTTAGTTCTTTTTGCTTGTCAGTCAATATTAATGAAGACATGCCAAGGAGCTTAATCAAACTTTTATCCTTCTTCTCATCAAGCCAGCGTTCTAAGTTATTCATATCAACATTTCTATTATCACGAACGTGTAGTAAATAGAAAATCGCGACAGTAAAAAGTTTAGCGAACCAACGCACCTGTTCCTCTGAACCATTTATCCGAGAGATTTGTTTTTCACATTCACGATAGATACTAAGAGTTGCCTTATAACAATCGCGTTTTACATCCTCAAAATTAACGTCGATCGCTACCCCTTTACGCCCCAAATTAAAGTACAGGTGATTTAGGGCATGGGCAAGAAGAGGCCCCCGATTGAAACGAGAAATTCTTTCACTCAAAAGATCTTTCGTCTTGTTTATACTCAAATCTAACTTCACTCCAAAACGTGATTGAAACGATAATTGCAGATCGCTTAATTCTGAAAAATAATCGAGATAATTCTCGCCAAGGACATACAAATCTATATCAGAATATCGATCTTTAAAAAAATTAGTACTTTGAGAGCTTCCCCACACAAGAATGTGTGACTCATCGCCGATAATATTTCGTACCTGTTCTCTGGCGACAAAACTTAGCAATAAATTCCGTGCACATTCACCATAGTAAGTATCAATTCGATGATCGCCCTTGGATTCTCCCATAACAAATAAACTACCTTGCCCAAACAAGTCGCGGAATTGTCTAGTTGACTCGGCCAGTCTTTTAACATTGACGACATTGTCGTTTTTCGAAAAAAAGAGTCCAACTGGCACGCGATGGCTAACTAACTTTTCTAATATATCAAAGTCGTAATTTTTCTTTTTTAAATCATTTATTTCAACCCCTAAATCTTTAGCAGGCCAACAATTTCCTTCTGCGGTTAATTGTTTTAAGGTTTCATTGAAATTTTCATTTATCCAGTCTAGGCCAAGCCCTAAGATAGGGGAGAACATGACAACCCCTCTTAAATATTTATATTTACTAATATTTATCTTTTGTATAATAAGTGACGAAAAGGAATAAGCGATAATTACATAAGGCGTTTTTGCTTTCTCTAACCTATCGAACAATATCCCCATTTTTTTTATTGTGTTTACTACTGAAAACTCTCCCTTTTCTTCGTAAAGGCCAGGGTGTCTATATTCTATCACTGACAAACCCTTACTCCTTAAATCAGTTACAAAGCCGAAGTCTTTTTTTTTGCCGGGAACCCCCGGCAAAAAAACAAACTGCGTCTCCTTTTTGAATTTATTCATGGTCTGAATATTAACACATATTTCCCAAATTAAAAAGAGAGGATGAAAAATGGAACCAATATATATTAAGCTGTTAGACTTAATTTTCTCCTCAATCTTCTCCTGCAAATACCATTGAAAATAACTATGCTTGTGGTATTTTATCTATCGATCACTTCTACCTAAAATTACTCTCGTCATCTTATGGACAGTTTCTTCTAACTTATCCATGTATTTGTTATGCTCATCGCCAAATTTTTCAAACTTACTCAAGATAAGGTCTTCGCTGTATTTATCATAATCATAGAATAAGACATGGAGCATCTCGTGAACTAGAGTATATTCTTCATCACCACGCCACGGATTATTGGTCATTAAGATCTGAGCATCTTTTTTGTCTACATCAGCGACAAAGTCACCACTCTGGCGATAACCATCTTTGCGACGAAATTCAACAATCCTCACTGATAGATTCCAATCTTTCATTTCTAACTTTTCTTGCCATTTTTTTAGTAACTCTTCTAACTCGATAAGAGTTAGGCCACCCTTTTTATCAACACCAAAGATTGTTTCTCGATCATTTTCCATTAATACATTGTATAACTAATGTCTAATTAAACAAATAAAAAGGTGTAGGACTATTTTGATCGGAGATAACTACTAGGGGATGGGCTCAAGAAATTGATCGTATCATCAATTAACTCTTTTTCTTGTTCTGGAGTCTCAGCTGAGTGGCCCATGTCTTTTATTTTTATCACGCTAGAATGGGGCAGAACACTAGCGATCTTAAGAGAATTTTCCATTGGCACATTCTTGTCATCAGTTCCTTGGATAATTTTCACTGGCACTTTTATATTAGACAGCAAATCTTTATCGACAGTTACCTCTAGCAAAGAGTTAATCTCAGAAAAAACGACATCAATTTTGTCATCTAAATTACCTTTGCTGTCCGCGACACCAATAGCCGGTGCCCAGAGGACCATCTTGGTAATCTTAGGGTAATTACGGGTCAGAAGAATTCCGCCACCCAAACTTTTACCAATAGCAAATATTTTGGTATATCCTTTAGACTTTAAAAATCTTATAGCCTGATCAATATCCTCTTGGATTTGTTTAATATTTTTCTGTTCTAATTCTTCAACATTGTCCCAACTTTGGACACGTAAAAAATATATGCCTTTAGCCAAACACCCATCACTGAGATATTTATATTTATCACTAAAAGCCTTACCACTAACACCGGGGATAAAAATAACAGCAGTGTTAGATTCCTCAACGCCCTTATCAAGAACAACCTTAGTTTTACCATTGGCTAATGTTTTTATTTCCATAGGTTAAATATTATCACCATGAATGATTATGGGAAAGGGTGCGGTAGAGAGCTTAAGTTTTTTTCTGTCTTTAAACCTAATTTGAGAGGTGTGTTCCAGAGCCTTTTCGCTCCTTCCCTTGGCAATAAATGGGATTTATTTAGGTCAACTAACCCTGGAGCGATAACACGAAAAACTCTAACTTTTGTCGATTCGATATCTTTCGTAGTTAATTCTTTAAAGAAGATTTCTAATCCCAGCTTTTTTAAGTTTTTTAGAAGGTGATTAAAAGAATATTTTTCTTTTAAATATTTTATTGTCTCACCAGTAAAGATAAGTTGGTTAAATTTCTCATCTTGATAATAGAGAAAATGCTCGTAGAGGGCCTTTATCGATTCTTTATTTTTAGGCTTCGCGTCCATAATATTTTTCGAGTAGAGAAAGGTAAAAAGGCATTCTTCTAAAGTTTTATTGATAGCTATTTCTGAATCAAGAGAAGCACAGGCCCCGATACCGTAATGAATATTTTTACCTTTACCTTTCCAAACTAAACCGACAAAAATTGGTAAATTGATGTCACTATAAAGTCTATAAATTTTAATCTTGTAGCCATCTTTAAGTAATTTTTTTATAAGAAACTTGTTGGAGTCATTTATCGAGTTAATTAATACTTCTGGTGGATTTAATCTTTGCAGGAAATTAGTCATTAGGGCATCTCGTTCTATCAACTCCATTAATCCACTCGTTATTATCCTATTTTTATTAGTTCCGGCCGCCATTCCGGTTGAAGTCGTTTCAGCGGACAATTTCCCTCCGTCAAACGGTAGATAAATAAGGCTGGCTGGCCAATACTTAAATTTTCCAGGGGTTAGGAAAGACTCAATTTTATCCCAGTATATTTTCTCCTTTAAGGGGTCGGCAAAAGTTTTGTTTTTACTGTATTGTTCTTTTGAATATAAAGAAAAGTCATCAAGTCTCATTCCTTTTGGCAGCTCTTTATAACTACCCCAAAATAATGCCTCTTTGTCGTAGTAAGACATGCAGTACCTTTCCAATGATTCACCCATACAGGCATGAAGAGCGAAGCGACTATCTTTATTTATTCCTAGACCTCCACTTGATACCTCTCGTGATCTATTAAAAATGACAGTAGTTTTGGCGGACAAAGATTGGAACATTGAATAGCCATAACGTGAAAGATCATTACGACGAAGCAGTGCATTGACTATTCCAATCTTATCACTAAAAATCTTTGAGTATTGTTTTCTGTTAGATGCGGTTAGTTCAGTAATCTCGTTCAGGTTTTTAATTAACTGTTTATTTGCCATTTTAGTAAAAATGATTACAGCCTGGTATTAAGATAAAATGGTGTTCTGTCACCTGTTTATTTTTGGTAATTTCTAACATTAGATTTTCTAAACCTTTTTTATTGAAATAATGTATTGCGCTACCACCTTCAGTAAAATTAAGGTAATCAATAAATTCTTTAAATTCAGAAGACAAAATTCTTTTTTTAAGGCAAACAGAACAAAAAGATGGGGAGACCTTAGGACCTACTAGTGATCTTTTACCCACTCTTGCAACAAAAATATCCCCTGGGGTCAGAGTTATTTCTTCTTTTTCTATAAAATCTTTGAGATTTATTAAAGCCATTGCTGCCGATTGAAATAAAAACCACCCCTCGTCGGGATGGCTCTTATTTTAGATCTACGAAGTACAAAGTAGGTCGTATTTCTTATCGAATTTCTTGATAAATTTCATTTTATTAGGATCATTAGAAGGCTAATTACATGGCCGACCTTTTTCTTATAGTACAGATTTATTTTTATTAGTCAATAAATAAAGGCCCCGTGAATCGATTAAGATCAACAGGGCCTGTCTCAAGGGTGTCTAGGCAAGGAGTTTATTGGCATCTTCCTTGTATGCGGGCAAACTCTCTTCCAACCGGAGGACGGCTCCTTGATCTGGGCGTAAGGCCATAATCCAGCGACCGATCTTGGTGTCCATAAATGACTCCAATTCCCGATCTCTCATTTGTCGTTTCCGTCCACCAATAGGGTCAATAACCAGAGAGCCTTCTGAGTTATAGCCCGTCAGAAGAATCGAGTGCAGTATTTCGCCACTAATAACCCCAGCCACTATTACCAAGTAGCCGTCTTCAAGGTACTTCCTGAGATCTTCAGGAGTCAACCTCTTTCCATATTCGACTCTCGCCAATCTGTGGCCTTCAATCTTCCCTAGGTAGGTTCGATATTCGGCCATCAATGATTCGAAGAGCCCTGAGGGTAACCAGTGTTGGGAATTATCGAACATTTGCGGTGCTGAGTGAACCAGAATTGTCTCCAAACCCAGCGAAACGGCTTTTGCGGCTACTCCTGAGTAATGTTGGCCAATGGTTAAGTTCGACTTGCTGGCCTCGACCACTTCTTCTTCGAACTCCTCGCTCAGTTCTACGAGACCAAAGTGTGCAGCGACCATTGTTAGGCAAGCCGCACTACAGGTTAGCCCGTGTTGACTGAACGGAGTCACTTGTCTGTCCATAACATCCTTTCTGCACGCGATAAGTTTGTTCAATGCCACTTCAATGTCAGCGTCTTGGTATTGGTAGATACCGCTACCTGCCGGCAAAATCTTCGTCTCTACCAAGTATCGGAGCACCTCTTTCCTTAGGACAAAACCAGAAATTCCAAT
>Ga0172380_10006804_pt1 | contig 13110 bp, 12 predicted proteins | sample Leawe162metaG_FD_119747 | JGI IMG/M metagenome (GOLD analysis project Ga0172380, IMG submission 119747) | Leachate microbial communities from a municipal landfill in Southern Ontario, Canada - Leachate well 162 metaG | ecosystem: Engineered > Solid waste > Landfill > Unclassified | place... | reverse complement strand
TTTTTCGTAGGCCTTCTGCGCGTCATCCCATTTACCGGCCAAACTGTAATCATTGCCCAACCGCCACCACAGCACCGGATTAGTCGGTTCGAGCGCGCTCGCTTGCGTAATTGATTTCACCGCCCAATCACGCGCATCAGACACAATCACTGCCGCGTTTTCGTACATCGTGGCCAAATTTTCCCAAATTGCCACTGACTGCGGCGATACATCCGTGGCTTTTTTGGCCGCGTTCACCGCGCTGGCCACAAGAGCGCTCACCTGCTGCATATCAGGTTTTTCTTGTTTGGCCAAATCGGCGGCCTGCAACAAATACACTTGCGCCAAGGCAACATTAAAGGTATCGGAATTAGGACGCTGTTCGGTCGCCACCGAAATTTTTTGTTCCGCTATTTTCAAATCAGTCGATTTTAGGGCTTGCGCGTAAACCATTTCGGCGTAATACAACTTCGCGCCCCACACTCCCACCATCAGCACCGCCGCGATCACCACGATCAAGGTAAAAGAAAAAGACAAACTGTATTGCGGGGTATCTTCCACTTCCCACACTTTCAATTTGACGATACGATCGTGCGATAAGGCGAGACCGGTCACGATGAGAGAAAGTAACAGCCACCACAGCCACCACAACGCCGGTCCCAAAAACACCACTGCCATCGCCCCAGATAACACCAACCAAACGACGGCTGCGAGCATAGTTTCCAACCCAACATCATTCAAACCGCGGCTGTTTAAACTCGCGAAATTAGTTTTAAGCGAACGCGTTTGTTTGTACCACGCCTGAAAAACATGGCCCAAAACAAACATAAACAAAAACAAAAAAACCAAAAGCAACGCCGCTCCCCCCTCGGACAAAAACGCCGATAAAGTATTGTTGGGTTCATTAAAACGCAACGACCAAGCATTGGCGTCGTAATTAAAACTCCCCGGACGAAAACGAGAAAAATCCACGCCAAAAGTGCCTAGCCCGCTGCCCAAAATAAATTTTTGTACGCCCGAAACCACCGTGTCGTAAGTAATAACCCATGACGGTTTAACTCCGAGTGAAACCTCCGCCGGCAAAGCCGATTGAAATGATTTCGGCGTGCCAAAACTGACCAGAATCACCGTCAAAACCAGCGAAGTGAACAACACTGAAATCCACCCTAGGCGCGCTTCTTTCACAAAACTCACCGCCACCAACAGCAAAAAAATCAAACCGGCCAATAGTATCCACCACAAAATATTAAAACTTAAAAAAACGAGGGAGGCGAAACACAAAATATACACGAAAAAATACGCGAGCGATCGCCCGATCGCCAAATTTTGCCGGATAAGCAAACCGCCGGATAAAAGTAAAACCGCGATCAGCCAAACGCCGAACTGGCTGTTGAGTCCGTCAATCGTATTCCACACGGGGAAACCCGCCAGGGCCAACAAATCAAATTTAAAAATTGTTTTCAGCGCAAAAATCAAAGCCGTAATTCCGCCGACCGCTACCACCGCATCCATAGCCGCGCGCCAACGGGAGGGCGTGGTAAAAAAGTTTATGCTCAAGAAAAAATTCAACGCCAAAAAAAATAAAAACAAAAAATTCAACACAAAATATTCGCCGCGTCCCAAAAAACTATCGTAAACATTGACGGAAAAAATCGAAGACGCCAAGGCGACGGTGAGCAGAGCCAGCAAAACCCAATCGATCACGGAGTAGCGGAGTTCAAATTTACGCGACAAGACTACTTTGGCCGCGTAGAGAAGAAATGCGACGGCCGTGAGCCCGATAAATACATACTGCTTAGGTATGATATAAAAATTCGATAAATTTTTATCAATAAACAACGGCATCGTTACCGCGGTCAGCAGTAGCACCGCATAGGCGCTCCAATCCAAAATTTTATAAACGCGGGTATTGGACATAGGTTAAAAATTATATTAAATATGATTTAAGCATACATTATTATAACATATTTGAACGCGGTTAACAATAAAATCCAATTTAGGGTTTACAGTTTGATAAAAATAGGTTATTATGTTTATATGTTCCACTGTGGAACATATATAGTAAGTTTTTGTTTCACGGCAAACTTTATATCTCAATTAGCTTATGAATTCCACTAAAGAAACATTTCTCCCCTCCCTTGACTATATCGCCGGCGTGGTCGAAACCAGCGGGTCTTTCTTTTGGGTAAAATCGGGCAAAAAGGAAAATCCAGTGTTTCACATCAAACTTATTGGCAAGGAACGAGCTATTTTAGAATTGATCTCTCAAAAACTGGGTTTGGGTGGTGGAGTATATGAATATCTCCATGGGGGTAGACATTACGCCTTGTTAATTGTTAGAAAACGATCGGTGATAGAGAGGGTGATTATTCCTACCTTCGACCAGCGTCTCTTGGGGACTAAAAAGATCCAATTTGAGGCCTGGCGGGATAGGTTCAACCGCCAACAACTGGCGAAAATTACAGATGTTTCACAGGAAACAATAGTTAGTTCGCCATTAGAAATTGAAAATTAAAAATTTCGCCGTTTGTGTACACTAGTGTTCACAAATATCCACTTTTCCACCTACTTATCCACAGATTTATCCCCAACGCTATAAGTGTATGCACGCTGTCATCCTGAGGAAGCGAAGCGACCGAAGGATCTAAGTATCAACCCTCTCAAACCTCTTCACTAATTTACCCCTAATCTCAATTTCGGCCTTAAACTCATTCACCCTTCGCACCCACATAGAACCTTTGGGATACTCGCCATAATCGCCCAGTTGCCGATAAACCACCATTTCCTTTAAATTCTCCTGGCCATTATCGGCCAAAAGAGCGCTCCCAATGACTTCATATTCCTTTCCGCTGTAATGTTTATATTTTCCAGATGTAATAGACATATATACAAATATACAAAATTGTCATTCCCGCCCGCTACGCCGAAGCGTTAGCGAGGCGAGCGAAAGCGGGAATCTGCGCTTATTTAGAATAAATTATCTCTTTTTAATCACAGCGCTGACATTCCACGCAATCTCAAACACCACCTTCAAAAAATTGGAAAAACTCTCGCTTTTGATCTCAAAGGCCACATTTTCTTTGGGGCTGGATAAAATACCAATTACCCGATCGTCAAAAATATTCACCTCGCCGGCAGTGGGGTAGTCTTTTTCTATTTCCAGCCAGCGGTATTCAGTAAACTGCTGCTTAACGCGGCTGTTTTTGTATGTCTTCTCATACCACCATTGAGCCGTTTCATTTTTGAAAGCCAACACTTTTTCTTTTATCTTCCGTTTGGTGCGTTCTTTGGTTTGGTAAGTGCCCATTTCATCAAAAATCTCGGCATAACCCTTTAAGTTCAAAATGGAATACACCGTGCTTTTGGCATCCAGCACGCCCAGATACATTTTTTCCATTTCCTTGCGCCCTTCAGCGAATTTTATCACCGGCTTAAGGTCGGTTTTGAAAATTGAACCCAGTTCGGGCATAAGTTCGCCGAGCATTCCCAAACGTTTTTCGTAAACGCGTTTTTTTTCTTCCAAATATAGTTTTAATTTTGACGGGGCTTCGGCCAGATACATTTTTTTCTTACCCGCGCCGGTCCGGCTCACGATACCATACATACTCAATCGCTCGAGCACATCATAGCCGGTGGTGCGATTAAGCTCGGCCCCGCGGCTGATCTGCGCCACCGTCGCTTTGCCTAACTCCAAAAGCGCCAAATACACTTTAGCCTCGTGTTCTTGCAACCCGAGTTTTTGTAATTGTTCCTTTAAATCTACCGGCATAAGCGTTTTGTCATTGCGAGGAGCGAAGCGACGAAGCAATCTCTCGCTTGTCATCCCGACGAAAGTCGGGATCTAAATCCACTATACCACCCCCTCCAAAATATGTCAACTCCTCTCCACACTTTTTATATATCCACAACTCTTTTGGCTTATTTTAGGTAAATTTATACATACTTTACAACTGGATAGTATTGACAAAATAATAGAATTTAGGTATAATGGCAAGTTCAATAAAATGAACAGGTGGCTCTTTAAAAACCATAATACCCACCCAACGGGGAAGTGTTGGGAAGGAGAAATAGATGGATATTATCAACTTTATGTTTGGTATCTGTTGTTTCGTGGGGGCCGGAGTATTAACGGTCGAACTATTAAAACTAATTGAAGGCCTGGCCCGTGGCTGGAAAAAACATTGGAGAAAATAAAGACAGGAGCCGGTCGCGCGCACTCGCGCCGGCTCCCCGCTTTTCTTCAATCGCCTGGGAAGGAGAAAGATGTGGTTATCAAGGACGAAAGAGGAAACTTAAGAATGGCCGCGGCAATGATAGTGTTCTATACATTGGCCGCCTTGACCGGGTAGGGTATTTCTTCTAGAAAGGGAAAAAACATGATTCGGCTAAAATTAAGAAGCGGAATGGAGGACGGCTTAAATGCAGCGCTTGCTAACTTCGGAATTGAAGACATCAAAGAAAAACTCATGAAAGGCCTGCTTGAATATGCTGGGAAGGAAAGGGAGGCGGATGGCGTCGTTAATATGATTACGCTGGCCATCTACGACGCCACCAACAAAATTCCCGACATTCCAATCTTACACAAGGTACTTCGCCTCGCTATAAATAATGTGATGCCGGCAATCATCGACGCGGTCGTTGCCGACAATGAAGGAGCAACTGCGGTCAAAAAATTGTGGGCAACGATTAACAATGATTAACTAAGAAAAACCCGATCATGCCTTTAAACCACTCGCCCCGACTCACCTCGGGGCTTTTTTTATTCAAAAAACCCACCAAATTAATGGTAGATAAATCATCTTGATAGAGGCCAAATATTCTGCTACAATATAATCAGAAAAATGATCCCGTTTGGACTGCGAATCGTTCGGCCTAGTCCGCGCGTGTAACAGTTCTCGGGTCGTTTTTTGTTATACGCTCAAATATATTAGGGGCATTTTTACCCAAGTAAACCTGAATTTTTTGGAAATTATTTTTTATTTTTTCATTCTCAGCAAAGTAAAAATATGGCTTATCTTAGACCAATTTTGACAATTTTTTTATCATAATTATTGGGGTCAAAATTTGTGTACTTATCGTAATACAGTATTTTTTTAAAATTCTACCCCACCTGCTTTTTTCCAATATTCCACAAAAATTCAAAATACGCGCCCAGGGTATTGGAAAATTCCTTGCTGTCAATAATAAAAGCAAAATTTTCGGCCTTGGTGGAAATCATCGCCACTTTATGATCATAAATCATGATCATCGAAGCGTAAAACATATCGGCCGGCAAATAGCGCACATACCGCTTGAAACGCGCGCTTTCTTCGCCGTAAATGGCATTGTAAATATCACCGGTGGCCGGATGCAAAGCATATGAAGTAATCGCCCTTTCACTGCGCCGCTGAATATAAGATTCGGAATAACTTTTACCCACTACTTCAATAAAATCTTTTACCCGCACGATCTGACGGATTTTTTTATCCCGACATTTTAAGGTATCTTCAAACACTCTCTCGATCCCGGTCTTGCCTTCAAAAAACTGAATCTGCGGACGGATATTTTTATGCGCGAAAACATTTTTTAAATCCGGTAAAATCGCTTCCACTTCTTTTTTCCTGATTTCCAAAATATCGGTGATGGTTTCCGGCGGCTGGGCCTGAAAAAATTTAGCTCGACCCTTATTTGATGCCACTACCAAACCCAAAGCAGCGAGCTCATCTAAAATTCCGTACACGGTAGTGCGCTTAATTTTGGAACCCCTGGCAATAGCCGGCACTTTAGTTTTCCCGAGTTCCAAACAAGCCAAATAAACCCGCGCTTGTTTATCGGTGAGGCCGGCTTGTTTTAAAATTTGTTCGTACATATTTTTCGACAACAATCCTATTATATAATATTGGCTAAAATTAGCAAATATCTTATCAACAGGTGGATATCTATATCCCAAATTATTGACAATAGTGATAAAATGGTGTACACTATTCGGTTAAACTTAATAATCCGATTAATTTAGCATCTAATTACACATATGAACAGGCAACAACTAGACAATATAAGAGCATGTTGGCTCGAAAAAAATTTAGACGAAGAAACCCGGACGATTTGCCAAAGGCACAATATTGCCATCCCTAAAACAGAAAAACAAGAAAGCTCGGAAGTATGGGGCGACTGGAAATGGCACATTAGCGCCCGCGTCCACGATCTGATGTCTTTCTTGTTGTTATTTCCACAATACCAAGGACAAGAGCACGAACTTTCAGAATGGTTAAAGTCCTACGATTTAAGTATCCTCCCACTCAATTTATTGCAACCGGAAGGCGTGCAAAAATTTCTCCCGCGTCCGGGACTCGTACCCGCGCCTGATCCTTATGGCGTCCAACAAGAACACTCTATTGTCCTACGCGAAGAAGACGGAAAAAAATTTTACCTAGCCACTCGCAAGCCCGGCTATGCCACTTTTTTGCCAATTTTGTCCGGCGGCGCCTCGCGCGTGTTTTGCCCGATTGGTTGTGCGGGCTGTTATCGCGGAGCGCAAACCCGTTTTAACGAGCCTCTGCGTATCATCAAAAAAGACGGGACTACCGAAGATATTCAAATTCCGCAACCAGTGGAACAAATACGCTGGCTAGTGGAACGCTGGAATCTGGATCCGCAATTTAGCGAAGTATATGACATTCTTATATCCGGCGGCGAGCCGATGATACTGCCTAATTCCGTCTGGAAACAAATGCTGGATGAATTGAAAAATGCCAAATACCTCAAAAGCTTGCGTATTTGCACGGGCGCACTATTCCTCGGATTACCATTTCGTTTTGATGATGAATTTATCGGCATACTCACCGACTTCCGCAAAACAACGGGTGTCTCGATAAAAATGTCCACTCATATTTCGCACCCAGAAAATATTACGCCCGAAGCCATATTTTTTGCCCGCAAAATTCTTCGTGCCGGTATTGAAATATTGCCACAAATCCCGCTTGAAGGGGGAGTGAACTTTTGGATGGACGACCTACAACGCACCGCACGGACTTTGCGCCAACTGGATCGATTGCTCGCGCTGGCTGTCGGCACCCGCGCCTATAAATGGATTGTGGATATGCAAAAACGGCGAGTCAACCAAGGTGTTTCCATTATAAGTGCCATTGAAGTATGGCGTATTCTTCATGATGGACATTGCGGCGAAAGCGACATTACCCGTCCGACCTCATTGGCCTTATTTTTTCCGCATGAACGCGGCAACCTCAATCTTTCTTTCCACTCACTTTGGGCCATAAAAAAACAGGTTGACCAAAAACGCGCGGTTGTGCGTTATAAAATTCCGCACCCGGCCGGTGGTTGGTTGGATTATGAAGAGCCGCTTTGGCCCGGCGCCAACGCGTAATTTGCCAACCACCGCAGACGCGCTATAATACCATCACTATGACACACCCTTTTGCCATCAAAAACGGCCAAACCATCCCAACGAGCGAAGCCAATGTTTCGGTCTATAATAAATCCTGGTTTTTTGATTTTTCCGTTTATTCCAATATCAAAGTGCTGAACGGCAAAATGTTTTTGCCGCAGATGGGCGTGGAAAAACTAATGGCTTCGGCCAAAATTATCGGCCTCAAACATCCTTTTACACCCGCCGAAATTTTACAGTGGGGTCAAACTTTGGTAGAAAAAAATCAACTTAAAGACGCGCTCATTCGAATTTTGCTCGTAGGTCCGGAACAAGACAGTGAGGCGCTCTTGTTTATGTTCGCGGTGGGGATAACATTTTACCCCGATAAAATGTACCGCGATGGCGCTAAATTAATTACTTACCGTGGCGAAAGATTTTTACCCTTGGCCAAAACCAACAATCTTTTGCTAAATTACATAGGCTATCGCGAAGCAATGGCACAAGGCGCTCTGGATGCGCTCCTCATTGATAACGATGGTAATATCCGCGAAGGCACACGCACCACTTTTTTTGCCATTAAAGATAATATTTTGTACGCCCCGCCCCAATCAAAAGTTTTGCCAGGCATGACCCATGAGATAATTTTAAAAATCGCACCCGAAATTATAGAGGTACGCGAAGCCGATATTCCATTAGCCAACATTGCCGATTACGACGGCTGGATTGTAACCGGCACAAGCACCAATATTATGCCCGTGCGACAAATAGATGACATTACTATCAAGGGTGGACAAATCATCGAACCGATAAAAAAATTACAAAAATTATACAAGGAATATTGTCAAAAACAATAATAAAAATTCCTAACTAAAATACCCGGCTTAAAACCGGGTATTTTAATTTAATCAAAAATATATTACTTTTTTCTAAACCCTTCCACCAAAAACAACACGCCAATCAAAATCGGAATACTTCCCAAAAACCATCCGCCATACCAACCGGCGCGAATTATCGATGACCACCAGTACCAAAGCCCCATGGCCACAAACACCCAACCGCCGATCTTGGGTCGCTTCCATGTCGCCCAAACTAATAGCCCAACCGCGAGCGCCAATACCGCATGCCCAACGCCGCTTTGCCAACCAAACTCTGGATCAAACCCTTCCGCAATAAACAACGCAAAAAAACCAACCAATATTATGGATAATACGCGGGGGAGATAAAAGAGAAATTTTTTCATACTTGTTTTTTGAATTTTTCAGCCGCCGCCCGTAACTGTTGCTGTCTATCAAAATTCCCAAGCAACCGTTCTACATCGCATAATTGCTCGTATTTCTCTACTACCTCTACTATTACACCCGGCCTCTGTTCTACCACCTTTTTCACTTCCGGCGGCAGCCGAAAATTCTGCTCATGATTGTGTAAAACCATCACCAACTCTTTTAAATTTCTAATCCCGTACATGGTGGCCCATTTGTTATCTAGAGCGCTCCGCCCAAGAGCGCTTAATATTTCATCTTTGATCTGTACCGACTTTTCCTGCATCTTTTGTCTACACTCTTCATAACCCATAGTATCGTCTATTCCCAAAAAAGCCAACTGATCATTCTTTGGCAAAGGTCTACAATAACGATCCAACTTATTGGGGTCATTGTAATATTTTTCTAATTCATCATCGGTCATTTCGCCGTTGCTCTTCAAATACTGTTCTCCCTCCTCCTTGGTCTTTAAAAAAGTTCTGGACACATCCGGTAATAAATCTCCGACCATTTTATCGCCTTCCTCATCAAATACTATCACTTCTTCCACATATTGACCCAAAGGGATATTAAACTCTTTAGCGCCATCATCCGGCGGCTGGATCATCACTTCGTTATTGGTCCATCTTTGCCAGCCCGGTTCTGTTTTGAAATCTTGATCAACATCTTGTTTTTTTAATTTAAAAACCACACCCTCCCCCTTGCCGCCAAAAGATTCGGCCATCCCCGGATCGCTATATACCCAAACAGTCGGTTCTAATATCGCGAGCAGCGAGTCGGAATTGCCGCCTTTAAAGTTTTGACTTTTGGCGACCTCGCCCAACTTCTTATAATTGACGCCCCGATAATACGCCCTTTGACGCTCAGCTGGAATCTGGTAGCCCAAGGCCTCACCGTACCGGGCGCGCCCAAAAACACGATCCTTGGTCTGGGAAGCAATATCTTCACGCGCGGCTTTATCCATCCTAACTTTTCCGCTATTATTTCCTAGTGCCAAAGAATTCAGAGAAAGAGTATCAAGCAGGCCGCCTCTGGGAGAGGTGATTTGAAATTTCGACAGGCACACGATGAGCGACTGTCCATCCTCTGTTTTATCAATAAAAGAGGCATCGCCAATCTCAAAAACGATATTTTTTCCTTTTACCCCAAGTCCTTCGGCAATGGCGGCATAAACATCAATTGGCTTGATGGGGGCCGCCCTGTCGCCGGCATAAAGTCTTTCCGGTAAATGCAAAGTCGAGAGAAATCCGGAGATGGCTTCGGAAAAATTCTTGGACGCAGTAATATTTACATTATCTACCTGGATAGTCTTGGTTTCCCCGCTCCAAATTGATTCCTGCTGTCTCTCTTTTTCTTCTTTACCTAAATTCGACGCCGTATCATTTGTCGCCTCTAACTGTTGACCGGGTGAAATGGCCTGCTCTACCTCCGGGCCAACATCGTCTCGCTCAATTTCCGACTTAACCCGATTAAACTCAACACCGGCGGCATTGAGCGCATCAACATTTTGGCACATCTCAAACTCAAGCAAATCAATGGCGGCTGGCTCTGGCCCCAGTTTACCATCGCCCAATTCACACCCCGTTTCCCGCAACAATTCTTCTACTTCCCGCGCCTCTTGTCCGGTTTCAGTCAAGGCCACTTCCAATGTCGCGGCCTTGTCTTTCAAGGGATCGCCCGTCTCCCGCGACGCGCTTACTTCCCGGTTCATGCTCATTTCGGGTCGCGGCGATCCCGCTTCTTCCTCGTCTGCCGCCATGGTCGATATAAATTGTGCTTTTGAATATTCTGACATCTTAGTTAAATTACAATGAGGCAATTTTATTTTTTAATTTCAAAATTTCTTTACTATCCCGTTTGGCATAAACCTGTTTTTTAATAACTCGGACATTTCTTTTAATAGCAGCAAAACTCTCTTTTAGCAGAGTTAGTTTCGTTTCAATATTATCCAATTGTTTGGCTAATTCTTCCTTGGTCTTTGCCATAAATCAACGCAATTAACGAATAACGCGACTTACTACCAGTTTATAGAAAAATAACGATAAAAGCAAGTACTTATTCAATTCGGGAAAATAACAAAAAACCCGCCATCAAGGCGGATCTTTGTTGTGGACCTAGGCAGAATCGAACTGCCGTCTCAGCAATGCGAATGCCGTGTTCTACCACTGAACCATAGGCCCGAGTGAGGTGCAAAATGAAAGTGTGAACTTTCATTTTCACCGAACGATGGGTCTATACCCAAGTATAGGCCCGCTACCGACATAATCTACCATATTATATGTATTAAATCAAGTATTGATATTATTACGAAAAACCGCTACAATTGTAATATTCTCCTCGTAGTTCAACGGATACCCGCCCGACTCGCCTGACGTCCTCGTAGTTCAACGGATAGAATAAGACACTCCTAACGTCTTGATCCAGGTTCAATTCCTGGCGAGGACACTAGACGAGTCAGGCGGGCGGGGAACAGGCCCGTCCTAAGGGCAAAATGGGGGTTCAATTCCCTCCGAGGGGACTTAACGCCTAAATTATTTTATGCAAACATTTTTACTCGTCTTTCTCTCAATATTATCTTTGGCTCTACTCATCGGCCTGGTTTTACTTTACAAAAAATTAACTGCCGGGCAAAAACCAAAGGAAGGCGAACAAAATTTATTTCTGATGCTCCAAAACCAACTCAATGAAATGTCTCGGACGATGGACCAAAAATTGTCCGACACCAACAAAGTGATGAGCGACACCCAACTCAACTTGCACAAAACCATCCAGTCGCAATTCGGCCAAAGCGCGAAAATCATCACTGATGTCACCGAACGGCTCACCAAACTGGACGAAACCAACAAACAAATCCTCGGATTTTCCGACCAATTGCAAACTTTGGAAGAAACCCTCAACAACCCCAAACACCGCGGCATTCTCGGAGAATATTATCTAGAAAATGTTTTAAAAAATGTTTTGCCGCCCGGCAGTTATCAGATGCAGTACAAATTTGAAAACGGTGACATCGTGGACGCGGTGGTGTTTGTGAAAGAGAAAATCATCCCGATTGATTCCAAATTTTCTTTGGAAAATTATAATCGCATCGTGGGTGAAAAAGATTCAACCGCGCGCGAACAGTTGGAAAAAGATTTTAAAAATGATCTCAAAAACCGCATTGACGAAACCAGCAAATACATCAAACCCAAAGAGGGAACGATGGATTTTGCCTTTATGTTCATTCCGGCCGAAGGAATCTATTATGATTTACTTATCAACAAAGTAGGCGCGGTAAAAATCAACACGCAGGATTTGATTGAATACGCTTTTAAAGAAAAACATGTGATTATCGTATCGCCCACTTCGTTTCTCGCGTATTTGCAAACCGTTTTGCAGGGCTTACGCGCCATGAAAATTGAGGAGTCAGCGCTTCAAATCCGCGAACGCGTGGAACAGTTGGGCAAACACATTTTGGCTTATGACGAATATTTCAAAAAACTTGGCAACAATCTTTCTACCACGGTGAATTCCTACAACACCGCCTACAAAGAACTAAACAAAATCGACAAAGATGTGGTGCGCATCACCGAAGGCGAACGCGGCATTGAGCCGACGCTTTTGGAAAAACCGAATTTGGAAGAATAATATGCCCACACCGATGGAAGTGTACACAAAATGTGACGAACTAGACAATATTCCCAAACCCAATAAGAATAACTGGATATTTGAAATTAAGTTAATTTGTAAACTGATCCCCAGAAATTCCAAGGTGCTTCAGGTCGGTTGCATGGACGGCGCGCGCAGTATCGCCATTTTAAAAATCAGGCCCGACTTAAAAATTACCGGCTTGGACATTGAGCCAGACATGATAAAAAGAAGCCGACTGAACACCAAGCGTGCCGGATTTAAAGTAAACTTTATCTGCCAAGACATCACTAAGCCGGTCCCTTTGTCCGGCTTTGACTATGTAATTTGCCTGAATAATACCTTGGGGTATATTCCCGAGGAAAAGAAGGCGATAGCCAACATGAAAAAACTAGGCAAAATAATGATATTATCGGTCTACGGAGAAAAATTTGATAATAATCTAGCAACCAAATATTTTAAATCCATCAACCTCCAACTAAAAAATATCGTTGGAAATATTTTTTACACCGAAGAATTCGTTAATGTCAAACGCTATACCAAAAACGAGGTTAAAAATTGGGGCGGTAAAATTTATAAAACTCCCTTGGGATATTTTTGCGTGATACTGAGTTAAAAAATTTATGAAAATCCTACACCACCTCTTCGCCCAACAACTAAAAAAACCAACTGGAATCTTTGGTAAACTAGTGGGCCACTTTCACATGAAGGCCAAAAATAATAATGCTAGCGCCTGGACAATCTCTTTGTTAAACATCCAACCGGGCGACCGGATATTGGAAATCGGTTTTGGCACGGGCGATAGTATTAAAAAAATATTAGCAACTACGCCCGATATATTTATCGCCGGCATTGACCACTCGGCCCAAATGGTCGGGGAGG
>Ga0172380_10006803_pt1 | contig 13113 bp, 11 predicted proteins | sample Leawe162metaG_FD_119747 | JGI IMG/M metagenome (GOLD analysis project Ga0172380, IMG submission 119747) | Leachate microbial communities from a municipal landfill in Southern Ontario, Canada - Leachate well 162 metaG | ecosystem: Engineered > Solid waste > Landfill > Unclassified | place... | reverse complement strand
TTTAGAGACTTTACCCGTATTGCCGGCAGCCACCCTGAAATGTGGCGAGATATTAGCTTGGCAAATAAAACTGCATTACTCAGTGAAATTACCGCTTATCAAAAAGAGTTGTCTGATTTAAAACAAATGCTGGAACGCGAAGACGGTGACGCCTTATTTGCCTTGTTTGAACGCGCCAGCGTGGCACGCAACAATTGGGCAGCAACTAAAAAACTATAATTAGAAAAACGTAAAATAGAATAATGGAACAACTTACATTAGCTGCCAGCCATCGGGCACAGGGCACCATCACACTGCCAGGCTCAAAGAGCATTTCAAACCGCACCTTATTGTTGGCTGCGCTGGCAAATGGTACAACGGATATTCACGAACTACTTGCATCTGACGATACCGCACGAATGCTGGAAGCCCTTCAGATATTGGGGGTAACGTTAGAGAAACTTGCCAACAACACTTGGCATGTCAAGGGCTGTGGTGGGGATTTCCCAAACAAAGGTACATCTGAAAAGCCTATCGATTTATTTTTAGGTAACGCAGGCACCGCATTTCGTCCGCTCACCGCTGCACTGGCATTTTCAAATGGTTATTATTATTTGCATGGTGTGCCACGCATGCATGAGCGCCCGATTGGCGATTTGGTAGATGCGCTACGCCAAGCTGGTGCTGAGGTTGAGTACTTGCAAAACGAGGGATTCCCCCCACTGAAAATATCTCCTGCAAAACTCGATTTGACTAATCCTATTAAAATTCGTGGTGATGTCTCTAGCCAGTTTTTAACTGCTCTTCTAATGGCATTGCCACTCACTAAACAAGCTGTGACTATCGACGTTGTTGGAGAGCTAATTTCAAAACCATACATTGAAATCACACTTAATTTAATGGATCGTTTTGAAGTGTTTGTAGAACGTGAAGACTGGCAACGCTTTAAGATTAAGGCCAATAACAATTATTTAGCTGCCGACACGATTTATGTCGAAGGTGACGCCTCAAGCGCTTCGTATTTCTTAGCGGCTGGCGCAATAGGTGGAGCAGTAAGCGTGAGTGGTATTGGTAAAAACAGTATTCAAGGTGACATTAAATTTGCTGATGCACTTGAGAAAATGGGGGCAGTCATTAAATGGGGTAACAACCATGTGGGGGCTTGGAAACCAACAACAGGTATGCTGAAAGCAATTGATATCGATTGCAACCACATTCCCGACGCTGCCATGACGCTGGCAATTGCCGCACTGTTTGCCCAAGGTGAAACAAATGAAGAGCGCACCACTACATTACGCAACATCGCCAGCTGGCGTGTAAAAGAAACTGACCGGATTGCCGCCATGGCCACTGAGCTACGCAAAGTTGGTGCCACGGTGATTGAGGGCGCAGACTACATTAAAGTAACCCCGCCCGCACAACTGACGCCCAATGCTGTGATTGACACTTATGACGACCACCGCATGGCGATGTGCTTTTCACTGGTATCTTTAGGGGGGGTTCCTATCGTTATCAACGACCCTAAATGTGTAAATAAGACTTTCCCTAATTATTTTGAAGAATTTAAAAAAATCGCCAAAGCATGATTACCCCAGCCCCTAGCTCCCAGCCCCTAGTCCCTGTCATAGCCATTGACGGCCCCTCGGCCTCGGGCAAAGGCACGGTTGCCCAATTAGTTGCAGATACGCTAGGGTTCGCGTATCTGGATTCAGGCGCGCTTTATCGTGTGGTTGCTTTTGCTACACAGCAAAAAAACATCGCCTGGGACAATGCCGAAGCCGTAGCAGAATGCGCAAAAGCATTGAGTATTCAATTTAAAAATGGTCAGGTTTATCTCAACAATGCAGATATTTCTGATGAAATTCGTACCGAAGCCATGGGCAAAGGCGCATCCCAAGTGGCTATTCATGCCCCACTGAGAGCCGCACTTGTAGAATTACAACATAGTTTTTGCAAGTCGCCTGGCTTAGTTGCCGATGGCCGCGATATGGGTACAGTCATCTTTCCTGAAGCTGAACTTAAAATATTTCTCACCGCATCTACCGAAGTGCGCGCTAATCGCCGTTATCAACAGTTAATAGGTAAAAATCAAGCCGCTAACTATGAAAGTATTCTGCTGGATTTACAAGAGCGTGACGCAAGAGACAAAGGCCGGGCAAGCGCTCCGCTTATCATGGCAAAAGATGCTGTTCTGCTAGAAACTGATCATTTAACTATTTCTGAAGCAGTAAACGTAGTTTTACAAAATTATCAGCAGAAAATATGTAAATAGTCTTTTATTTTTCAATGTTTTAGTTATAATTCCATCTTTGTACTTTTGTCGTCCGCATATCTCATAGATTTGCGGTTTTTTAATTACCCCACTGCTAGGTGGGATTATTTAGGTAATTTTATTTAATGGCTTCTACCTCTAAATCTACTGCTTCACCCATGGAATCTTTTGCTGCGCTTTTTGAAGAAAGCTTAGCTCGCCAGGAAATGCGCTCTGGCGAAGTGATTACTGCTGAAGTTGTATCTGTTGATAACGATCATGTGATTGTTAACGCTGGTCTTAAATCTGAAAGCGTTATTAACGCTGATGAATTCCGTAATGCTCAAGGTGAACTTGAAGTTCAAGTGGGCGACTTTGTTAAAGTGGCAATTGAAAAACTGGAAGATGGCTTCGGTTCTACGATACTTTCACGCGAAAAAGCTAAACGCATGGAAACATGGTTAGATTTAGAAGACGCAATGAACGAAGGTCGCATCATTAAAGGTTTTGTCAGCGGTAAAGTTAAAGGCGGTTTACGCGTTTCTGTAAACGGCATCATGGCTTTCTTGCCAGGTTCATTGGTTGATGTGCGTCCTGTAAAAGACACCACACCATTTGAAAACAAAGAATGTGATTTAAAAGTAATCAAACTTGACCGTAAACGTAACAACATCGTTGTTTCACGTCGTGCTGTAATGGAAGTTAGCGCTGGCGCTGACCGCGAAGCATTGCTAAGCACATTGGCTGAAGGTGCGGTAGTTAAAGGTATCGTTAAAAACATTACTGACTACGGTGCATTCGTTGACTTAGGCGGCATTGATGGCTTGCTACATATTACTGATTTAGCATGGCGTCGTGTTAAGCACCCATCAGAAGTGCTTACAGTAGGTGAAGAAGTCGAAGCGAAAATCTTGAAATTCGATCAAGAAAAAAACCGCGTTTCATTAGGCATCAAACAATTAGGCGATGATCCATGGGTTGCATTAACTCGCCGTTACCCAGTAAGCACACGCTTATTCGGTAAAGTTTCAAACTTGACTGACTACGGTGCGTTTGTTGAAATCGAACCAGGTATCGAAGGTTTAGTTCACGTTTCAGAAATGGATTGGACTAACAAAAACATTCATCCAGGCAAAATCGCTCAATTGGGTGACGAAGTTGAAGTGATGATTCTTGAAATAGACGAAGCACGTCGTCGTTTATCATTAGGTATGAAACAATGCCAAGCTAACCCTTGGGATGACTTCTCTGCAACGCACGCTAAAGGCGATAAAGTTTCAGGTCAAATCAAATCTATCACTGACTTTGGCGTGTTCATTGGTTTGCCAGGCGGTATTGACGGTTTAGTTCACTTGTCTGATTTGTCATGGTCACAAACTGGCGAAGAAGCAATCCGCAACTTCAAAAAAGGTGACGAGTTACAAGCTGTTATCTTAGCTATTGATGTTGAAAAAGAGCGCATTTCATTAGGCGTAAAACAATTAACTGCTGACCCATCAGGCGCATCTTCTGAAGAGAAATCAGAAGCTAAACCTAAAGCTAAATCTGCTAAAACAAAAGAACCTGCACAAGTTCCAGATGACGGAGCAACTGCCGGTACTACCAATCTTGGTGCTTTGTTAAAAGCCAAATTAGACAGCAAAAAATAATAGCTAATAATTAGTACCCAAGAAAAGGCAAATTAGCATGACAAAATCTGAGCTAATCACACTACTTGCGGAGCGTTTTCCGCAATTAGTGATAAAAGATGCAGAACTATCAGTCAAGGCAATTTTAGACGCGATGTCTGAGAACCTTGCTAGTGGTGAACGCATTGAGATACGCGGCTTTGGAAGCTTTAGCTTGAATTACCGCCCGCCACGCTTAGGTCGCAACCCTAAAACTGGCAGTAAAGTACAGGTACCAGAAAAACATGTACCTCACTTTAAAGCAGGTAAAGAACTACGCGAACGCGTTGATTTAAGCTAATAATTGCTTTTAAGTTCTAGTTAAAACGGCAGCCCTCAAGCTGCCGTTTTTTTATGTGGCTATCCACAATTCAGGTAAAATGCAAGCTGACAATAAATCTAAAAGTGAAACAAAATGGAATTTGAGTTTTGGTGGCTTCTGGCATTACCACTATTTTTTAGCCTAGGCTGGCTAGCCGCACGCGTTGACCTTAAACAGCTACTTGCTGAATCAACTGCACTACCTGCTGCATACTTTAAAGGTTTAAATTTCTTAATCACCAATCAACACGATAAAGCCATTGAGGCTTTTACTGAGGCCGTTCAAGCCAATACAGATTCACTGGAACTGCATTTTGCATTAGGCAGCTTATTCAGAAAACGTGGCGAAGTAGATCGCGCGATTCACTTACACTTAAATTTACTTTCAAAAAAAGAACTTGAGCCCCAGCAAAAATTAGCGGTCACCGCGGAACTTGCTCAAGATTACTTAAAAGCAGGTCTGCTAGACCGTGCCGAAGAGCTGTTTGAATCACTCAATGATGAGAGATACCGCCAACCTGCGTTACGCGCCCTACTTGAAATTTATGTGCGTGAGCGCGAATGGGAACGTGCAATTAAAGCAGCGACAGAGCTAGAGCGCTTGTCCGGGGTGCCTTTCCGCGTGGAAATTTCACACTATTATTGTGAAATGGCGGTTAAATCTAAGATTGAAAATGACACGCATACCGCAAGGTTTGACTTAGACCTTGCGCTCAACGCCAATAAAAACTGCGTGCGCGCCAATGTCTTGCTGGGTGACTTAGAAGCGGAAGCCAATGACCATAAAGCCGCCATTTCTACCTGGAAACGTATAGAATTTCAAAAACCTGAGTACCTAGGTTTAATCGCACCGAAATTACTCGCTAGCTATCGCGCCTTAAATCAAACAACCGAAGGTTTAAGTTTGCTGAGAACCTACTTGCAAACCTACCAGCTCAGCTCACTGGTTAACGTATTATATGAAGCAACATTAGCGGAAGAAGGCGCAGTAAGCGCCGCCACATTAGCACGTAACGAACTCATCAAAATGCCTAGTTTGAGTACGCTAGACCAACTATTACAAGCCCGTGCCATTGTAGAAGCCAGCCAACCACAAAATGCAAACATCCAGGATACACAACTGATGCAGCAAGCGGTGCGCCATGCCATAGGCAACAAAACAGCTTATTATTGCGAACAGTGTGGCTTCAAGGCCAAATATCACCATTGGCAGTGCCCAGCTTGCAATGCCTGGGAAGCATTACCCGCAGAACCCACTACCGTTTAATCAAAACATATCGACTTAACAATATGACCAACCAATCAAACACAAACCTAAGCCATGAATCAAAAAATCATGATCCAAAAATAATTGTTGCGCTCGATTACTCGGATGCCACGAGTGCGCTAAGATTGGTTGAGCAGTTAGATCCGACACTATGTCGACTAAAAGTAGGTAAAGAGTTGTTCACTGCGGCAGGGCCACAATTTGTAGAAACATTAACACACTCAAACTTTGGCGTGTTTTTAGATTTAAAATTTCATGACATTCCAAACACGGTAGCCAAAGCCTGCACCGCTGCTAGCAATTTAGGTATTTGGATGCTTAATGTGCATGCAAGTGGCGGCCTGGAAATGATGCAAGCGGCGAAACAAGCCGTGGATAATAATAGTACCAACAAACCACTTTTAATTGCTGTCACCGTGCTGACCAGCATGAACCAACAAACCCTAAACCAAATTGGTATTCAAACTGATTTGGCAAGCCACGTACTTAAGCTCGCCTCATTGACCCAGCAAGCCGGGCTTGATGGCGTTGTATGCTCTGCACTAGAAGCCAAAATGTTGAGAGAGAACTTAGGCCATGAATTTTGCTTAGTCACCCCTGGCATCCGCCCTGCTAACGCCAGCCAGGATGATCAGTCACGCATTGTGACCCCTGCAAATGCCTTGGCGCTAGGCGCAAGCTACTTGGTTATAGGCAGGCCAATTACGCAAGCCTCGAACCCACTTAAAGTGTTAGAGGCCATTCATGCTGAGTGCGCGCAGGCAAACTTAACCTGAATCTAATTAAGGTTATTTGTTTATTTAAGCTATTCAGCTATGATGTTATGCAATTGTTTGATATATCAAGCAAGCAATTAATTCATTGATAGGTAGTTTAAAATTTACGGAGAATAAAAATGAAGAAAATGTTGTTTGCCTTACTTGCCTTTTTGAGCTTAAGTTTTAGTGCAATTGCTGGCGTCAATCTTAATACAGCAACCCAAGCTGAACTGGAAAGCCTAAATGGCATTGGTCCGGTAAAAGCGCAGGCGATTATTGATTACCGTAAAAAGAATGGCGGTTTTAAATCAGTTGATGAACTTGAGAAAGTGGATGGCATTGGTACAGCTACATTAGCAAACGTGCGTAAAGACGTTTCTATCGCAGGTAAAACCACGGCAGTAGCGCCCGTTGACAAAAAACCAACTAAGGAAATTAAACCACTAGCTACAAAAAAAGCCGTTGTAGATAAGGCAGCTAAAGAGATTAAATCTACAAAAGCAAAGACTGTAGCCACAGACCGGCCAGCAAAAGATCCAAAAACTGTTAGCTCTGAAAAAGCAGCAACCAGTAAACCTCAAGTAAAACCAGCCACTAAGTAATTTTATTACAAGATGAATTTACCACTAGGTGAATTTAAAATATATTGATTTAAAATCCTAGTACGTAAACTGCATCCTAAAAAGTTGAGCACAATATTCAGCTGATTAAGATGCAGCTTTTATGCCTAAAAAGTCAATCCCTTTAAGCTTTAATATCTGCAATACCCAAGCAGTCAAACTACTTCACACGCATACCCAATTGCGCACCTGCATCAGGACTTAAAATAAATGGCCCGCCACGCTCATCACTCGCCGCCAGCACCATGCCTTCACTCATGCCGAATTTCATTTTGCGTGGCGCCAAATTAGCGACCATCACTGTTAAACGACCAACCAGTGTCGCTGGATCGTAAGCAGATTTAATTCCAGCAAATACCTGACGTGGTTTTTGTTCGCCGATATCCAAGGTGAGCTTAAGTAATTTCTCAGCCCCTTCCACATGCTCAGCATTGACGATTTTAGCGATGCGCAAATCCACCTTTGTAAAATCATCAATGCTGATGTACTCGGCTTCAGTGGCATCAGCATTAGCGTCATTCTGCTGATGCGCTGCATGACGTTGCTCAGAATGCGGTTGTGGAGCAGGTGTTGCCTGCAAATTTTCTTTATTGGCTTCGGTCATCGCTTCAATCAGTTTAGCATCCACACGTGTAATGAGGTGTTCGTAAGCGTTAATCTGATGACCTTGTGCTAATGACGCTGTTACACTTTCCCAAGTCAGTGGTGCGATATTAAGGAATGATTCAATCTCACCGGCTAACTTTGGTAGCACTGGCTTCAAATACAAAGTCAGCAAACGGAACATTTCAAGTGCGTCAGAACACACTTGTTGCAATCGGGCTTCCTGCCCTTCTTGTTTAGCCATCACCCAAGGTGCGGCTTCAGCAACAAAGCCATTGGCCTGATCAGCTAAAGACATAACTTCCCGCAGTGCTTTGCCGTAATCACGATGATCATAAGCCTCAGCGATTCGAGCCGCAGCTAATTCCATTTCAACAATCACCGGATTCGCCTGAGATGCTTTTAACCTGCCATCAAAACGCTTATTGATAAAACCAGCGGTTCTACTCGCAATATTTATATATTTACCCACTAAATCACTATTCACGCGCGCAACAAAATCTTCAAGATTAAGATCTATGTCCTCCATTGAGCTATTTAATTTAGCTGCATAGTAATAGCGCAGATACTCAGGATTTTTGATGTGGTCCAAGTAGCTACGTGCGGTAATAAACGTGCCGCGCGATTTGCTCATTTTTTCACCGTTTACGGTCAAAAAACCGTGCGCAAAAATTTGCGTAGGCTTACGGTGTCCTGAAAACTCAAGCGTAGCTGGCCAAAATAGCGCATGGAAATAAAGAATATCTTTGCCTATAAAGTGATAAAGCTCTGTTTTACTCCCTTTCGCCCAGTACTCATCAAAATCCAACCCCTTAGCTTGGCAAAGATTTTTGAAACTAGCCATGTAGCCGATTGGGGCATCCAGCCATACATAGAAGTATTTACCTGGCGCATCTGGAATTTCAAAGCCGAAATATGGCGCATCGCGTGAAATATCCCAGTCATTCAAGCCATTTTCAAACCACTCGCCCATTTTGTTGGCAGCTTCGCCTTGTAGCGTAGGTTTATCTGAATTAACCCCGCTACGCGTCCAGTCTTTTAAGAACTGTTCGCATTCAGAGAGCTTGAAGAAGTAATGTTCAGTCTCTTTGCGCACCGGTGCGGCGCCAGAGACTGCTGAATAGGCATTAATCAACTCGGTAGGGTTGTAAGTTGCGCCACAAACCTCACAAGAATCACCATACTGGTCTTTTGCGTGACATTTTGGACATTCACCTTTAATAAAGCGGTCCGGCAAGAACATGTTTTTAACCGGGTCATAGAACTGTTCTATCGTTTTAGTCGCGATCTTGCCCGCAGCTTTGAGCTTTTTATAAATATCTTGAGAGAGCGCTTTATTTTCAGGCGCATTGGTCGAGTAGTAATTGTCAAAATCAACCAGAAACTCACTAAAATCAGCGAAGTGTTCTTTGTGTACAGCCTCAATCAGCGCTTCAGGCGTAACGCCCTCTTTTTCGGCACGCAACATAATTGGTGTGCCATGCGTGTCATCCGCACATACATAATGTATGGTATTCCCCTGCATTTTTTGAAAACGCACCCAAATATCGGTTTGAATATATTCAACCAAATGTCCGAGATGAATACTGCCGTTAGCGTAAGGAAGTGCTGAGGTAACAAGAATTTTGCGAGGAGTTTGTGCAGTTGCCATGAGATAAATGGATCTATTGAGCTAAAACGCTATTCTAACAAATGACGCATGGTTCACACAGCCTTGATTGGTAATTTTGCATCCATAAGTTCCATTAGACCACCATTTTTTAGGCAAAATACACCAGAAATAATGACAATCAGTTAAAATACCTTATCTTTTTACTCAAGTTATTTAGCTTAAAATTCAACTAACGACTAAATCAGGAATTTATACAATGGCAATTACAGAATTACTCATTCAAAGCACCTTAAAAGTATGCATAGACCCCAATACTGGCAAAGACTTTGTGAGTAGCAAATCCGCTAGAAACATTAAAATTGACGGCAATGATGTCAGTGTAGATATTGTAGTTGGCTACCCGGCCAAATCTGTGATGGCAGACATACAGAAATTAGTGGCTGATGCGCTCCTGAGCCTTGCTGGCATTGGTCGAGTAACCGTGAATGTAAACAGCAAGATCGTGGCGCATAAAGCGCAACAAGGTGTCACACTACTACCCAACATAAAAAATATTATCGCTGTGGCTTCCGGTAAAGGTGGCGTGGGAAAATCAACTACCTCTGTCAATTTAGCCTTGGCCCTTGCAGCAGAAGGCGCAACAGTCGGTTTGCTGGATGCTGATATCTACGGCCCTAGTCAGCCGCAGATGTTAGGTATTAGCGGCCGCCCTGAGAGCATTGATGGTAAAAGCATGGAGCCGATGCAAGCGTATGGCATACAGGCGATGTCGATTGGGTTTTTAATCGATAACGATACGCCAATGGTGTGGCGCGGCCCAATGGTTACCGGTGCTTTAGAGCAATTATTACGTGAAACAAAATGGAGCAATTTAGACTACTTGATTATTGACCTGCCACCAGGCACCGGTGATATTCAACTCACACTTGCACAAAAAATTCCGGTGACCGGTGCAATTATCGTGACTACACCACAGGATATCGCCCTACTAGATGCGCGTAAGGGATTGAAAATGTTTGAAAAAGTGAACATTCCGATTCTAGGTATTGTTGAAAACATGAGTACGCATATTTGTAGCAACTGTGGCCATGAAGAGCATATTTTTGGTGCGGGCGGTGGCGAACTCATGGCTAAAGACTATCACGTAGATTTACTGGGTTCACTGCCATTGGATATTGGTATTCGCATACAGGCAGACAGTGGCAAACCTACTGTAATTGCGGAACCGGACGGCAAGATTTCTGGCATTTACAAAGAAATCGCGCGTAAAGCTGCTATTAAAATTGCCAATGCCAGCCTGGATCACAGCACCAAATTTCCGAACATTGTGATTCAGAATACTTAAATCTCAACTCGTTCTAAATAAAAAAACGCGATTTAAACCGCGTTTTTTTATTTCATTACCATTTAGAAGCTTACACCAAAGCTATAAACATCCACCCCGCAACCTGGTGCAATCAATGTAGCCGGAATGCTCTCGCCAGCCAACCAGCGATTGACTGCATCCTGTTTGCCAGCCCCAGTCACCAGAAATATAACGCCATGCGTATCATTCAAACGACTTTGGCTAATCGTCACACGATGCGCTGGCGGTTTAGGTGAATCAAATACAGGCACGGCATCGGCGCTGTTATCTACCGCATGATCTGGAAACAAGCTCGCCGTATGCCCATCTTCACCCAGCCCTAAAATTACCATATCAAAAGCACGTACACCTGCTAGGGTTTTGGCGTATGCTTTTGCACCTTCAATATTGCCTAGCTCTGCAGGAATATCATGAATTTGGCTCGGTGGAATCGCCACATGATTTAGCCAAGCTTCGCGTGCCATTTTGCTGTTACGTTCAGGATGATCCACTGGTAAACATCGGTCGTCATTATGATAAATATGCCAATTTTCCCAGTCAGCTTGCTCTTTGGCGAGTAACTGATACACACTTTTTGGCGTGCTGCCGCCAGCCAACACCATTAAAAAACTGCCACGTTGTTTAATTGCGTCATTAGCAGCTTGAAGAATGCGCTTTACGGTTGCCTGGTTAATTTCATCTTGCGAGTTAAAACTATGCCAGCGCGAGGTCTGATTATTGGCTAAATTGAGTGATTTAACTTGAAGTGTTTGTGAGCTTTGCATAAAACAGTCGTGCCTTTTTCGGTATAATTACTACAAATTTAATGATGCGCTATTTTAACGTAAAAGTAGCCAAAAACCTTATAAAAACCTATTGAGAGAATTGAAATCATGTCCAAAAAAATTGACCCATGCACCCTCGTACTCTTTGGCGCGAGCGGTAATTTGGCCCGCATCAAACTCATGCCGGGTTTGTTTCGCTTAGATGCAGCTGGGCGCCTGCCAGACCACATGGTTATTCTTTCTGTAGGTCGCAGTGAAGTATCACGTGAAGCTTGGGCTACAGAAATCAAAGGTATGCTGGATGCCAAATTTAAAAATGGCTACGACGAAAAAGTATTTGAACGCTTTATTGCGCGTAACCATTACCATTCAAATCCACCAACTGATCCTGATGCATTTAAAAAACTGCAAGAAAAATTGTCAGATGAAGAGGTATTTCCACAGAACTTGGCGTATTTCTTATCAGTACGTCCAACTGATTTCGCGACGATTGTTGCACAACTTTCAAGCGTAGGCTTAGTGGATGAAAGCAAATACTGGCGCCGCGTGTTGATTGAAAAACCATTCGGGACTGATCTACCAAGCGCGCAGGCATTACAAGCTGAACTCACAAAATATCTAAAAGAAAGTCAGATCTACCGCATTGACCACTACTTAGGTAAATCTGCTTTGCAGAACGTGATGCTGACGCGTTTTGCCAACACTATGTTTGAGCCACTTTGGAACAACGAACATATTGATCATGTACAGATTACTAACAATGAAACGTTAGGCGTAGGTGACCGCACCACCTTTTACGATGCAACGGGCGCATTGCGCGATATGGTGCAAAGCCACTTGTTACAAACCTTAGCGTTAGTTGCCATGGAAAAACCAAAAGACTTGAGTCCTGACAGTATTCGGGCTGAAAAAATCAAGCTTTTAGAGTCTATCCGCCCTATTCCAGTCAATGAGCTTAACAAACATGCATTCCGCGCACAATACACGGCAGGCCGTGTGTGTGTAGGTGATGGCCATGGCGAAAATGTGCATGGTTATTTAGAAGAGCTTGCTAGAGATGGTGTCACATCTAGTGTCACCGAAACTTACGCCGCCTTGAAACTATTCATTGATAACCCACGCTGGAAAGGCGTGCCATTCTATGTGCGCACCGCTAAGCGGTTGCACGAAGGTAACACTGCCATTTCTATCCGCTTTAAAAAAGCACCGATGCAGTTGGTCGAAGGTCAGCATCAAAACTGGCTAACTTTGAATATTCAGCCACGTGAATGCATTAAAATGGAAATTGAATCTAAGATTCCCGGCTTGGATATAGCTACACGCACTTTGAGCATTGATGCGCCACAACGCCAGCCAGGCGATGAAACGATTGACTCTTACGAGTCACTCATGCTTAACCTGATGGAAGGTGACTCATCGCTTTACTTGCACATTAGCGAGGTTGAGGCACAATGGCGTTTAGTTGATCCCGTGGTTAAAGCGTGGATTGCTGACAAATCTCCTGTGCATCAGTATCCAGCAGGTAGCCGTGACCCTGAAGCATCTAGCGTGATTTTTGAGTCTGAAGATCAATTCTGGCGTTACAGCATTGAACTCGGCGGCGATAAGCACTAATTGATTCAGTAATTTTGATTTAATAATTCTTAACGCAATTAACCTATGCACTTTATAATGCACAACTTAAACCAAGGGGTGCATTTTAGAGTGCATTATTCTTTTACTTTTAGAATACTTTCAGCGTAATTTTTAGAGCAAACATATGAGCATAAAATCAGACAAGTGGATACGCCGCATGGCAGAGCAGCACGGCATGATAGAGCCGTTTGAACCTAACCAAGTAAAAATGTCGCCAGACGGTCAGCGCATGGTATCTTACGGCACATCCAGCTATGGCTACGATGTCCG
>Ga0172380_10006802_pt1 | contig 13113 bp, 12 predicted proteins | sample Leawe162metaG_FD_119747 | JGI IMG/M metagenome (GOLD analysis project Ga0172380, IMG submission 119747) | Leachate microbial communities from a municipal landfill in Southern Ontario, Canada - Leachate well 162 metaG | ecosystem: Engineered > Solid waste > Landfill > Unclassified | place... | reverse complement strand
TATGCCTCAAACCTCCGTTCCGCCAGGCCCTGCTCAATCACCTGCCGGCCATGCTGCGGGAAACACCGGCTTTTCGGCGGCGGATCAGGAAGCTGCCCCGCAAATACATCTGCGCCATCCTGGCCGCCGAGATCGCTTCCTCGCTGGTTTACAGCGGTGACCAGCAGGCGGATTTCGAGGAGATGATCAGGAGGCACCTGGCCAGGGTACTGCAAGGTCGGATTTTCGTGCAGACGGGGAATGGCGGGTGAACATGTGCGCGACAGGAGCAAGGAAGCCGGGCCAAGGCCTCATGCTCCGTTTTCCCCAAACACATGGTGCATGATGTCGCCATGCCGTTCAAGGCGCCCCAGCGCAGGGAGTTGTGACTTGTAGGCCACGAATGGCACGCCGGCGGCATGGGCAGAGCGCATATCCACCTCGCCGTCCCCCACGAACAGCGCCTCACCGGACTCGATGCCGAAATAATCCAGCACCTTGAGGAGCGGTTCGGGGTGCGGCTTGGGGTGGGTCACCTTGGAGGCGGTCATGACGAATTCAAAATAGCCGGTCAGCCCGAAATCCTCGATGATCATTTCCATGGAAATCGCCCGGTTGGTACAGACTGCCAGGGATACATGCCCCTTGAGCAGGTCAAGGGTCTCGATCAACCCCTCCTCCATGCGCATGTAAGGCATCAGGTCACGGTAATGGATCGTCTTGGCAAAGGCCATGGCCTCGTCGCGCTGCTCGTCACCGGCAAAGAAATAGTCCATTACATCGTTGAAGGAATAGGTATGCAACACATTCCGGGCCACAAGGTCATTCCTGTCCAGCAGCGGCCTAGCCAGGAAATCCATTACCCGGTCGTAAAAGATGTAATTTGATTCAAGGGAGTCGAACATGACCCCGTCACAGTCGTAAATGACTACCTTGTAGCGGCTCTTAAACTCGTTCACTGATTATGGCTCCGATTTTCCTTGGTTTTGCAGATAATCCTCCCACTCGATGGGGAGCAGGTACTTCTTCCTGGTGTTGCACTGTTTGCAGGCAGGCACGACGTTGTTGCGCGACCCCTTGCCGCCGCGGGCCAACGGAATGACGTGATCCATGGTCAGTTCCTCAGGCGGAAAGGTGCCGCCGCACCAGTGGCAGTGTCCCAGCGCCAGTTTAGTCTGCCACCAGCGACTGCGGCGCAATTCGCGGGATTTGTCCCGCTCGCGCCTGATCTCCTGCTCGGTTGCTTCAATAATGAAATTTTCCAGGTCGAACCTCCAAATTCAAATCCCCCTTTTTAAAGGGACTTTTATCTCCCCCCTTTGCAAAGGGGGGCCAGGGGGGGATTTGCCGTTATTGCCGCAACGTAACTACCGTCGCCCCGTCACGCCCTTCATGGGGACCGCCGGGGCGAAAATCCTCAACCAGGGGATGGCCGGCCAAGTGGGCGCGCACCGCATCCCGCAACCGGCCCGTACCCATGCCGTGGATGATGCGCACCTCGCGCAGACCGCCGAGCGAGGAGTGGTTCAGGAACGGCTCCAGCAACTCCAGGGCTTCTTCCACCCGTAATCCGATCAACTTCAGCTCCAACTCTTCGCTCGCTGCCGCAGCTGCCTGCCATGCGCCCTCGGGCGATTGTTTGGGCTTTCCCTTGCCCTTTGCGAGGGGCGCTGCCAGGTCGCTCAGCAGCAGATCCAACTCCATGCTGCCGGCCCTGACCCGTGCCTTGCCATGCTTCTGATCCAGGTTGAGGATGATGCCGTCATGGCCCAGGGAGCGGACCTGCACCCGGTCGCCCGGCTTCGCCTCTTTCAGTGCCGCCGGTTCTTCATCCCCGCTGATGCGCGGCTTGAACTGTTCGGTCAGCTCGACTTCGCTCTGGCGCAGTTTCTCGATGATCTCGCTCCTCTTTTCGCGTTTGTACTCGTCCAGGAGCTCGTTCATCCGCCTGCGGGTCGCGGAGATCAGTTCGCGGGCCTCGCCCCAGGCCTTGTCGGCCGCCTCCCGACGGGCTCGTTCGATGCCAACGGCGCGCAACTCCAACTCCTTCTGTTGTTCGCGCACGGCATCCTGTTGTTGCACCAGCTCCAGTTGCGAAGCAGTCAGCTCTTCCCGTTTGCGGCGCAGTTCGGCCAGCAGGGAGGTAAATTCGGCGCCGGCGCTGCCCAGCATCTCCCTGGCAAAAGTGATGACCCGCTCGGGCATGCCGTAACGCCGGGCAATGTCTATGGCATGGGATTGGCCCGGCTCGCCGCTGATCAGTCGATAGAGCGGGGTATAGGTTTTCGTGTCATACTCCATGCCGGCATTGATCATGCCCGGCGTGCGGTGGACAAAGCCGATGATCTCGCTCAGGTGGGTGGTGGCAATCACGGTTGCCCCCCGCTCCTGCAGTTCACGCAGCACCCCGCAGGCGATGGCGGCACCCTGCTGCGGTTCGGTGCCGGCGCCCAGTTCATCCAGCAGCACCAGCGAGCGCGGCCCGGCGTGGCCAAGTATGGCGGCGACACGGTCCACATGGGCCGAGAAAGTTGACAGACTCTGTTCGATGGACTGCTCGTCGCCGATATCCACCAGCAGCGAGTCCAGAAACGGAAACGTGGAACGGGCGCCGTTGGCCGGCACCGGGATGGCGCACTGGGCCATCAGGGTCAACACCCCGGCGGTCTTCAGGGCAATGGTCTTGCCGCCCGCATTGGGGCCGGTGATCACCATGACCCGCCCCCCCTCCCCCATTTCCAGGTCGAGCGGTTCAACCCGCGCAATGGCCCCCTGGCGCTTGAGCATCAGGAGCAGCGGGTGGCGCGCACCTGCCAGGCAAAGCTGTCCGCCAACATTCACGGGCGCTATTTCCATGCCGTAGCGTTCGGCAAAGCAGGCCAGGCTGTTCAGGGCATCCAGAGCGACAAGGGAGGCAAAACACCCCGTCAGAGCCACCGTATCCTCGCGTATCCAGGCAGAGAGCTGCCGCAGGATGCGGATCTCTTCGGCCTTTTCCTCGGCAGCCAGGTTTTCCAGCTCGTTGACGAAGGGGATGATCTCCAAAGGCTCCATGAAGGCGGTCTCGCCGGAGGATGAGACGTCATGCACCACACCTTTGACCATCCCCTTGGAATCCATGCGTACCGGAATCACCCACCGCCCCGAGCGCTGGGTGATGAAGTCGTCCTGCAGAAAGATCTCGATGTTGTTGTCGCGGACGATCTCCTCGATCTTCTTGCGGATGCGGGCCGCCAGCGAGCGTTTGGCCCGGCGGATCTCCCTGAGTTGCGCAGTGGCGCCATCCATGATATTTCCTTCATGGTCGATGGAGGCAGCCAGAGGTTCGAGGATTTCCGGGAAGGATCTCAGGTGGGGCTCAATCGCTTTCAGCAGGGGAATATCGCTGCGTGGAGCAAACTGGCGCGCAATGTCGCTGAAGATTTGCAGCACCGGGATAAATATCAGCAAATCCCGGGGTGCAAGGAAAGCCCCGGCAGGCCTGACGATTTCCAGCAGCGGACGGATATCCTCGAAGGTCGTCAGCCGCAGGTCGATACCCAGGGTCAGCAGGGAGCGGATTTCAGCGATCCGGCCGGAGGTTGTCCGGATCTGTTCGACGGACTTCAGCGGCGCAAAAGCCAGGATTTGCGCCCTGGTCACGTCACTGTGGGACTGTGTGGCTATTTCAGCCAGGATCTTGTCGAACTCCAAAGTCTTCAGGGTTTCAGGGGTGATCATTTATAACCTTTAGATGGTTTCCTTCCGGAAACTCAGGATGAAAACCAGATAACGCTCTGATTTAATAGTACACTTTATGACACCTAAGATCACGCATCTTTGTTTGCGCCGCGCCTGCGACGGCGGTCCTTCTGCTTGCGCAGCCGCTCGATCCGCTTCATCTCCGGCGTTTCCTTTCCGCTGAGCGCCTCGATCCGTTCCAGCAGCTCACGGCGCGCCAGGAAACGGTTGATGGATTGGCTCCGTTCGCGCATGCATGACACGCTGATGCCGCTGGGGACATGGAGCAGTTGCACACGGGTGGAGGTCTTGTTGACGTGCTGTCCGCCGTGGCCCGAGGAGCGAACAAAGGTTTCTTGAAGATCCTCCTCGCGCACCCCGAGTTCGGCCATCTTTTGCCTCAACCAACGGTTCTTTTCCTCGCTCACGGCAAACTCGGTCATGTTCAGCACACCCCGCCACGCCAGCCATAGGCCTTTACCTGTGCCGTCACGACCTCATCATTCCGGTTGAGGATCGGCTGCCGCCCCATCAGGTAGTTTTCATCCTGCATGTCATGTCCCATCTGAATAGCGCCGCCAGGGTCTTGCCGTCGCTGATGCGGCCATCGAGGGCCATCTTCAAGGCATCGTCAAGGGGCAGCCGCACGACCTCGATCTCCTCATAGGCCTCGGGCTCTGCTTTACCCTGTGAGATGCCGGTGGCGGCAAAGATATGGACAATCTCGTCAAAGACGCCTGGGGAGGAGTGAATCATCCCCAGCGGGATAAAGTCAGTGGCGGTCAGGCCGGTTTCTTCCTGCAATTCCCGACAGGCACAAGTGAGCGGCGGCTCTGTCGGATTGAGCCGGCCGGCCGGGATCTCCAGCAGGAAAGCATCCGCTGCCGGACGCAGTTGGCGAATCAGGGAAACGGTCCCATCGCCGTGCACCGGCAGCACGCCGGCACCGCCGGGGTGGCGGATGATCTGGAAGGTGTGGAAACCTTGGGCACCGATCTCAACCTCCAACTGCTCGATATCGACCACCAGACCATTGAAAATGATTTGTCTGTTGCGTACCTTCATGGGGCGTCCTCCGCTCCTTTGCCCCTGTCCAGGACCTCCCGGACGGTAGCCAGCAGCTTTTCCGGCGAAACCGGTTTCCATCTTGAAACAGAGCTCTTGCGAGCGGGCCAGATGTCTTCCGCCGCCCTTGTCTCGGTGACATCCCTGAAAAAGACCGTCAATCCGCAAACGGGTAAAAACGTCTTCATTGATACACCCAGTATCCCGGCATGGAATCCAGCATCGTTTTTTCCGGACTATATCAGCAATCTCGGGGATTTCCAATGTTATTAGAGAATCCCTTCGCTGTTGCCGAACGTTGCCGGAAATGCTATAAAGCTACCCGGAAAAGCTTTAAACAAGACATGACAAGGCCAAAAAGGGTGAGCAGTCCGTGAAAACTTCATTTTCAAGACGCTTCTGGGTGACATTTTCTATCTACGTGGTGGGATTCTATGCATCCACGCTCAACCGCTTCATCATCAAGGGGCGGGAGAACATCCCCCATGGAGGCGGTGTCCTGGTGGCGTCCAACCACATCTCGGCCTATGAAACCATCTTTCTTCCATGGGCAATCCTCGGACAACACCCTTTCCAGATGGTGTGGGCACCGGCCAAGGAGGAACTATTCGCAAAGCCTTTTCAGCGCCTGCTGTATTCCTCATGGGGCGCCTTTCCGGTCAGACGCGGCAGGGATGTCAAGGCCAACCGGATCATCAATGACTTGCTCAAGGATCAGAAGGTGATGCTTTTCCCGGAGGGAACTCGCCATCGGGATGGCCTCCTGGGAAAAGGAAACCGGGGGGTCGGCAAAATCATCTACGATACCCGCCCAACAGTCATACCTACCGCCTTGGTCGGATTCAACCACTGGAAGTTTCCGGGCTTCAAACAGGAGGCAACTGTTGTTTTCGGCCAACCGCTGGACTTCAGTGATCTCTTTACCCTGACGGACTGCAAGGAAACCCACCAGTTGATAGTTGATCGGGTTATGGATGCCATTGCCGGTCTCCTCAAGAAAGAGGGGGCCTATGTCGGCGAAGCGTGAACCGGATAATGGTGTGCCCCCGCAAGCCCAAGACGGCGCGGTGGTGGAAATCTTTTGTGACGGGGCCTGTAGCGGCAATCCCGGACCTGGCGGCTACGGCGCCATCCTGCGGTACAATGGTCAGGAAAAGGAGGTCTGCGGGGGATAACTCCAGACTACCAACAACCGCATGGAACTGACCGGAGCAATCGAGGCGCTCAAACAACTGAAACGCAGTTGCCGGGTCATTGTCACCACCGATTCCCAGTATCTGGTGAAAGGAATGACCGAATGGCTCGCCGGATGGCAGCGCAGGGGTTGGAAAAACAGCAAAAAGGAGCCGGTTCTCAACCGTGACCTTTGGGAAGAGCTTGCCAAACTGGCCGGGCAGCATTCAATCCAATGGCGCTGGGTTCGCGGCCATAACGGCCACACCGAGAATGAACGTTGCGACAGCTTGGCGCGTAGGGCAATCCTTGGGGTATTACAGAAGGTAACTGGCTAGAAAGCCGGGGCAAGTCAGCGCGGGTTAGCGGCCGGGACAAAATCAACGAGGGTAAAGCCATACCTTGGATGCATGAAGGCGTGCGTGGTGGGATAGCGCGAAAAGAGCCACCCCTTGTAAATGACCGAACCGGCATCGCTGATGCGAACCTTGGCTCCAGGGTTCTTCAACTGATTGGAAGATGACGTCCTGACGGAACCTTCCATAATGAAGGCCGGCAGAAATGTTTCCACCTCGATGGTCATACTTGTTCTGGGGAGTGTGATTTTGCCGCCGATGGGGATTGTGTAGACATGCTCTTTGGAGATCGACTTGTCGGTAACGGCGATCTTGACAGCCTTCCATTTGCCCCTTACCGAATCAGGCACAATGATGGTTGTTTCTTTTTTTAGGCTATGGGACCGTGCTGAATCCACTTTGGGCGGAACAGGCTGCTGTTGTTGCTGACATCCAAGTAGCCCCAAGGCAAGAAAGGACAGGATATTCAGCGCTGTTCGTAAATGCGCCATCTTTGCCAAGCCGGATACCCACAAAATCAGAAGTGGCGGAGAGAGAGGGATTCGAACCCTCGATACCGGTTTCCCAGTATACTCGCTTAGCAGGCGAGCGCCTTCGACCTACTCGGCCATCTCTCCAGAATCAATCCCTCCTGAGCTAAACAGGAATACATTCAATAGCATGCGATCCACAAAAAATCAAGCCAAATGCTTGGATATTGTCAGCTTCCACACCAGCACCCACTCGTCAACCCTTCCCCAGCGATCCGTCATTTCAAGCCACCTGCTACTTACCTTTTTTCAGGTCTATCAGAATCAGCTTGGCTACAGATTTAAGGGTTTCGAAAACCCCTTCGCCAACAGTAGCGCAGGCCTCAAAGTCGGGAACCTTGGTAGGGTTCAGCTCGGCACGCAGCTCTTCGATCGTCATTATGCCGGACAGATCACGTTTGTTGTACTGCACCACGTAAGGCAGCTTGTCCAAGTCGTAACCCTGCTCTTTGAGATTTATACGCAGGTTGTCCAGGGACTCGATATTGGCATCCATTCGCTCTTCCTGGGAGTCGGCCACGAAGACGACGCCGTCTACCCCCTTAAGGATCAGCTTGCGGGATGCGTCGTAAAACACTTGTCCAGGAACCGTGTAAAGGTGGAAGCGGGTCTTGAAACCTCTTATCTCCCCCAAGGCCAACGGCAGAAAGTCAAAAAAAAGGGTCCGTTCGGTCTCGGTCGCCAGGCTGATCATCTTGCCTTTGGCATCCGGTGCCGTCTTTTGATATACATACTGAAGATTGGTCGTCTTGCCGCACAGGCCGGGACCATAATAAACGATCTTGCAGTTTATTTCACGAGAGGCGTAGTTGATGAAGGACATCGTGGGATTTCCTCGGATTATCAGCTGAATAGATTGTCAATATCGTCGTCGGTGATCTCGGCGAAGGGAAAGTCGGATACCCCGCGCTTTTCCTTGTCCTCGGCCTTCTTCATCAGCTTGTCGAAAATCAATGAAAGCTCTTCGGACGACTTCTTGACCCTCAGACGAACCAGTCCCAGGGATGAACGGCTGTCGAACAGGACGACCAGAATGACCCTGCCGCCGACTATGGAAATATGGAGGTTGTCTTTTTCCCCTTCATGGAACAGGATTGAGAATTCCTTTTCGCCGATCAGCTTGGCCAGACCGCCGGTGGCGGCGATATTGCCTGCGGTGAGCGAGGCCAGCGAGGTGGTATCGAAACGCTCCGTATCGCCAACGCCGGATATGAGCTGGCCGTTCTTGTCGACCAGGAAGATGACCTTGGCATTGGCCTCCCTCAGGAGCCGTTCAATAACCTCGTTGATCTCCCTGAATTCTTCGTCGTACATGACCATCTGATGGCTGGACATGCCTCTCTCCTTGCCCTGACTACAGTAAAAACCGGATAAACAAAGGTGCTGTTCGGTCGGATTGTATAACAGAATTGATGCGTTGTTTCAAGTTTATTAAACGTGGGCGACCCTGACGTTCGTGCTGGAAATATCCTTGAGTTTATAGAGCCTTTCAGGTAGGATTTTAATTAGGGCGCCGACTTAACAGCGCCCGCACTTGATTGTGACGGGAGTATTATGGAAACGGAATTTATCCCCAAATGGATCGCCTGGGAAACCACTCAGAAATGCAACCTGCGCTGTGTGCACTGCCGCTGTTCTTCGGAGATGACCTCGTCCGAAGGAGACTTCACCACTGACGAAGGGAAAAAACTGCTCAAGGAGATCTCTGAATTCTCCAAGCCGGTCATCGTACTTTCCGGAGGAGAACCACTTATGCGGCCGGACATCTTTGAACTGGCCGAATACGGCAACTCACTGGGACTGCGCATGTGCATGGCCACCAATGGCGCGCTGGTCACCGATGAAATCTGCCTGAAGATGAAACAGGCCGACATCAAGATGGTTTCACTTTCACTTGACGGCTCTACCGCCTCGGTGCATGACAATTTCCGCCAGTGCCCCGGATCATTCGATGGCGTTGTCCGGGCCGCAGAGATATTCCGGCGCCACGGCCAGAAGTTCCTGATCAATTCATCCTTTACCAAGCGCAACCAGAACGACATCGCCGACACCTTCAAGCTAGCCAAGTCACTGGGCGCCACGGCCTGGTACATGTTCATGATCGTACCGACCGGCCGCGGAGAGGAGATCATGAATGAGCTCATCTCCAAAGAGGATTACGAGGAGATTCTGGACTGGCACTACCAGCAGGAGAAGCTGGAGGACGACATCCTCATGCGCCCGACCTGCGCCCCGCATTACTACCGCATAGTGCCGCAGAAGGCCAAGGCGGAAGGCGTTAACTTCGAGCGACGGTCCCTGACCTTCTCCACCGGCGGCGGCAAAGGATGCATAGCCGCTCAGACCATCTGCCTGATTGACTGCTTCGGCAATGTCAAACCATGCTCATACTTTCATCGCACAGCCGGCAATGTCAAGGAGACCCCTTTCCGCGAGATCTGGGAAAACTCCGAGATCTTCCGCAACCTGCGGGACTTCAAATCCTACAAGGGCAAGTGCGGCCAGTGCGAATACCTCAACGTCTGCGGCGGTTGCCGCGCTAGGGCCGATGCGGTTTACGGCGACTACATGGAAGAGGAACCATTCTGCAACTACGTGCCGATCCGCGTCCAACGCCAAGAGAATGTGGGGGAGAGCAAATAATCTATTGACAGGGAAGAGCCACCTGGGCTATATAATCAATTCGTTTTTGCCCAGGTAGCTCAGTCGGTAGAGCAGAGGACTGAAAATCCTCGTGTCGGCGGTTCGATTCCGTCCCTGGGCACCACTTAAAATCAAAAAGGCTGACCATATCAAGTGGTTGGCCTTTTTTAGTTTATAGGTATCAATCAATCTGGTACACCGCCGGTTCACTGACAACACATGCTGTATCTAGTAAAATAAGTATGTTACGTATATTTACAGTTTTACCGAATTACACTTCTCAACCAGCGCCTACTTTCAGCGTTATTTTTCCCACTGCAAAACTGATTTCAAAGACATCTCTAACGTAACTTGCCCTGCATATTAAGTACGTTACGCTTATATTGATATTTATTATATATGGTGCCCAGTGCCAACATTGAACCAACCAATTAAACACATCTAATTACTACGGTAAGTTCAGCATAGTCTTGATAAATGTAATTCTCAAAGCGTCCATCCCTGCCCATTCCTGGGCAATCCGCTGATGATGCATGAACATATCGGATAAACTGCTCAGTTCTGCTCCTGCAAGAAGCTTGGCTGCATCCTCCGATACTTCTCCTCCTGTTTTTGACGACACCACATGCCCAAACTTAACCAGGAGGTTATAAAGTCGATGATCCAGCTCAACTGTAATTCCAAGTTCCAAGAGCCGTTTTGCGCCCCGAGCAGCTATCTCGATTCCTTCAAGGTCTGCATCGCCAAAATACTTTAGCCGGTTGTGACTAAAAGATTCAACAACTACCGCGATTCCATCGGTCATAGAGGCAAACCCGTTGCCGCGACCGTAAGCCACAAAAGCCCACAGACCAGCATCCTTGTTGAATCGGCACAGAGTGTCGTACGTAGTGGTATTCTCTACGCAGAGTCCATGCCTGGATTCGCTGCCGATTGGTCCCGGAACCCACGGAATTGGTTCCGGTACATAGAAACAACTAAGGGTTTCAAGAGTGATACAACGGTTTTTGAACGGCAGTCTTGTTACCAGGATATCAAGCGTTTTCTCATCGTCGAAAATATCAAGAGAGCGCTCCCTAAGCGGTTTTATTGTCACCTCGCTTCCGCGCGTCTTCTTTAACCAAGCGTCAACAGCCAACCATAGTGAGTCTGGACGCACGCTTTTGTCGGCAAGAAACGATAACTCTGGCGACCAGATGAGGCTACCTGCGAATGTCCGTTCCTTTTTTGATCTCGACTTAATTACCCACTCCGGCAGATGCGGGAGAGCACTCCTGTCCCACAACTGTTGCGATTTTGGATATTCAATGAGCGAACCATCGTGTAGTTCATCCAATATCAGCCTGAGCGTTTCTCTCTGCTTTCCTGGCTCCAGAGTCATAACCAATGAGAGCCGTTGCCATAATTCAGACAGATACGTTTTACCAAACTCCAGAGCTGTTAAGAAGTGTTGTGACTCAGGGCGCATGTGGAGCCTCGGGATGAATCACAAGGGTTGTTATTTCACCTTCGTTGTAAATCGTCTTGTCCTGCTGAACAAGCGTGTGCCCGGTGCGTTTAACGATTCCAGCTGCTCCGCCTTTTCTGATAAGGACATTCACCGGGTACAGTCTGCGGATTTCCATATTTTCAGTTGGAGTGTAGGCAATCATCTGAATGCCGTATTGACGGGTTAAAGTAACAATCAGCCGCACAAACTCGATGTGATTGCAGGCACCAAAAGGATTATCCATAAGAAGTATTCCACCGGACTGCCCTTCAAACGACAACAGGTTGCACATGGCCATGTAAAAGAGCACTGAACCGGAAAGTTTTTGCCCTCCTGACCACGAATGCAGTCCTTCAGGATGGCCTACTCCGACATAAGTGGTGCTTGGCGAGGTGTCCGGTTTCAGGGTCTCAATGGTATAAGCGTTGCCAAGTAGTTCGGAAAGAGCGGTCTGGACAATTACTGCTCCGGCAGGGAGTTTGCCTTCTGCCTGAGCAAGGCGTGTAACAGTACCAGCCACGGCAAGCCGTGATTGTTCCGTATCTGGGCTTACAGATGTCCTGAACCGTATAAATGATCGGTTTGTCCAATTGTGCCATATTCCGCCAAGAGACGGGATTCGGCTTTTCTTTTCAAGGTTTGAGAGAAGAATAAGCGCTTTTTTGACATCATGCATGACCTCAGTGACCACAATGTTTTTTTTCTGTTCCAGAGTATCAAGCTCATGGGATAACGGTGCCATGGCATATTGTACGTGCCCGATCAAGTCTTCGATTCCTTCTGTCAGCACACTCTCGCAACGGTGCAGTTCTTCCTTAATGCTTGTAACCACTTGAGGAATCGGTGCACAGAGCGGATCATCAAGAAGTTTGGCAAGATCATTACTGAACCGTTTCAATTTATCATAAATGTATTGTACTTTTTCTTCCGCCGTTGTTTTTGCCCTGCGCGCTGCTTTCAGCTCGCTCTCCGCTTCCGTATCAGTCGTAAACGGTTCGGCTTCGATCTCGGGCTCATACTCCACATCCTCTTGACTGGCAAGGCTCGTTAACAATTTAACTCGACCTGCCTCTTTTTCAATTTCGATTATCCTGGAGGATATGGCAAGTTCCAAATTAGTTATGCATTTACTTGAGGCTTCAACGTCTGCGGAAAGCTTAACCTCCTGTTCACGACATGTTGCCTGATCGCCACTGAATGGAGCCACTGATAATGATGAGTGGGCGGATTTCAGCTCGATCAGCTTTTTCGATGCTTCTTCCATTGATCTTTTGGCGTGAGACTCCGCAAGCTGCGCGGTTTCTTTATCCGTCAGCTTATCCTCAACATCTTGTTCAGTAGCCCGTTTTCCCTCAATGCTATCCGAAGCCTCCTGAATTTCCACTTCTGTAAGCTTTCCATATTTTTCGCGCCATTCTCTGGCGGATTCTGCATGCGTTGTATTCGCATTCTCAGCCAGAGCTTTAATCTTTATATATTCCGCATCAACGCTAGCGGCATCAAGGGCACGTTCTTTAGTGGCAAGGAGCGCTCGAGCCGATTCAGTTGAAGTTGCTAACGATTGAAATTCTATGGTTGGCGGTTTTTTCTCATGGTTAAGCTTCTGTACTTCATCACGAATCAGAAAACAGCGAGCCTCCCCTTTTGCCGCCAACTCCAATACGGAGGATTCACGCTCCCAAGCTTCTTTAATCTGCTCTCCGCAGCGGGCAATGTCGGCTTCGATAACAGATAACTCGCCGACCAGTTCGGATATTCTCCGGATGCGCTCTTCTCTGTCTGTCTCGTGGGTGTCTATATGGCTTTTAAGGATGCCGTGGTATTCCTTGAGGCGCCCCAGTTCCGCCACAACAGCAACAATTTGCGAGCCAATTTTCGCGAGGCCGGATTCTGTTACCCTGCACTGTTCATCAAGCCTCAATCTGTCCTGCCGGCAGAATTCATGTTCACTTTGTTTCAATGCAACTGCGCTTTCCAGTGCTGGCCGAGATGAGTCATCATACTTGGCAAGGAAACCCACAAGATTATCTTTTGCATGGAGCAGATCTTCTTGCGACTGTCTAATAACCGGCAGTGCTGCGTCGTATTTTTTGATTTCACTCCGCGTTTTCTCGCAAAAGTCTGCCGAATGTTTGCGGTCAATGGCAATCGCTACATC
>Ga0172380_10006801_pt1 | contig 13114 bp, 30 predicted proteins | sample Leawe162metaG_FD_119747 | JGI IMG/M metagenome (GOLD analysis project Ga0172380, IMG submission 119747) | Leachate microbial communities from a municipal landfill in Southern Ontario, Canada - Leachate well 162 metaG | ecosystem: Engineered > Solid waste > Landfill > Unclassified | place... | reverse complement strand
TTGGTCCACGGGAATTCGCTCAGGAAGAAATTTACCAGGCTTGAGAGGATTCGGCACCCAAAGACTCGTGTCCTCAACAACCATGCTGATCATAAGGATGTGGTTTGGATCTGGATTAAGACTGGTTGTTTCGAGGTCAAGGGATAGGTATTTCATTTGGGCTCCAACACATGAATATGAACTGGTTTTTTTAGAAGTCTCATTTGGCTGATCATGTTATAAGTTCCACGACTCTTGCCGTCCCACACAGCTATCAGATAATCACCATATTCGGCCATTTGCTGATTTCTAATTGGACCAGCTTTCCTACCGAGTCCAGTCCAATCAGCTGGGAACAACTTGAAGGGTATTTCCTGATACTCTGCATATTGCTTGGCGACACTATCAACACCAGAAGCTCCGCCAGATACAATCTCAGCTGGAACCAGTCCTGTTTCCCTCAACGAAAGCACAATGCCTTTCCAGGCATCATCAAATCCAATATCTCTGCCACCAGCGATAACCACTTTCATTTAGGTTTCCCGAACTTATAGACCATGACCTGCTTTATCAGTTTTTCGATGAATTGGCGGGACATGGATACACTATAGGCTTTGTCGCCAGGTGCAGCATTGATTTGCACAAGTTTTACATAGGTCTCAGTCAAGATCTCAAGGACTTGAACTGTATCAGATTTTTGCTCTGTCATGGCTTAGCCTCATTCTCGTAAACTTCAAACTCAATTCCGGCATACTTGCCGTAATCATCTTCTTCAATCGGTTCAGCTTCGGTTGCATTCAATTCCGCACAGTGCTTATCGGCAGATTCCTTAGAAAGATAAACACCCTTGAGCCGATTGTGGTTAAATGGCAGGCTGTATCTTATTTCCCAGACCAAATAGACCTTCATTTTAAATTCACCTTGTCGGCGACAGCATGAGCTAGAAAATCCAGTAACTTGTGGAACTGAGTTTCTTCTTCAGTAGTGATATTCTGAAGGTGCATTGCAAGACTCATGGGCAAACTATCGGTACCCTTGCGAATAGACTCAATCATGTGAAGCTTGAGTTCTTCAGCCTTGACTGGCTTCTTCACGGTGATAAAGGTCTGAGCGACGGCAACCTCACCTTCAATGGAGGTGACGACGGTCTTAATTAGCTTGCCACCCTCAATCTCTGCAACAGAGGTCTTGGAGTTGGCACCTTTATCTTCCATGTCGCTTAGAACTTGAATCCACATATATTAATCCTCTGAGTATGGAAACTCCCTAGTTACTACTTGAGACTTCGGGACTTCCCGGAAATAAAGCCTGATGTAGGGAACACTGAAGGGATCACGATTCTTGATCCGATCCATTTCTTTGTATGTATCCAACCGAGTTGGGAAATCGCCCATACAATCAGGACGATACTTTCCAAAAGGGAACACATCACGGTAAAGGACATACTTGGTTTCGGGCTTAGAATCCATGTCTTAACTCTGCTCCTGGTTATTTGGATTACCCTGTTCTTCTTCATCAACTTCTATGGTCAATACGGAGCTATATCCGCACATCGCACACCCACCCATATTCACACAATTCCAGCACTCGACTTCTTTGCGGACCTTCCTTTTCTTCTTGAAGATCGCATCATAATTATTACGGTAGTCGTCGTTACTTGTCCACTTCTTATTTGTCTTTGATTTCTCAGAGGTCATAGCTGTGCCTGAATCTTTACATGAATAAATGTGACCCGGATTCTCTCATCTTCGGTCCAATTCTTTTCACCCTTGGCATACATCTCTTTAAGAAAGGCATGTTCTTGGGCACCAATAACCGGAGTCCGAAGCTTGTGGCCACGGTCTCTTACATCTTGCATGACTTTATTCAAATGTTCAAGAGTTAATGGCTGGCCTTCTTTAATGGGCTGACTTGCCTCAGAACCATAACTTGAAAAATCTTTCAACTTAGACATTTTGAGCAAGTTCCCTGGCGAATTGTTCACTTTTCCTTTTAGTTACGGCATCATACCTGGGATTGTAAACCAGTTGGCCGTGCATAGCCCACCAGAGGACAACTCGCTCTTCAAGAGGAAGATCTGCTAGGCGGGTATTAAGGAGGGTCGTGACATGTTCACGGGAGATACGACCATTAGCATCCCGACAGGTCTCATCAATTTCTTTTTGAAGTTGTTCGCGAATCATTTTTCTCATCCAATTTTTTAAGTAATTTATCCAACTGTTTTGGAGTTAAGTTCCGAAGATCTCGACTCCATTTCATGCCGTCCAGGCAACCCCATTTGTATGCCTGGAAAGCAGCAGGGTTATTAAGTGCAGCCTGAACACTAGGATCTTCAATATGAAACTTTTCCGTGGGCTCCATTTTCTCTTCCGGTGTTGCCGCTGACCCTAATGAACTGAGCCCGCTCTTGAAATTCTGCCAGATTGTTCGCACCCACATAGGTAAATGCACTTCGGAGTCCTCCTTCAATGTCTTTTAAGATATTCTTGACTGGTCCTTTGTAGGGAACCAAGAAAGATTCACCCTCTGCCGTTACATAACTAGAATCTCTGCCTTGGTCTTCATAGGACTCTTTGGAAGCCGAGCCACGATATTTCTTAAAAGAATTAATTGGGTAGCACACACCTTCGTACTTATAGACTTTTTTGCCGTCAGCACCAACTACCTCACCAGGTGTTTCATCCGTGCCCGCAATCATTCCACCCAACATACATATATCGGCACCTGCGGCCAAAGCTTTAGCAATGTCACCAGGAGTCCTCATGCCGCCATCGGCGATGATTTTCATGTTGTTTTTGACCTGGACAATATCCATGATGGCTGACAGCTGCGGAACACCTACACCGGTCTTAATTCGAGTTGTACAGGCAGAGCCAGGGCCAACACCGATCTTGATACCATCGGTAAAATCTCGCATATGGCCAAAGCCACAGCCGAACTTTCGTTTCCCGGTCTCGCCTCGTTCGCCCAAGATAAAGTCACAGACAGAATCGTGGCTGGCGAAGTTTCCAACAATAATTAGAGCTTCGGGACAGGCATCCTTGACCCGTTTGTACTGATTTGCAACCGCTTGCTGAGCACCATGAGCTACATCAATCACGAGAGTGCGAGCACCAAAGCTATAAAGAGCCTTCGCCCGATCAAGCTCGTAATCACTGATGCCAAGAGAGACCCAAGCGGCATAGCCAGTATTGTTGCTGACCAAAAGAAATGAATTGGCATTATCTTCAATAGAATTGAAGCGATGAAGGCAAGCGGCTGCATCGTTGTTTAGCATGGCTGTTGCCATTTCAACACCAGTAACCGTGTCCATATTGGAAGACACAACCGGCAATTGATAGGTGTGGTTGCCGATCTGTGTACCTGTGCGGACATAGGCACGACTTTCAATATCCGAGAAACGAGGCTTGATCAGGACATCATCAAAAGTGATAGCCGGCTCTTGCATTTCTTTCCTCAATTATAAATGATTTCAGCCACATCGACGATTTTCTTGGTATTGATATCAATACCCTTTTTGTAGATTAACCTAAGACCATGACTGTAATCAACATAATCAAGACTATGACCTGGAAAGAAATTTTGGATTCTTTCGCCAGTTCTCGTATACCATCCATAAAGTCCAATTTCATTACCCCTTACGGTGATCGATTTATAATGGCCGTCCACCAGACTCTTATCGGGACATGAAGCCTTTTGCTTGAGTGCTTCAGTCGATTGTTTCTGGATATTGGCAAGGTTCGCAGGGTCCTTGGGCCTGGTGTAAATCTGGCATTGAGACTGCCGATAGATCTCATCGACCACTTCAGGAGTGGGCAAGAGCATGTCTTCCTTGGCCGCAATTTCTTGGGCCAGGGCAGCACTCATTGGAAGATAACCATCGGAATTATTTGCGAAATCACAACTAGCAAAGAGCATTATGCTTTTGAATAAAATCTTACAGAGAAGCATTTCATTTCTCCCAGTCCTCAAGTTTGTAACCGGCTTCTTTGGCATGTTCAGGGCAAAGAGTGTGGAGCCACATCTTGCTTTTGCGAAGACGGCCAGAGTTACTGCCACAATCTTCACAAGTAGAACATGTCCGCATCTCACCAGCACGAATTACATCTCGTTGGATTTCGGAAGCATGATGTGTATAAAAGCACATCGTGCCAAACTTTTCTTTAATTTGAAAGACTTTGCACGGCTCTGCTAATTGCTCAAGTTCATTGAGTTTTTGTAGCTTAGAGCAAATGTCATGAACGATTTCAAACCAACCATCACCACAAGCAATGCCTGTTTCAATGGGCCAATAGGGTCTGTTTTTGGTACCATCCGTGTTTCTTTGACGAAACAAGACGGGAAACTCATCAAACAGTTTCTTCTGATTCTCCGGTGTCATGTGGGATAAACTCCTGTTGAAAGATCTGCATGGAAGGCCAATGCATGCCAGTCAGGATTTTGGACCGGCTAGTGTCAAGGCAAATCCCATATTCGCCTTCCTTATCAGAAAACCGCTTCAGTCCCCAATGGGAGTTGTGACCGGTTACCTGGTAATAATCTTTCATTCGTCGTGGCTGTCCACGATTCCAGATGATGGACATTTCTACTTGAGAATAATTCTTACCCCATCGCTCCAAGTCACAAGATACCGGCAAGGGCATGCTTGGGTTTGGGAACGAGTGAGAGATATGCAAACCGTCTTGTTGGATGTACAGCGGCAAACTCTGGAGGAACTCGATGGCCCGCTTAACAACCTTGAAATCTTCACTGTGCTCATCCTGAGTTAGGATGTTGATACCAGCTTTCTCATAGGACTTAACCGTGGCTCCGCCGCCATTCCAGAACCAAACATCACCAGGATAGTATCCAGTGCGGGCCAAATAGGAAAGCATCATGTGGTCATGGTTGCCAAGAACCGCACCGAACATGTGTGGGTTGTTCATAACAAGCTCAAGAACCTTGCGGGAGTCAGGGCCACGATCGACCATATCACCTACAAGGATTGTCTTGGCTTTTGGCATTTGGGCCACAAGCTCAAGCAAGGTGTCATATTCACCGGCAACATCGCCGATCAAGTTAAATTCAGTAGTCATTTATTTGGTCTCTCAACGGTTAAATCAACCATAATGAAATCGATTGGCTCTTTTACAACAAAACTTTTCCGAAAGATCTCGGAAGCCTCTTTCATCATGGCTTGTTCTTGCTCATTAACGAGACTTAGAAGTCCCTTGAGAGTAGTGCCGGCAGGGGCTACTCCGTAAAGATTTTGTTCCATGGCTTGAACCATAGCACAAACTGGCGAAATTGGCTCATTTTGAGCCGATACTTGAGCCGATTCTTTTATTTCAACAAAATCATGCATATATGGCTCAAAGGAGGCATCTTGAACACTGACCGAGCCGGCGGAACCAATGGTTTCACGAGTTTTATTATCTTCTATATAGAAGACAAACTCGCCCTGCTCAATACTGAGGTCGTGCTTTTTAAGAATCTCTTGAAGATCTTTACTGAAAGCATCAAGACGATCTTGACGAGTCTGAGCAATATCTCCCCATTGGGCCGAGTTGACTTTAGGCATCTGAAGCTCCTTCCAAGACCTTGGCTAATTGTGCTTCGTTTGAATCTTCGATTACTTTGATCACATTGCAGATATCAGAGCCTGCCTTTTTGCCCCGCCAGTAATGCCTGTCCTCGTATTCTTTCAGTCCGGCCATGGCGGTCTCTTGAGAGTCAAATACCCCGATAACATGGGTTTCAACTTCACATTCAAGACAGCCTATACTCATGACCACATATCTCACTTTGGACACTCCAGAACGAACAAACGGGTTTGGGTTGCTGGCTCATCTGTCACGAACACTTCTTTGGCATTTGGACAGACCGTCTCGGCATTCTTCTTACAATCCACAGCAGGCACTTCCGCCTTGCAACGGACATGAACCTGAGTTGGCAACACCTTGTCAGGAGCCTTCTCTTCAGTGCAAGAAGTAGTCAGCGGGATCAAGGCTAGTATCAACATTAGGCATTTCATTGGTGTGTTTCCTTACATCTTTTAGCAAGTAGGTACTTCCACTTGCGGTTTTAAACAGGATACCTTCGGGCTTTTTCTCAACACTAGTGACAACATTGGTGTGGACATAACGAGTGCCACCGACCTTGCCTTCACCATACATGAAGAACTGCTTACCCTTAACCGGTAGCTGCGGAGCTAGTCCAGGGATCTCGTCATCCCGCAACCGATTGTGATTATTCTCAATTTTAACAAACAGACAGTAGAACATAACCCCTCATTTTTTAAGACCAATTTCTCTCAATCGTTGGTCCAAGTAACTACCCGCAGTATACCTATCGGACAGAACCATGGATTCTTTAGGATGAAAGAAGAAAGGCATGGAATATCGAGACTTTAGCTTACCTTCTTCGGTGTTCACAACCCGATGAGTTGTGGACTTCAATTCGCCATTGGTGAATTCTTGAAGCATATCACCAACATTGACAATAATCAAATTTGAATCAGTCGGAGCATCAACCCATTCACCAGTCCTATTGAGGACTTGCAGACCTGCGGCTGAAGCAGCAGGAAGCAGAGTTATCAGATTAATATCTTCATGGGCAGCTGACCGCATGCCATTGGGATTAGGACCGGTTGGCGGGTAATGAATAGCTCTTAGAATAGATTTTCTCTCATCCATATAACCAATGATTTTACATAACCTGCTGTCTGAACAGGGCAAAGCAACATTGGCTCCGAGCCTTTTCATGATTTTTAGAGCCAAAGAGTTCATCTCATTGAATAGATTCTTCAATAGATCATAATGAAGTTTTTGACTGTATGGGCCGCGATAAGGACCATTGTTATGGATTTGATAAAACTCTTTCAGGTCTGGGGCTGTCTGATCTTTGGCCTTCTCAGTACCGAAACGGGTGTAACCTTCCTGGCCATGGCTGTCTTCAACAATAGCCGTTTCCTTGGTCCATTTATCCATGCCAAAGAAATGTTCAGCAGCGGCATAAGCATTTATCAGGGTTCCCTGATCGATATGCTCACCACGATCTTCATACTCGCCGAAATCATTCTCAATAGCTGCAAAGCCAATCTCCTGAAAGGCCTCTGCCAGCTTATCTTCAAACCCAAAATCACTTGTGTTTAGAATCGGAATGTGCCGCATGGTTGTAAGTCTCCGAGAAATACATGTTTGCTTCACGAAGGGCCTGAACGGTAATCGGACCATGATAAGTAAAGAGTTCGTGGTGCATGTTTTTGCGGTCATAGATAGCAAACTTGTCTGGCAAGATCTGCACACAGAGACCGAAATAAAGTACATGCTGAAACAACTGGGCATATTCTTCGTTAAAAATTACCGCTGAATACATATCACGGTTCATCGTCTCGCTCCTTGTATTTGTAGGGAGCATGCTGTTCTAGCACCCTAACCTTTTCCTCAAGCTCATCTAGCCTATTCCAGATGCTCTCGAAGTTCTTTTGAGTAACCTGCCGTGCAACCCTGATCATTGTCCATCTTGGAGTGAGGTCTTCAAGAAGTTCATAAAAGTCAGCCGCACACAGTATCTCTTCGGTAAGATGTGGCCACTTCTTAACTGCTTGGCGGTAAAAATATCTGTAAAGGAAGATATGATACGGCACAACTACACGATTTATTTGACGAAAGATCCACCTAGAATATTTCGAGCAACAGAAGCTCCAAAGCCACTTAGGATAGCGGGAATAGACATAGCCAGGATGGGTGACCGAGAAAAGACTCTCCCAGCCAATGGAGAGATAGATACGGACAGTGCCATACTTCTCTTTATAGTCCCGGACTCCAACCCTTCCCCATCTTTTCAAATTTGTTGCAATGTACCGAGCGGATTCGCCAATCCCCTTCCAGTCTACATCGTCGTCTCCCCAATTGTGGTAAACCATTACAAACATACCTCCAACTTGCCACTTGCCAGATCTCTCTGTGTTGCCGCTTCACCCATGGCTTTATCCAAAGCAGAGAAGAAACTTTCGAGCATTTTCCGTTCAGTTGGCGGTTCGGGATCAAAATGATTATAGGTGTAGGTCCAATTCAGGATTTTATTGCCGTCACCTGCAAAAACCTCAATTTCACCATAGATATTAAGCTTCATGTAACACGGACTTGGGAAATTATGCATCTTGCTCAGAGTGTGAACAACTGCCCCAAATTCTCGATCTGGACTGAAAGGAATATTGTGTTTGAAATAATTCACGGAATCACCATCTTCTCAAGACTGATCTGCGACAGATTGCAGACCTTTTTGGTTATATCGTTCTCGTATGCACCCGCATTGGCATATACGATTCGCTTAATTCCACTTGAGGCTACCAATTTGATACATTCCTTGCAAGGAAATAAAGTCACATACAAGGTGCAGCCTCGGACAGGACTGTGGGCATGGAGGATACAATTCATCTCCGCATGGACCACATAATCATATTTAATGGGTCGATCCCACAGCTTAGCTTCTTCCGCTTGAGGCCAGCCAGGAGGCATCCCATTATAACCAGTGCCAATAATAATTCGCTCAGGGTTTACGACAACCGCACCGACCTTGGTGTTAGGGTCCTTGCTGCGAATCTTGACAGACTCGGCAATGCCCATGAAATACAAATCCCAATTTGGGACATTGGTGTCCATTATTTGCCCCTCAACCGTTCAATGAACGACTCGGTGGCACTATGGCGAAGATAATATTTACCCTCAGTCTCATCATAAATATGTTTTTCAAGATGCGAGGTAAGTCTCTGATTTCGAAGATACTGTGTCAGAACTCTAATCTTCAGCTTATTGATGCCTGTTTTAATTTGTTCTTCTGTCTTTGGGATACCAAACCAGCCAATCATCTTGAATAGTTCAAGGACCACAAGTTCGCTGCGAGCAAATTTCATATCTTTGGTTTTAGTAATTTCGTACAAGCTCACGACGGCATGACCGTTGTATGGTTCAAATTTAATTCGAAACTCTAAATACTTATCCATTGATACCCTCTAAGGTACGATGATACAAATTGCAAAGATACTCGGTCAAAGGAACCGGCACCTTGACATTGTGTTTGGCAAGATAAAACGGGTAGTAAACCCCGCAGTAAACATGAAGCTCATCAGTAAGGACATCATTTGCATATCCGATCTTTGCCAGATATTCTAATGGTCTGCCAAGATGTGGCATATTATTGACTAAGGCAGCCAAGGCATCTCTCTTATATTCCGGATCGGTATACCAAAGGGCATGAGCAATCTCATGGTCGCGGGCATACAAGGATTGTTCACTTGTCATGATCACATAGTATTTGCCAGTTTTATTCCTGACTTCATCCATGATCAGCTGCTCTATCGGAGTCAGAGGATCATTCTCTCTGGCTTTAAAGATATCAAACACGACACCAGGAACATTACTTCCAGCCCATCTCTTTTTCCAGTGATCAGGGTCACCAAACTTGGCCGAGTAGTGATCATCTAGTATTTTACGAGTGGCATAGATGCCTTGCCAGCCTGGAGTTTCATAGAAATGAGAAAAACGATAAGTGGCATCACACAGGTCAAAGGATTTCTCGAACCGGACTTCTAGGATTTGAGGTGTAAGCCAAACAAACTTCATAATAATTCCTATTTATTAGGATGCGGCACAGCCTCCGCCCGCTCACAACTAGGGTAATGTGACACCGCAACCATTTTGGAGTGTTGGTTGAAACACCTCACCTCGGACAGCTTACTCCTTAGAGGAAGCCTCGGTGATTATCTGGGCTGTCGGAGTGTCAGGGCTTATATGGGTAGGTAGGATGCAATGCCAGTCCATGCCGACCACAGCCAGTTATCGCCCGCCCAGATCGTTTTTATCCTACTTGAGCTACGGCCTTTGCCTTCCGTGGGCCACGAGGCTTACCCTTGTCAGATCGTTGTTTACGAACTTTCTTTTCAGCAGCTTGAACCGGTTGTTGGGGAGCACTCGTTTCGTTCACTTGAGTCGTAGTCATGGTATCTCCTTGTTGAATATCACTACCTAATTATTATTTATTGGAGGCTTTGAAGTCAACCTCTAATTATCTTATCGGTCGTTTAGTACTTACCTTGATTCATACCATTAGAAAGAATAATCTTGGAGATTTCTTCAATGTTTACAGGTGTATAACCCCAGACATCCACACCCACATTGATGCACTGTCCAAGCACTTTCCACTTCTCATGGACATGCCCGCACAAAAGCCACCGGCCATCGGTTTTTGGCCGCCATTTGGCATACTTATCATCTTCCCAGCCGTCTGCATGAGGATGATGGCACATATTCACTGTCGCAACACCTGGAATGTCCAGGGTAGTTTGCTCGGGCAAGACTTCCCAACCATGCTCTTCATATTTCTTGATCCATTTGGCCTGATTCTCGGCATTGCGAGACTTCTTGTGATAACTGTGGCAGAAGTCATGGTTACCCGGCACGAGCTTCTTGTTGCCCATGAGACGGCCTGAATAAAGCTCTACCGCCCGGAAGGCTAGACTGAAGTCGCCAAGACAATAGACGGTATCCTCTGGCTTCACAACCTTGTTCCAGTTGGAAACCATTTTTTCATTCATTTCGCCAACATCATCATAAGGTCTGTTACAAAACCTAATGACATTCGCATGGTAGTAGTGCGGATCGCTTGTGAACCAAGTAGTACTCATTTTTTCATCTTCTTCAAGCAATGCTTGCAAGTTACCGATTTATCATCGGTCGTGTGTTCATATTTTCTATCCGACTCTGCATTGTCTGGGTCCAAACAAAGCAAATAGCCATATTGCCAGGTGCCATAATCTTCTTCTTCAAATTTGTGAACAGCTGGCCTTTTCATGTCCTGTCGCCTTTATAGAACTCTCGCCAGTCATCACCCAGATTGTCGTTGCCAACAAAGGGCTCATATGGAGCATAAGCATCGAAATTCTCTGTGGTAATGACCATCTCTGACCAATGACCGAAGTTCGTCCGAAAGTGCCAAGGCTCACCATACCATTTACCAAATTCCCACACACGGCCTTCTTTGTCAATAATTCTAAGGGTCTTGGCTTCGTTGCATCTGCGAAGCAAGTCCTTGGCATCTTTTTTTATTTCTTCTTTAGACCTTGCCATAGTAATCATCCATGGTCCACTCATACCAGTTGGGATTGTTGGCTTGATTATCACTCAAGACAGCACTTCCAGCGGCACCAAATTCATAATTTGTCAGCCCACAAGTGTAAGAAAACTTACCCTTCAGCATATAGGGGCACATCGTGGCGGCACCAACATAAAGCAATGGCTCGGCTCCATCCCAATATCTACCAGAAGGATAAGTACATTCAATTAGCTCAGGATGCTTGGTAATATTAAAAATCGCCATGCCTTTGAGTCTAAGAATTTCATCGTTTCTTAGCCAGGCTTTAGGTTTGTGTTTGAGCCATTCATCAATTGTTCCAAGTAGTTTCATACCGCACTCAAAGCTCCAAGAATGAGGTTGATCTCCGACTCATCAAGGTTTTCTCTGAACCATTCTTTATCCGATCCATAAATATACATCGTGTAAGTGTGATCATCGCAAAGAAGAACAGTCCACCTGCGACCAGCTAATTCAAACTCGGCCTTCATGACTCCACCGAAACCCTTAAACCAAGGCAGATCGTCAAATGTCATTTGAAACCTCAGAATTTAAATTTGATTGGTTTATTACTCTTAACCGGCTCTTTATCGCCACCATTCTTTTTCGGCTCTTTGAAGACATCCTTGAGCCCATGTTCCGTAAACATGTGATCTTTAAACTGATTCATGAGTTCACTCTTCTTCTGAATCGTCTCAAGGGCTACAGGGTCACCCGCAGCGGCAGCCTCTGGAAGGGATACCTCCCGTGGGCCTTGGTGAGATGATGCACGAACGGTTGCATTATCAACGAACGGGGCCAAGGCATAACGACTTGGGTCAATAAAGTCACAGTTGTGATCATCTTCGAACTTATCGAAATTAAAGCCCAAAGCAGTCTTTAAGTGAGTCCACTTCTCAATTGCCTTCACAAGATCTTCGTTCTGTCCGATGCCGTCATCGCCGTCGTCAAGGATGGCCATATGGGATTGCTGAGTGGCCGGGTTCCACATCAGACTTCTCATCTGAGAAACACCTGGTTCAATCCTGCGAGGCTTATCATCAAGAGTAGGAATGCCGTGCTTGCCAAAGTAGGTCGGGCTACTTGGATCTTCCATATCCGGTGCAATCAGGTCACCAGGCATAGTTGACCAAATATTTTGAGCAATGTAATCAGCCCAATCTTGGTTGGGATGTCGCTGGCTAGATGCAACATGAAAACAAGCTGCACGATTGGTTTTCTTATGATAAGCCCAGCCGATACAGGTAGCCTGAGCGGGCGAGAAGCCCCAGTCAACACCATAATGGATAGCCCAACCAAGCCTGACAAATTCTTTGTAAATATCCAATTTGGTTGGAGTAATCATGAGCAACATCACGGGATCTTCGCTCATGTAAATCTCTTGGATCTGATCACCACTCAACTTATGAGGGTTATACCAGCGACCAAAAGCCCACTTATAGAATTGAATTGGTTTAAGGAAGTGTTTGTCACGATTGAACACACGGAAGACCTGCGAGCTAGACTCTGGCTTCCAGTTAAGGGCCTGGGCAATCAGCTTGTCTGGGTCCTTAACAGTCTGAATGATGTTATCGACGAACGATATAGACCGAAGCATTGCCGAATTGGATTTCTGATTGACTGCACGGCCCTGACAGACCGTGAATACTGGACATGTCTTACAACCCTCGTGACCGGCAACCTCATGTTGAAGGTTTCGTTCAGAAGGAGTCATGGCATCGTAAACGGGCTTATCCCAAGTAACCTTGAGGTTTTCTTTGTTGATCCAAGCAGTTATCTTAGAGCCATCAGCTGCTGGTTTGTGTGTTGCCGGCGGACAGCGGCGAAGCCAGTCAGCCAAGGACCACATCTCAAGCTTAGAGTTCTTGTTCTTACCAGTCTTTGCATCATCAATCTTCTCTTGAATAGGACCAGTGGCGGTCTTACGAGAGGACAGGTTGATCTCAATAGGATCGAACTTGTGCTCATCCATGGTCGGGTCAGCAATGAACGATGCTTCAGAGAGAATGGAGCTTGGGATAAG
>Ga0172380_10006800_pt1 | contig 13114 bp, 13 predicted proteins | sample Leawe162metaG_FD_119747 | JGI IMG/M metagenome (GOLD analysis project Ga0172380, IMG submission 119747) | Leachate microbial communities from a municipal landfill in Southern Ontario, Canada - Leachate well 162 metaG | ecosystem: Engineered > Solid waste > Landfill > Unclassified | place... | reverse complement strand
GTAGTAGGCGATCATGAAGATGGCGATGGCGGCGAAGCCCCACAGCGTTGAATCGAAGCCCTTCTTGATGTTTTCGGCACCGAGCGACGGGCCGATGGTGCGTTCCTCGATGATTTCCATCGGGGCGGCCAGTGAGCCGGCACGCAGCAGCAGCGCGGTATCGTTGGCTTCGGTGGTGGTCATGCGGCCGGAAATCTGCACGCGGCCACCGCCGATTTCAGTACGGATGACCGGTGCCGTGACGACCTCGCCTTTACCTTTTTCGATGAGCAGAATGGCCATGCGCTTGCCAACGTTCTCGCGGGTGACGTCCTTGAAGATGCGTGAGCCGGCGGAGTCGAGCGAGAGATGCACGGCCGGCTCCTGTGTCTGCGTATCGAAACCGGGTTGGGCATCGGTCAGGCGGTCACCGGTCAGCATCACCTGCTTCTTCACCAGCAGGGGCAAGCCACCACGCTCGACATAGAGTTCGGTGCCGAACGGTACCTGCCCCGCCTGCGCGGCTTCAAGGGCGCCGGGGGTGTCGTCCACCATGCGGATTTCTAGCGTGGCGGTGCGGCCGAGGATGTCCTTGGCCTTGGCCGTATCCTGTACGCCGGGCAGCTGCACAACGATGCGGTCTGCCCCCTGTTGCTGGATCACCGGCTCGGCAACGCCGAGTTCGTTGATGCGGTTGTGCAGGGTGGTGATGTTCTGCTTGAGCGCGAATTCCTGGATGCGCTTCATCGCTTCCGGCTTCAGCGTGGCGACGAGACGCAGGTCGCTGCCGTCGCCCTGTTCGGTTAGCTGCAGATCCGGCTGGTTGTCGGCCAGCGTATTGCGGCCCTTGTCGCGTGTTTCGGGTTCGCGGAAGCGGATGGTGATCCGGTCTCCGTCGCGGCTGATACCGGCGTGGCGAATGTTCTTGTCGCGGAACAGGGAGCGCAGGTCGGCGGCGGTTGCATCGAGGCGCTTGGTCGTAGCGCCCTTCATGTCCACCTGCAACAGGAAATGCACGCCACCGCGCAGGTCGAGGCCGAGATACATCGGCAGCGCATTCATGCTGGTCAGCCACTTCGGTGAAGCCGAGAGCAGGTTCAGCGCGACGACATACTGTGGATCCTGCAGGTCCGGGTTGAACTGCTTTTCCAGGACGTCCTTGGCCTTCAGCTGCTCATCGGTGTTGGTGAGGCGGACCTTGACGCCCGTGGCGTCGAGGAAAATCCCGTTGTGTGCAACGGCCGCTGCTTTCAGTGCCGATTCGGCACGCTCCAGCGTGCGGGCATCCACCTTGATCGTGGCTTTGACGCTCGATAACTGAACGGCAGGCGACTCGCCGAAGAGGTTCGGCAGGGTATAGATGAAACCGATCACCAGAGCCAGTGCAACGATGATGTATTTCCAGAGCGGATATCTGTTCATGCCTGTCTTGAAACCAGAGGTGGGGAGAAGGCCGCACATGGACGCATGCCCATGCTTGCGGCCCCTGTATTCCCGGGTTAGAGCGCCTTCAGGGTGCCCTTCGGCAGAACCAGCGTGATGGCCGGCTTCTGAACCTGTACTTCAACGCCATCGGCGAGTTCAACGGCGACGAAATTTTCGCCAACCTTGATGACGCGGCCGGCGATGCCGCCGCCGGTAACGATCTCGTCACCCTTGGCCAGGGCGTCAAGCATGGCCTTGTGTTCCTTGGCACGCTTCTGCTGCGGGCGGATCATCAGGAACCACAAGACGGCGAACATCAGAATGATGGGCAGGAACTGCATCATGCTGCCGCCAGGATCGGCAGCACCGGCAGCTTGTGCGTAGGCAGAGCTAATCAGCACGGGTTGTCTCCATTAGAGTAGTGGCAAAAGTCGGGCATTGTATCACTTGCCCGCAGCCGCTCCGGCGCCTTGCCCGGTATTGCCGCGATGCCGGCATGGCAGCAAATCGGTTTTTGCTAATATTCGGCGTGGCGTACGTTGTCTATCAACAGGAGATCGACATGAAATACCGTGATCTGGCGCTGGTCGCCTTATTTGCTCTGGCGAGCGCAGGGGCATCTGCAATGGAGGCCGAGGAGCGTGTAAATACGCAGTGTGCGACCTGTCACGGCGCCCAGGGGCAGGCTGCTTCGCCGATTTTCCCTTCGCTGGCCGGACAGAACCGGGAGTATCTGGCCAAGCAACTGCAGGACTTCAAGGCCGGGCGGCGCAAGAGCGAGACCATGGGGCCGCAGGTGGTGGGGCTGACGAATGAAGAAATCATGGCGCTGGCAGCCTGGTTCAGCGAGCGGCCGGCGAAACAGCACCGGGTTTCCGACGAGGATTTACTGGCGGTTGGTCGATACATTTACCGCAAGGGCAACAGTTGGTCCGGCGTGCCGGCCTGTGCCGATTGCCACGGTGCTGATGCTCATGGCACGACGACGCTGCCGCGCCTGGCCGGACAGAACTCCCGTTATCTGCTGATGCAACTGAAGGAGTTCAATCAGCGTACGCGGACCAATGACAATGCCGTCATGCATCTCGTGGCTTCGCGCCTGAGCGAGATGGAAGCCAAGGCTGTCGCGGATTTTCTCTCGCAATTGCCCTGATTCAGTCAACGCTGCGGCCACGTTCCTGATGGAAACGGGCCACGTGCGCCGACAGGGTGCCGCTGGCAATGGCTTCACGCATCTCGCGCATGATCGTCTGGTAGTAGTGCAGGTTGTGAATGGTGTTGAGCATGCTGCCGAGGATTTCCCCGGCACGGAACAGGTGGTGCAGGTAGGCGCGGCTGAAGTTCGTGCAGGTGTAACAGCTGCAGGTTTCGTCGAGCGGTCGCGTGTCGTGGCGGTGCGTGGCGTTCTTGATCTTGAGGTCGCCGAAACGGGTGAACAGGTGGCCGTTCCTCGCGTTACGCGTCGGCATCACGCAGTCGAACATGTCGATGCCGGCCTGCACGGCGTTCACCAGATCCTCTGGCGTACCGACCCCCATCAGATAACGTGGCTTGTCAGCGGGTAGCCGTGGTGCCGTGTGCGCCAGAATACGCGCCATGTCTTCCTTCGGTTCGCCGACCGAGAGGCCGCCGATGGCCATGCCGTCGAAACCGATCTCATCCAGCCCGGCCAGCGATTCGTCGCGCAGATCTTCGTACATGCCGCCCTGGACGATGCCGAACAGGGCGTTCGTATTCTCCAGGCGGTTGTGTTCATCCCGCGAGCGTTGCGCCCAGCGCATCGACAGGCGCATCGACTTCGCCGCTTCCTCGCGGGTGGCCGGATAGGGCGTGCATTCGTCGAAAATCATGACGATGTCCGAGTTCAGCGCGTGCTGGATGCGCATTGATTCTTCCGGCGTCAGGAACAGTTTGGCGCCGTCGATCGGCGACGAGAACTTGACGCCTTCTTCGGTGATCTTGCGCAGCTCGCCGAGCGAGAAGACCTGGAAACCGCCGGAGTCAGTGAGGATCGGCTTGTTCCAGCCCATGAATTTATGCAGCCCGCCGAACTCGCGGATGACCTCCAGCCCCGGCCGCAGCCACAGGTGGAAGGTATTGCCGAGGCAGATCTGGGCGCCGATGTCGTTGAGGCTCTGCGGCGTCATCGCCTTGACTGTGCCGTAGGTGCCGACCGGCATGAACACCGGTGTTTCAATTTCACCGTGGGTCAGCGTCAGGCGGCCACGGCGGGCGGCGCCGTCGGTGGTGAGCAGGTCAAATTTCATGGTTGTTTTTCCAGAAGCATGGCGTCGCCATAGCTGAAGAAGCGGTAGCGCTCGGCTACGGCGTGAGTGTAGGCGGCTCGGATGGTGTCGAAGCCGGCAAAAGCGGAGACCAGCATCAGTAGTGTCGATTTTGGCAGGTGGAAGTTGGTGATCAGCCGGTCGACCACCTTGAAGCGGTAGCCCGGCGTGATGAAAATCGTCGTTTCGGCTGCGCCAGCCTTGAGTTCGCCGGATTGTGCTGCCGCCTCCAGCGCCCGCAGCGAGGTGGTGCCGACGGCAATGATGCGGCCACCACGGGCGCGAGTGGCGGCAATGGCGTCGACTGTTGCCTGCGGAATTTCAAAGCGTTCCGAATGCATGCGGTGTTCGGAAAGTGCAGTGACCCGCACTGGCTGGAAGGTGCCGGCGCCGACATGCAGCGTCAGCCAGGCTTGCTCAATGCCTTGTGCCCGCAATCCGGCGAGCATGGCTTCGTCGAAGTGCAGCCCGGCGGTGGGGGCGGCCACGGCGCCCGGCTCGCGGGCAAACACTGTCTGGTAGCGCGACTCGTCATCGCTGCCAGCGGCATGGGTAATGTAGGGCGGCAGCGGCAGGCGGCCGTGCGCTTCGGTCAGTTGCCAGAAATCGTCACCTTCGGCCAATTCCAGCGAAAAAAACTCCCCGTCGCGACCGCTGACGGTGACCTCGAAGGCATCGGCCAGACGCAATTTCGAGCCTGCTTTCGGCGATTTGCTGGCGCGCACCTGCGCCAGCGCATGGCGGGCATCGACGATGCGTTCGATCAGCACCTCGACCTGGCCGCCGCTGTCCTTCTGTCCGAAGAGGCGCGCCCGGATGACTTTGGTGTCGTTGAAAACAAGCAGGTCGCCCGGGGCCAGCAGGCGGGGTAGATCAGTAAAGCACAGGTCGGCACGGGCGGCTCCGTGAACGTGCAGCAGTCGGCTGGCCGTTCGGGATGGCGCCGGGTGCTGGGCGATCAGGGCGGCGGGGAGATCGAAATCGAAGTCGTCGACAGTCAGCATGGAAGCGGGGTGGATATAAAAAGTGACGCAGGGTTGGCTTGTCCGGAACGCACGAATCGGGGATAATCCGCGCTCCTCCGGTTTGCATCACGCAAGCCTCAGGCCGAGATGGCGGAATCGGTAGACGCAGCGGATTCAAAATCCGCCGCCGAAAGGCGTAAGGGTTCGAGTCCCTTTCTCGGCACCAAGCAGCGACAAAAACGCGCACAAGTATACCATGCCCTCCTTGCCCGATCCGGCTGAAAAGCTGCCGGAAAGCCGCTTTAGCAGGCCTTCCGCGCGCGCGGCGTGGTGGCAGGCGCTGCGCCCAAAAACACTGTCTGTTTCGCTGGCACCGGTTCTGACTGGTACGGCGGTGGCATATGCCGAAACGGGTGTCTTGCACCTATGGCTGGCGATCGTCGCCTTGGTCGCAGCGATGCTGATCCAGATCGGCACCAACCTGCACAACGATGTTGCTGATTTCGAGCGTGGCGCTGATACGCCGGATCGCCTCGGGCCACCTCGGGCGACGGCGATGGGCTGGTTGCCTGGAGTGGCGGTGCGCCGCGCGGCCTGGCTGGCCTTTGCGCTGGCATTTCTGCTCGGTATTTTGCTGGTGGCGCGCGGTGGCTGGCCAATCGTCGGCATTGGCTTGGCCTCTTTGCTGGCGGGCTGGGCCTATACCGGCGGGCCACGGCCGATTGCCTACACGCCGCTTGGCGAACTGTTCGTGGTGTTGTTCTTCGGTCTTGCTGCCGTCGGTGGCAGCTACTACCTGCAGACCTTGTCGCTGTCGGTGCCAGCCGTGCTGGCTGCGGTCATGCTCGGGACATTCGCCGCCGCTGTGATCAGCGTCAACAATACCCGCGATCTGGATACCGATGCCCGTGCCGGCAAGCGTACGCTGGCCGTGCATCTTGGCCGGCGGGCAATGAGCCGTATTTATTTCATCGAGCTGCTGCTACCGTTTGCCCTGCTGCCAGTACTGGCAGTCCTGATTGGGCGCAGTTGGTGGCTGGCGCTGCCGTGTCTGCTCGTCGGTGGGGTGCTACGACTCGCCCGCCGCTTCTCGATGATGGCGGCGGGGCCGGGGTTCAATGTGCTGCTGGGAGAGACGGCCCGCCTGCAGGCCGCTTTTTCACTGCTGCTGGTGGTCGGGCTGCTCGCCTGATCAGGGCTTGAACCACGCCAGCCGCTTTTGCATGCTGACGACGGTGCCGATGATGATCAGTGCCGGTGGCTTGATACCGGCTGTGGCTACAGCCTCTGGCAAACTGCCCAGATCGGCGGTGACGACGCGCTGGCGCCGTGAGGTGCCGTGTTGAATGACTGCAGCAGGGTGACTGGGGGGGAGTCCATTGGCCAGCAACTGGCTGCAGATTTCGCCGACACCGCCGATTCCCATGTAGAAAACGACCGTCTGTCCTGGCCGTGCCAGGGCTTTCCAGTCCAGATTGACGCTGCCGTCCTTGAGGTGGCCAGTGGCGAATACGCAGATCTGCGCATGATCGCGGTGTGTCAATGGGATGCCGGCATAGGAGCCGCAACCTGATGCTGCGGTAACCCCCGGTACGACCTCGAAGGGCACGTCATTCTCGGCGAGCGTTTCGATTTCCTCTCCGCCGCGCCCGAAGATGAACGGGTCGCCGCCCTTCAGGCGGACAACGCGCTTGCCTTGCTTGGCCAGACGGACGAGGAGGACATTGATTTCTTCTTGTGGCAGCGCGTGGTTTGACGCTTCCTTGCCGGCGTAGATTTTTTCTGCATCCGGCCGGGCCAGATCGAGGACGCCTTCGGCGCCCAGGTGGTCATAGACGATGACATCGGCGGCGCTGACCAAGCGGGCTGCCTTGAGTGTCAAAAGTTCGGGATCGCCGGGGCCGCTGCCAACAAGGTAGACCGTTCCGGGATTGCAGCTTGTGTGGGATTTGTTCATGTATGCTCTGGGCTCGGTGCCGTGCTATCGAGGCGCAAGGATATACGGCCGTCGTGTGGTTGTTCAACAGTGATCGCACTTTAGTAATAACCTTGCTAGAAATAGTTGATTTGGGTCAAAGATTGGCTTATCCAAGTGGAGCACATTAGCGCTCAGCGTTGGTGTCAAATGACAGTGAGCGCCGCTTTTCAATAAGAGGAGAGGAAATATGAAGAAACTCGTACGTAATACCCTGATGCTGGCTGCACTGCCGCTGGCCGTAGCAACCGCTTTTGCTGCACCGGCCAAAAAAGAGGCTCCGGCCCCCGCTCCTGCTGCTGCCGCTGCTCCGACCTTGTCGGCTGCAGACAAGGCTGCTACAGGCAAGGTCTATTTTGAACGTTGCGCAGGCTGCCACGGCATGCTGCGCAAGGGCGCTACCGGTAAGAACCTCGAACCGCAGAACACTGCCAAGCTGGGTCAGTCCCGTCTTGAGAAGGTTCTCGCCTACGGCACCGAAGGCGGCATGGTGAACTTCGACGACATCCTGTCGAAGAAGGAAATCTCCGACATGGCCACCTACCTCCAGATGCCGGCCGAAGCTCCCCCTGAGTGGAGCCTTGCTGACATCAAGGGTAGCTGGAAGCTGCTGATCCCGGTCGACAAGCGTCCGACCAAGCAGATGAACAACATCAACCTGAACAACATCTTCTCCGTCACGCTGCGTGACGCAGGTGAAGTTGCGCTGATCGACGGCGACACCAAAAAGATCTGGGCTGTCATCAAGACCGGCTACGCTGTTCACATCTCGCGTCTGTCGACCTCCGGTCGCTACGTTCACGTTATCGGTCGCGATGGCCGCTATGACCTGATCGACATGTGGACCGAAATGCCGACGACCGTTGCCACCCTGAAGGCTGGCTTCGAAGCTCGTTCGATCGAAACCTCCAAGTTCAAGGGTTACGAAGACAAGTACGCCGTGGTCGGTTCCTACTGGCCGCCGCAGTACACCATCCTCGACGGTCTGACGCTCGAGCCGCTGAAGAACGTCTCGACCCGTGGCAACACCGTTGATGGCAACTACCATCCGGAACCCCGCGTGGCTTCGATCGTTGCTTCCGAGCACAAGCCGGAGTGGGTTATCAACGTCAAGGAAACCGGCATGATCAAGCTGGTTGACTACTCTGACCTGAACAACCTGAAGGAAGTGACGGTTAACTCCGCCAAGTTCCTGCACGACGGTGGCTGGGATTCGACCAAGCGCTACTTCCTGGTGGCTGCTAACGCCTCCAACAAGGTGGCCGTTGTTGATACCAAGACTGCCAAGCTGGCTGCGCTGGTTGACACTGCCAAGATCCCGCACCCGGGTCGTGGCGCCAACTTCAACCATCCCACGCATGGCCGTGTCTGGGCAACCTCGCACCTTGGCGCTGACGTGATCAGCATCATCGGTACCGATCCGGAAGGCAACAAGGACAAGGCTTGGAAGGTTGTTCAGGAACTGAAGAACCACGGTGCCAACTCGCTGTTCGTGAAGACACACCCGAAGTCTGACAACCTGTGGGCCGACGCTCCGCTGAACCCGGATGCCAAGCTGGCTGGTTCTGTCTCGGTGTACAAGATTTCCGAACTCGGTAATCCTAACGCCAAGTCGGAAGTCATCGACATCGCTGCCGCCGCTGAACTTGGCAAGACCAAGGGTCTGCAGCGCGTGGTGCACGGTGAGTACAACGAGAAGGGCGACGAGATCTGGTTCTCCGTCTGGACCGGTAACAAGACCGAACCGTCGGCCATTGTTGTTGTTGATGACAAGTCCCGCAAGGTCAAGACCGTCATCAAGGACAAGCGTCTGGTTACGCCGACCGGCAAGTTCAACGTCTACAACACGATGCACGACATCTACTAATCGTCTGCTTCCCAAGACCTTAGTTGAAAGTCAGAACCGGGAGCTTAGGCTCCCGGTTTTTTTTGCTGAACCGGTCCTATAATCAATGGTCGTAAACATCGTTTACTGGTCGTTGTGAAAGGATTCACCATGTCCCGATTTTTCGGCTCCTGTGCCCGCTCCTTTTCCCTTTTCTTTGCACTGTTTCTGACCGTGTCGTTGACTGGTGCGTATGCAGCTACAGTAGAAGTGCGTATCGAGAAGATGAAGTTCGTGCCGGAGGAAGTCCGTATCAAGAAGGGCGATACCGTTGTCTGGAAGAGTTACGAGCGGCGTGGTTACCACACAGTCTGGTTCAAGGATGAAGGTGTTGCCGAGTCCGAGCCGATGTTTCCCGAGGAAAGCTGGAAGCGGAAGTTCGACAAGAAAGGTGAGCATCCCTATATTTGTGGCCCACACCCTGAAATGGTTGGGCGTGTAATTGTTGAGTGACGGTCTCGAATGAAGAATTTGTTCTGTTTTTTTTCTGTCTTCCTGTCTTTGGGTACGGCTGCAGCCTCTGCCGTTGAGCCCTCGCCGGAGCGTGCCCGCGAACTGGTGCGCATGGTTCGCCAGGACTGTGGCTCCTGCCATGGCATGACCCTTAATGGCGGGCTTGGGCCGGCGCTGACGGTTGAAGCACTGAAAGTCCGTGATATTCCGAAAGAGTCGCTGGTGGCGACCATTGTTGGTGGACGCCCGGGTACGCCGATGCCGCCCTGGCATCGTTTTCTTTCCGAATCGGAGGCTGACTGGATAGTCGACAGGTTGCTCGAAGGGTTTCCGCAGCAGTGAGCAAGGCGAGAAAGCCGCAATCAGTTCAGTGATAATCAGGCAGTGCGTGGCATCAGGCCCGTACGGCACCGGTTGTCTGCAGTTGCAAGCCCGTCATTGGCGGGCTTTTTCATTTGGGTAGTTAAGAAAAAAACTATTTTCGCCTGATTTGACGATCGTCAAATTTTCCAGGGTCAGTGCCACGCTTCTGCGGCGATATGTCGCAGGTTCCTGCGGTCTCGCCAATCTACAATTCGCGCCTGTTTGTATTCGACACATTTGAGGCGCGTTCGTTGGCGATGATTCAAAAGCTCAAAATTACTGCCACCCGATTCCTGTTGCTGCCGATTTTCTGCGCCATGTGCCTGTCTGCTGGCGAGGCAGCCGCGAGTAGCGAATCGGTCCGCCCATTTGTTACGGGCTCGTTGGCCCAGATTGTTGGCGAGCGCCAGGGGAAGCCCTTTGTCCTTGCCCTTTGGTCTACGTCATGCACGCATTGTCCGGCTGAACTGAAAGCGTTGGGGCAGCTGAAACGAAATCATCCGAATCTTGATGTGGTGCTTGTCGCCGCAGATAGTCCGGGCGAAGCCCCCTTGGCAGCGGAGATGGTGCGAGCTTACGGGCTGAAAGCATCACCGCAATGGATATTCGCCGATGCCATGCCCGAACGTCTGCGTTTCGAAATTGATCGGCGCTGGCACGGCGAGTTGCCGCGTACTTATCTGTATGACCGCCAGCACGCTGTGCAGGCCTTTTCGGGGCTGGTTCCGCCGGATCTGCTAATGCAGTGGATCAAGGTTAACGTGCGATGAGTGCGGTGATCGCTGAGACTCTGGAAGCTGCGGCGTCCGCCACCTATTACTCGCCGCCGGCCAACGACGGACACGCCTCCTGGCGGCACAGTATTTCGGCCATCCTTGTCGTCGGCGTGCATTTTCTGGTGCTGCTGGCGCTCGGGTATGCTGCCATTCGCCCGGAAATCCAGCAGCCGATACGTACGCTGGCCGTTCGTTTTCTGGAACCGAAGGTGCCTGCGCCGCCGCCAGTCCAGCCGCCCAAGCCCCTGCCACCGCAGGCTGCTCCCCGAAAGGTGCATACCCCGCCACCAGTCATGACGGCGGCGGCCAAACCGGAGGCGCCTTCCAGCTTCTCGGTTGCACCGCAACCTGAGCCCGTTGCCGCACCGGCCGTCGTCGCACCGGCTCCCGTACCGTTAACGGCCGCCCGTTTCGATGCCGACTACCTGCAGAACCCGAAGCCGGTGTATCCCCCGATGTCGCGCCGTTTTGGTGAGGAAGGGAAGGTCGTCCTGCGTGTCCGGGTCAGTTCGCAAGGGTTGCCACTGGCGGTCGAAATCAAGCAGTCAAGCAACCATGTGCGGCTGGATGAGGCAGCAAAGGCAGCCGTTGCGCGCTGGCGTTTCGTTCCGGCAAGGCAGGGCAGCGAGGCCGTCGAGGCTTGGGTGCTGGTGCCACTGAATTTCACTTTGAGCAATTGAGGATCAATGATGAGAATGGAAATGGGTTTGGCGCAATTCTGGGCGCAGGGCGATATGGTGACGCACTTTGTCGCGATCCTGCTTCTCTGTCTGTCGCTGGCCAGCTGGTATGTCATGGCCGGCAAGATCAGCGCCCTCTGGCAGGCACGGCACAGCCATGCACGGGCAATGAATGCCTTCTGGGGCGCCGAATCGCTGCCGGCAGCCATTGAAGCCATTCGGGTTGAAGACAAGACCGGTGTGCTTTCCGGGCTGGCCATTGCCGGTGCCAATGCGGCAGAGCTCCACCGTCAGCATGCTGCCCGTGGTATCGGCGCCGGCGTCAGCGCCAGCGAATTCGTGACGCGGGCGGTGCGCTGCCAGATCGTCGAGTCGCAGGCGAAGATCGAATCGGGGCTGACTTTCCTCGCTTCGGTTGGTTCGACGGCGCCGTTCATTGGCCTGTTCGGCACCGTCTGGGGTATCTATCACGCACTGGTCGGCCTCTCGGGCGCCACGCAGGTGGTACTCGACAAGGTGGCCGGGCCGGTCGGTGAGGCCCTGATCATGACCGCTGCAGGTCTTTTTGTCGCCATCCCGGCGGTGCTTGCCTACAACGCCTTCACTCGCAGCAACCGCCTGACGCTGGCACGCATGGATGGCTTTGCCCATGACCTGCATGCCTACCTGACCACTGGTCTGCGTGGCCGCCCGGGCGACAAGCTGGTCGACATCAACACTGCCCGCACGGCAAAGAGCGCCTGAGGTCAGCCATGTCCTTTGGTTCCTTTGACAGCGCCGGCGTGACCCAGCCGATGGCCGAGATCAACACCACGCCGCTGGTCGACGTGATGCTGGTCCTGCTGGTCATCTTCATCATCACCGCCCCTTTGTTCCACCAGGCAGTGCCCGTCGATCTGCCCAAGGTCGATTCGACGCGAGTTGACGACAAGCCACGGGTTGTTGCCGTGGCCGTCGATGCCGATGGGAATGCTTTCGTCGATGGTCTTGCGGTGGATAAGGCGGCACTGATGGAACGCTTTGTGGCATTGATTTCCGCAGGGTCTGAGCCTGAGCTGCATTTACGTGCCGACCGTGCTACCCGCTATGAACGGGTTGCCGAAGTTCTGGCACAGGCGCAGAGGGCGGGAATCGTGAAGATTGCGTTTGTGACCGAACCTGCGCGTTGAATTCCGCGACGATGCGGCTGACCTTGATTGCTGATTCTGTTCTGGAAAACTGTAATGCTGAAACCTGAATTTTGTTCCAGGCGCCGTGCTCTTCTGATCGTGGCTTTTTTATCTGGCGCGGCCTCCTTTGGCGCTCTGGCTGCGAGTGATAGCGAAACGCAGCTCGGTGAGATGGTCGTCAAGGGAGAGAAGGCGAGTGGTGTGCCGCGCAACCTGCCTGCAGTCAGCGAGGGGATTTCAGCAAGCCAGATGGAAGAGACGATCAATGTCGTCAATACCGAAGATGCGCTGAAATACATGCCCAGCCTGCAAATCCGCAAGCGTTTTATTGGTGACACCAACGGCATCGTTGCTTCGCGTTCTTCCGGAACATTGGTGAGTGCCCGCTCCCTTGTCTATGCCGACAATCTTCTGCTCTCGAATCTGCTCGGCAACAGCTTCGCCTACCCGCCGCGCTGGGGCTTGGTTACGCCAGAGGAAATCGAACGAATCGACGTGATTTACGGTCCTTTTTCAGCTGAATACCCCGGTAACGCAATGGGGGCGGTGATCAACATGACAACGCGCATGCCGGAGAAATTCGAGGCGCATGCGAAGACGCAAGCCTTCCGCCAGAATTTCAAGGTCTATGGCACGGACGAAAGCTATTCCGGAAACCAGACGAGTGCGGCACTGGGGAACCGGGTCGGCGCCCTGTCCTGGTGGGCCAGTTTCAACCACATCGACAGTCATGGTCAGCCCATGAGCTTTGCCACCAAGGCCTTGTCGACGACGGCGGCCGGCGGCGGCGATACGGTGGTCAGTGGCGCCTACCGGGATCGGGATGCAGAAGGGAAGGGGCGAGTTGTCCTGGGGGCGACAAGCATTACCCATACGATTCAGGACCACGCGAAGCTAAAGTTCGCTTACGACATTACGCCGCAGTTTCAGGCCAGCTACACACTCGGCTGGTGGAAGAACGATTCTGAAAGCAAGGTCGAATCCTATCTGCGAAATGCAGCGGGAGCCCCGGTGTACAGTGGGAACGTGAATATTGGCGGGATGCGCTACAACCTTGCCAATACCGACCTCAACCCCTCTCGTGGCGAGCAGCAGCACTGGCTGCACGGGATGGCGCTCAAAACAAAGACGGGGGGGGAATGGGATTGGGAGCTGGCCG
>Ga0172380_10006798_pt1 | contig 13116 bp, 14 predicted proteins | sample Leawe162metaG_FD_119747 | JGI IMG/M metagenome (GOLD analysis project Ga0172380, IMG submission 119747) | Leachate microbial communities from a municipal landfill in Southern Ontario, Canada - Leachate well 162 metaG | ecosystem: Engineered > Solid waste > Landfill > Unclassified | place... | reverse complement strand
CTTATTGTCTCTATGCAAATTTGAATCTAGGACTACCTAAAAGTAACTCTTTTAGTTGCATCACCATTGCATATACCATTACTAGTTCCTTTGAAAGCCCCTTAACTACAATCTGGCAGTTAAGTAAGGTGTCCAGAAGTTTAGAGGTCATCCTAAACTTGTTAAATGTTATTCTTAATTGTCTTTCTACTATGTATTTTAAATAAGTTCTAAATGCTACACCAGTAGTATTAAGTATACTAGCCATATCCTTACTAGACTTATTAATAGATACAGTAAAGGTAGAACCATCTTGATTCTTATGTTTATTCTTTTTAATAATATCCTTACTAGCTAATATATTTAAGTTATTATAGATAGAAGGCGAACATAGATTAGTGAACTCTTTAAGTTCTTTAGGAGTAACATAACCTTGTTCAATGGCTTTAGTTAATCTATAAAATGATTTACCACGAGGGCCACGATAAGCATCCTCTAATGCAATAGTTTTACCTTTGTTTTCTTTGTTGAATTGATATAGTTTTTCATCAAGTATTAAACTATCTAAATCAACAGAGATGTTAAATGATACTTTAGAGGCTTTTGAAAAGTTGTGATGTTCAATGGTTGTCATTATTCCTTTGTTAGCTAAAGCATTTAAAGAGTTTTTAACAGTAGTTTTGTGAGAACCAAATAAAGCGCCAAGTTTTTTGTTTCCAGTTACAGTTATAATGTTTATTTCATCACCAAAAGGACTTCTATTAACTTTAACTTGTCCGTTTCTAACAGCGTGGTCTATTGTAAGTTTGTTAATGATTAAACCAGCCGAGGTGAGTTCTTTGTTCTTGTACATTTCATCAAACATTTTATTGAACAATGGTTGAACTTTCGTGCCGATTATTAATTCGTTTCCAAGTTTTTGCTCTGCACTAATCCATTCGTAATTAAACCAAGATTCACCTTGTTCTTTGTACTTTGAAGGATATTCACGCTCTTTGTCAGTTGCATGAGCAAAGCCGTAATAAGGAGAGAATAGCCACAATGACTTTAAATATTCTTTTGACAAACCCTCTCTTATAGCAGTCATAACAATAGCGCCTTCTTTTTCAGAACGACTTGGATAAACGCCTATTCCTTTTTCAGCTAATAGTTTACGTGTTTTAAATCCAGATGTTTTTTGATGAATTGCAAACCTTAATTTTGCACCTGTTTTTTTACGCATTTCATCTATGTCTTCTAATGTAAGACTTACTATTGTAGCATTGTTATCTGTATAGGTGAAAAAGGAACCATCTTCTAATTTAATGGTTGTTCCAGAGCCAACTATGAACCCACCTAAACCCTTAACATCACCTAAACCAGGTATTCTTTCATTTGCCATAGGATACGGGGCCATAAATACAAAATGATTGCCACGATGTGTATTTTGTTCATAAGTTCCATAACGTTCTCTTAAATAATCATGGACGGCTGTGTCTTTAGTATCTAAATCAATAGCAAAGGCAAACATACCCATTGTTTGTATTCCCATTTTAAATCCAACACCGCATCCTTCAGGTATATTGGCGCTTGATTGTTTATAGAGTTCGTTTTTTTCTTGATAATCAGGTAACTTACTATTGGGGCGTAATCGTATTTTGTAGAGACAAGGGCCATTAAAATCAATGTTCTTGTTTACCGAGTTGTTTTTGTTAATGTGTTTGTTCATTTTTTATTCCTTAATTTTTTTTAAGATAAGGCAACATTTTATTAAGTAGTTCATCTGCATATTCTTTTGTGAATTTTTCGTTTTCTTTTAGTTCTTCTTCTGGTTTATGTATAGAATAACAATTTATGTGACCATCAATTTTAATAGTGCTATATAAATATTTATAAATTTCCTCCGGTGAAAACCACGAAACTTGTTTGGTGGATGAAACCGTCTTTTATTATATCCATACTAAACCACTAACACGAAATATTTTAGTTACATCTGAAAATCTAACATATTCTTTTTTTCTTATATCCCCCCAAAGAACATATCTACCATAACTGTGCATACCTTTACAAGTATACTGTTTTTTACCAATCCAAAATAAATCATGTGGACTTATTTTAGATTTTTCTTTCCTTATGCTTGGCTTAAAACCCTTTCTATTTAATTGTAAACATCTATTATTTTTCTTCTTCTGGATTACTTGAATTTCTTTAACCCTTTTATTATTAGTATCGTTTGCAATTACAAAAGCATCATTTGAATGTGATTTCAAAATTCCTAACTCCTTTCTTTTTATGAAAGTCTCATACCCAAAAGTGATTTCACAATCTAACACTTCTTGAAATTTATGTTGAATAATATTCATAAATGTCGCATCTTTGAACTGTTTATTTTTTTTCAGTGTTTTTTCTAAATGTTTGGCGTGAAGTTCTTCATGACATTTTTTATGTAAGATTGCCAGATTGTTAGTTTTGTCAGTACCTCCTTTACTTCGTGGTGTTATATGGTGTATATGACTCGACTGACCTTTAAAATCTTTTCCACAAAATTGACACTTTCCATTTTCACGGCTCATTAAATAATTTCGTTTGTTTTGATATTCATACATCGAACCTTGCTGGTAATCTTTTCCTGAAATTTCAGGATTGTTTATTTTCTGAATATCAAAATTACCCACTTCAATTCTAACAGTTGTTATTGGTAAAAGTTTTTTAATACTTTCAATAAGCCTTATATGTGTTTCAAAACGTCTTAGTGTTGAAGGCGGTAACCATCCTTTTTTCTTAGTTGAAACCCTATTCATAAACCGCGGTTTACGATACCACAATTTATTTCTTCTGCCGCGTCTGTACATTGCTTTTTCTTCAAGCCTTTTACTCATTCCATTTTCTAAAACACAAATCAATCTCAATAATTCCTGTTTTTTAGTAACACAGGAAATTCCAACATTTGAATAACCTGAATCCATTCCTAAAACAATATCTTGTTTTGTTTCACCTGTTGCAACTAACAACTGTAATGTGAAAGGACTCCTTTTAACTACTTTTGCCTTTTTCTCTTTTAAGAGACACTTTGCCTGTCGGCATGAGCAAGGCATCAGGGGCTTGCCCCTAAGATTCAATACAAAAACTTTGACAGGTAGTCTCAACTCCTGTCCCGGAGTTTCCTCCGGTTGATTCACTTCGGGATTGTTTAAAGTCAGTTTGTCAATTTCTTGACCACTCACAACACTAAGACTGTCGTCTCTGTTTAATTGTGTGTTTGTAGAGCTACAAACTAGTGAAGCATTTGTAGGTACGTTCTTTAACTTTGCTTTAAACTTCTGCATTTTTTTAAAACGCTCCCTAATCAACTTTTGCTCTGTCCGTTACCGGACAAGCCCCTTAACTTGTTAAGGGGTAGTTGACTCTACCTTATTTTTAAGTAAGCCGGGACGCTTAGATTTGAACGTTGCCAGTTACGCTCACATCCCGCGTGATAATATTCTACATTAATTTACTAAATTAAAATAGCTTTGTCAATACATATCTTTGCTAATATAGTTAAACGCACGAACGTGCAAAAAGTTCCCGAATTTTTATTTTTTTCTACATGTTTACTTAAAAAGGCTGTTATTTTAATAATTCTGGATTTTCCATTTCAGTACCAATAATTTCTAAAATATAATTTGATGTTGTAAACCATAAATAAGGAGGGTATATAGTTGGTGTTGGTTTAATAGCGTTCTTGTTAAATTTTTTTAACTTATTTATTTTTTTAAATTCAAAAACATAACTACCATAATTATTATATTTAACAACAGTAATTAACTCTACTTTTTGTATATAACAATCCATATTAGTCATTTTTACAATATCATCACTATAAATTAATTTATTATTTTTATCAAGCCTTCCAGTAAATTGATTAATAATAACATCCTCTAATCGTGCTAAAGTAGTTTCTTTACCGCAGGGATTATCACGCAAGTACTGGCCTATTATATCAAAACAAGTAACTTCACCTAAAATAGTAAAATCTTTAGCTATCCATTTTTTTGTTAATTTATCCCATGCTCTAAATTTTAATTTATCCATAACTTTTTCCTCACTTTAAAATAAAAAGGCAGCGGAGAGACTTAAATTAATTATTTTTTTGCACACCTTAATATACAAAAATTTAAACCAAAAGTCAAGCTATTTTTTCATTTTAAAGTTGTTTTTTAAAAAAACTACAATAAAAATTTTCTGGTAAATAAATTCTTTTTACATATCCACCATCATAACCTGTTTGTAATTCTATATCTAAATTAACTTTTAATTCATCACAATATAACATTTTGTATTGATCTTTTTTAACAAATTTACAAACATTACAATTCTTTTTCATTTAAAAAACTTTCTTTAATTTTTTGTTCTCTTAAAAATATAATCCTTTTCCAATCTCCTGCCAACCTAAGTGCATGGCAAGAACTACATACTCTATTTATTAATCTACCCATTCTTTCCCTATCAGGGACTGTAGCAGGATTTTTACCACATATTTCACACATTTTTTTAGACATTTTTTCTCCTTGAATTAATGTGACCACATTTTTCCAATTTTTCCCTCAACTTCTGGGTTTATATCCGGTAAGAGTTCTTGTTCTGCTTTTAGCATTGAGTTTTTACAGGCATTAAAATAAAAATCTTGATCTACTATTGGGGCTTCTTGTATTTCTTCATCGTGTACTACATGTGTTATTCTATTTGGATAACCACTTAATTTACATTCGTTCCTTAAATAAATAAGACTAAGTTTTAACATTTCTATACCAGTACCTTGGATGCGATGATTCATACCTTCTCTTACAGCATTATTCAATAAACGTTTTTCTTCATCATTATCACTCTTGGCATATATCTTTTTGATGCCATTATAACTTTTAACTGTATAAGGTGGTAAATTAAACCATCTCTTACGTCCTAAAATTGTAGTAGAATAACCATTAATAACAGTATCTGCTCCTATATTACGAACACCCTTAAACATTTTTGGGCATTTAGCTTCTACTGCATTTAAAATCTCGTAGGCTCTATCAGGAGTACATGCCATATTATTTTCCGTATGAAACATCATTATTTTATTGATTCCGGCTCCGTATGCGATTGAAAAATTAATGGCTTTCACGGTGTTATATTCAGGATTTGGAAAACCATTAGGCAACTTCTTATCTACTTTTTTATTAAAAATTACATTCTCAGCCATCCATAAATGAACATTCTCATTGGAGTTCATAAGTTTAATCCAAATAGGCTCTTGGGTAACTTGGGCAGCTATTCTAAGTTCCTGTCCTGCATAATCAAAAGTAATAAGGGCACTATCTTCCTTCTGCGCGGTAAAACATTCTCTATAATTAGATTCATTTTTTATGTTTTGTAAGTTAGGTTTTCCAGTTGCATTTCTACCAGATACCGCACCTATTTGAAACAAATCACAATGTATGCGCCCTGTTCTTGGGTTTATAAAATCTAAATAATTCTCACCAAAACTATCTACTGCTTTACAATTCACCCTGTAATCTATTATTGGTTTATAATATTTTTCAGGTAAAGATGAAAGTAAAGTTTGTTGCATCGTGTCTGATAGATTATAACCAACACTTTTCAGTAAAGATTTTAGTTGTTCTTGTGAACCATAATTTTCTACGGATTCACCAAATAAATTCTTGTTAGTTACCTTAGTAAAAAGTTTATCTAATTCTTCTCTAGAATGAACAAGTTTTAATTTAGTTTCTTCTAAGGTATGTTTCCATTTATCTCTATTAAGATAAAAACCATTAAAATTCATATCTCCATAGGCAGGTATTACTTTATTTTCTAGGTTAACGATTTTCTCTAAACCATGATATACAATCCATTTTTTCTGTTCATTTGCAATTAAAATAGGGTATATCACATCATCAGCAGCATATTCTATTTGTTTTTTAGTAAAAAAACCAGAATGATTTATAAACTCTTGTTGTGTAGTCTTATCTAATTTAACATTCAAATACTTATTAGCCATTCCTTCTAAAGAAAAATAACCCTTAGTAGTAAAAGGAACTAAACCATTATTAAGTATTTTTTCCATTAAATAAGAATCTACTAATCCTTCTGGCTCTATACCAATTGCTTTTAAAAATTTATAATCAAATACTAAATTGGAACCATGCTTTATTATCTTATCATCTTCTAACCAATTTTTAAGAGGATTAATATTTACTTTTCTAGCATCAATAATATACTGTTTAGTTAAATCTCCAACCTGAACTAAAAGTAATTTATCTCTATGCGGGTCTAATCCGGTTGTTTCCGTATCAAATCCAACACGTTTTAATGCAAAAATTTCAGGTAATACTCTTTCAAATTTTTCCTGTGTATCAATAAAAACATAATTCCTATCAACCATATTTATTTAACCTATCTTAAAAATGTTCGTTTGTGTAGGTAATGCGTTAGTTACATTATACCGTTGTAATGCTTCCGTTAAATCATAATTAGTATCTTTATTATATTCCTGCAAATCCACTAATATAGCTTTTACATTATTTCCTTCTAAAATAAATATGTTCTGGCTTGCTTTAGATGTAAAATTTAAATCATAACTAGAATAAGCATTAGCACCGACTAAACTTCCACTACGAGCAAATTCATTACTTATAATAGGAGAATGATAATGACCAAACAAAGCATATCTAATATTTATTCCTTGTTTAGCATATTTACTTATAACTTCTGATACCTTATTTTCTACGTTTACTGCTCTAGGTAAATTATTTCCGTGGAACAATAAAACATTAGTACCATCTAAGTTTAAAATTTGTTCCGAAGGATTACCTAAATAAAAATTAACTCTAGTACCATTAAATAACATAGCTAAAATATTATAAATAGTCATATCGTAGTTATCAGAAGCAGCTAACTCACTAAATCCTAATTCCTTTTGGATGCGACTTTCATTACCAGTTACACCAGCAAAAGAAATACTATTAAACTCCTTATAAATATCCGTGATAAAACTCTTTAAAAGCATAACACCTACAAATACCGCCCTAGCCCTACTTGTTGCCATAGATAAAAGTTCGTCTATACGCCTATCAGAATTAATAAAATCACCTGTACAAGCTATAATAACATCGGTAACACCATTAGTTTTAAATTCACAAATAGTTTCATCTGCTAATTTTTTTAAACGACAAGATGCTACATTAAAGTCATATTTATTTTCAGGGATATTTACTATTTCATTAAAATGTAAATCCGATAAATGAATAATACCATAGACATGTTTTTTAGGTTCTTCTTTTACCATATTAACTTTAAAATAAGACATATCAACATCAGTGATAAGTTCCTTTAGTTCATCAATATAAGTTTCAAAAAACGTCTCATATCTGGAAACATTACGCCATACATTACGTTCTATTCTATTGGTATCTTGGGCTTGCAATAAACGTCTAGCGGTACGTGCTGTTTCTTTTTCTACTTCTTCTTCCGTTAAAATATCTCTCTCTTTATTTCTCCATCGTCTATAAAAATTACCAACGGAATCAGAAGTGTAATTATGTTCGGTAAATTCTCTGTTAAGTATCTCTGCTATTTCCATTTCCGTATAGATATTTTCTTCTTTTAAAGAAAGTAATCTATCAACTACATCTTTATTATTCCATTTTTTACTAAACATATTTTAATCCTCTATATTTAACTTTATTATTAAAAACCCCCTAACCCATTGTTTTTTAATTACTTATCAAAAAGGCAAATCTTCTGGATCATCGTTGTCCATATCTATAGGCTCATGCGATTTACGAGGGCCTTTTTTTGGCACATCTTCGTTAGAATTACCATTAACATTTTTATACTTGCTTACAATAGCGTTCTGAATTTTACCTCTAGTTTCTCCGGTGGTGGGAAAACAAATATCTTTATATTTTTTCTCGCCACTTTCCTTATCCACATATTCATTAGAAGGAAAACCAATAAACATACCTTTAGGGCCTTGCATAAGACGAATACCAGTAATGGTAATTTCATCTTCTCCATCAGCTAAGGTAACAGATGCAAAACCTAACATATTACCTTTTTTGAATTTGTTAAAAAACACCTTAGTTACTTTCATAGATTGCTCCTTTTTTTATTGTTATTTGATTAATTTACTTTAAAATATAAAAATCTTAAAATGGTAGTGTAGTTTTTTCTGGTACTATCATTTCTTGCATTGTTTGAATATTACCTATGGAAACCATATCTACATAAACACCAGCTATACCGTCTCTTTGTTTAGAAATCCATACTCTTACTTTACGTTCTTTTTTAAAATTTCCATCTTCTGTTTTAGCTGGCTCTGCTGCAATGAATAAAACCTTGTCGGCCCCCTGTTCCAGCTCACCACTTTGCCTTAGGTCAGATAATAATGGTTGGGAATCCCATTTTATATCCATATTTTCATTTTTTCTAGTTTCAATACCACGCGATAATTGAGATACAGCAAACATAGGTATATTAAATTCTAATCCTATATTTTTAATACCCATACTTATTCTAGTTATTTCTTCCGTTGTTACTCCTAGTTGTTGTACATAATCTATTCCAACAGCACCTAAATTTGGATAACGATATAAGGCTTTTTTAATTTTAGCTCTAATCATTGCAATATTAAGATTAGGTGTGGTATCTATTAAAAAAGGCATCTCTTTTATTCGTTCTATATGTCTCTTTAAACTTGCTAATTCGCCTTTATCTAATTCACCTCTTTTAAGCCTATTAAAATCAATACCAGTTATAGTGCTAATACTTTTAAGTTTAACTAATTTCTCAGGCTCATCTACCGAGATTAGTAGTACAGGAATATCTAAACTACAAGCATTATAAATAAACATCTGCCTTAAAAATAAAGTCTTAGAACTACTTGGCCTTCCTGCTATAATGACATAACTTCCTTCTGGAAAACCACAAGTGTATTTGTCTATATTGTAAAAACCAGAACCTAAACCTATTATATTTCTTATTTTAGAAGGGTCGTAATTATCAGGGTCAGGTATTAAATCAAATAAATTATCGCCTAAAAGATTTGTATTATTAGTAGTTAAGTTCAATAAATCATTAAATCTTTCAAAAGCATTATTAATAATAACTGAACCGGTATTATATTCTCTAGCTTCTTTTTTTATGGTTGAAGCAATTATATCAGATTGACGTACTAGATATTTATTTTTTAATATAGTCAAGTACTCATTAAAGTTAGATATGTTAATACTTTTATCTCTAAGTATTTCCATAAAATAAGTACTCTCTTTTTCAGGTAATGAGCTTGTTACATTGGTATTTATAATTTTCTGGCCCTCTGTAAACAAATCAAATATACATGAAAAAATCGTCTTATTAATAGAAGAATTAAAATGATTTACACTTATCTCTTCCATTATCTTTAGTAAACAACCTTCATCATTTAAAATACAATAAATAATAGCTCGTTCCGTACTCTCTGATATAAATGCTGTTTCAACCATCATTCTGTTTTCCTAGTCTAAGTCTTTAAATTTAATATCATTTATTAGAATATCTACTTCATCCTTATTTTTAGCACCAGACATTATTTTTTCCAAAAAAGAAAGTGGAGATGCTATATCTTGTGGGAATCTTTGCCCCCTTAAAATAGAGAGGGCATTTTCTATATCCACATCATTATATCTTTTTATTAAAACTCCTGCACGTGAAAAATCTTGCTTGGTAAATAATTTTCCTGTAAGATTTGCTATTTGAGAAGCAAGATAACCTACCGTCATATTAACCTTTCCTTAAATCTTGTAAAGAATTAGTTAAGCCATTAAAGATAGTAATAAAATCATCATCGGTATAATTAGTCCATCTTTCATTTGGTTCTTTATTTAATAGATTAGTACAATATGCTTTAAAATCAAATAGCTCATCTAAGCTGGTAATCTCAGCAACTAACTGTTTAACTGCTTTTTTTCTATCCGCTGCTACTTTTTTAGCAATATCATCTTTAGTAAGAGAATTAGTAGATTTTGCTGTAACCTCATCCACATCACTATAACTTTCCACACCACCAAACTCTTCTTTACTATAAAAACCCTGCGAGTACAAACCTAAAGCACGTAATATTAATCTATCTTCCGCACGTTTCATTAAAATAGTATTAATATAAGGATACATAGATTCATTTACCGTTGACCTATGCACTTCTCCGTCAGCCCAACAACCATCTTCATTAGAGATAGTAACATAACCGTGTAAGTCCTCGTTCTCATTAGGCCATAAATGTACATGTCTATTAGCACCATTTAATTTAACAATATCTTTATATTCACTAGCTAAAGACAAACAATAAGAATGTGTTAAAGTAGGAATAGCAGAAACAATTAAATCTTTATTGCCACTTTTAGAAAAAGTTTGTACCCAAGTTTCATCTACAGGTATTTTAACCTCAACACCATTAATTACACAAGCAAAAGGAACTTTAGATACTACTTTACCTTCTTTAATCTCATAATCTTTTTTTAACCAATCAGCTAATACTTTCATACTTTTCTCCTTTTATATTAAAACTCAATACCTATTACTTTATCACAATTATTTTCATCTACTACTGTTATTATTAGGTTCTCTTTAAAAGGAATATCACCTAAATTCTCATCAAAAACAAATACATCCACATCCCCATATTCTTTTTTCTTTTCTTCTAAAACTTTAATAAACTCACTAATTTTCATTTTTTTCTCCTTTATTTATTATCATTCTTTCTATAAATTCTAATACTCTGTAACAATAAAATCTATTTTCTCTATTCTGTATATAAAATAATCGCCACAACTCTTTTAATGGTGGTATTCTTTTTTTATTAATGTATTCTTCTAAATCCATAAAGCTACAAAACTCGTTAACATCAATCATATTTTCTACTAAATCTTGCAAATACTTATAGGGAAAACAATCTACATAATCTGTTCTATACCTACATCTTCTATAGCTAAAAATCATAAATAATTCATTTATAAAATCAATATAATTATCTTTCCATCCCCAATAAAAAGAATAATTTTGACCTAAAGAATTTAAATCTACTATGTAATGTAATAAATCTAAAATTTCATAATAAACAGCTTTTATATATATTTCTTCTTCTTTTTTACCTAAACCACTTTTAATAACTTTAATTAAATATTCTATAATACTAATTTTATTATTAATTTTATCTATAATACTACCTTTTTTAGAAGGAATATCATAAGCATGTGTTTCTTTAAAATCAACTGCTATACAACTATATAAATTAGGTTTTTTATAAGTAAGTATTTGTTTCATTAAAGCATTATCTGTGTGTTTTAGATAAGCCTTAAATACTTGATCAACTATTTTTTTATGAACCAAGGGGCCGCTCATATTTTTCTCCTTTTTAAAAAATTAAATATAAGGAACTACTATTTATACTTTCTTCCAAAGCATCAAAGTCATCAGCTTTTACGGGTAGCCAACCCGTGACTGCGGTATGTAGTATAACCGTCAATTTTATCCTTATATTTTTAATTCTTTACAATAATTAACTATTTTTAAACAATCTTTACACGTTACCTTATCATTAGTTTGTTCTACATAAGTATCTTCTAAACAAGAAAAATATAAAGTATTATGCCCACATAACGTATCATAACCTTTTCCTATGGGACTAAAAATATGTACTATATTATCTTTTTTATCATATTTATCTTTTATTCTTACATTAAACATTTTAATATCCTTTTTTTTACTGCCAAATTCACAGCTATAATATACAACATTTTTTTCACAAAAACAAGCACTATTTTTAATTTTCAAAACTTTTTATTTTACAAATTTTTTACAAAAAATAGACAAAAAAATACCAAGTCCGCACGGCAAAAATTTTGGCCGGTTTTCTTGGTATTAATATAAGAAATAAAAATTAAAAATGCAAGAACTATTTTTGTTTAAGTTGTTTTTTTAATTTCTTAATCTCAATTTCTTGTTTTTTAATTTTTATGTTTTGTTGTTCTACTTTTTCATTAAGGTCTTGTACTGATTTAATTAAAAGAGGAATTAATTTTTTATACTCTACCTCATAAAAATTACTCTCTAACTTTCTAACAGGATATGGGTATACTTCTAATAAATCTTGTGCTATTAATCCTTTTTCTATAGTTTCCGTATCATCTCTATATTCTTTTTTAAATGTAAAATCTTTAACTTCTAATTTTAAAAGATCATCTAAAGAATCAACGGTATTATTTATATTTTCTTTTAATCTTTTATCCGAAGGCACACTAGTATCAATTGATTTATTACCAATATACATAGTAGTAGAAGAAGAACCATGAGATGAAGTACTTAAATAATTTTGACCACCAAAATCAGCATCAGCGTCTATTGCATAACCTATACTAATTCCTTTTGCAATACCCAACCCACCTGTTGGTGATATATAGCTAGTAAGATCACTAGTAATAGATGTCCCACTAATCATTTGTAAACCCTGTGTAAACGATAAATTAATATAACTATTTTGACCACCAAATAAAGATAAACCATTACCTATAACAAATCCTGTTTTATTAGTGCTGTTATAAGAAACAATACCGTCAGGTACACAATAAAAATTAGAACCACCTTCAAAATCATCATTTAATCTTATTGTAGGTGGTACATAAAGCTCATATTCCCCATAACTCTTTAAAGATATAGTGTTTAATTTATATTCTGCAATTAATTCCGCAGGATCGTTTCTATAAAATTTAATAGCTGCTAATTCTGAATTTAACTCTATTTGCCCCCTATCTTCACCTGTACCAGAAGTAAGTAATATTTGAGCATCATAAATACCTACATTACCACTTTGATCAACCACAAATTTATCCGTAGTACCGTTTCTAAGTCTAAAACCATTTGTAGGATCAACTGTTAAATTTACCGCCGTACCAGCACTACTACCAACACCTAACCCATAAATATCTGAACTATAACCTAAATATCCATTTAAATTACCTAATCTAGCCCTAGTATTAATTGTAGACCACGGACTTCCTGCATGATCAAATACTTCTAAATAAGGTGCATTAGTTTCACTAGCGGTAAAAAATAAACCACCATCTCCACTTTGACCATAACTTACTACCGAAGCACCTTTTT
>Ga0172380_10006797_pt1 | contig 13116 bp, 12 predicted proteins | sample Leawe162metaG_FD_119747 | JGI IMG/M metagenome (GOLD analysis project Ga0172380, IMG submission 119747) | Leachate microbial communities from a municipal landfill in Southern Ontario, Canada - Leachate well 162 metaG | ecosystem: Engineered > Solid waste > Landfill > Unclassified | place... | reverse complement strand
TGCTGGAACGCTCAGCCTGTATGTCAAAGGCGTGCGGCGGCGGTACGCTTACCTCGCTTCCGATTATTGAAACGCAGACCGGCGACGTATCAGCCTACATTCCGACCAATGTTATTTCCATCACCGATGGGCAGATTTATCTGGAAAGCGACCTGTTCCATCAGGGGATACGGCCGGCGGTGTCGATCGGGATTTCCGTGTCGCGCGTCGGCTCCGCCGCTCAGACCAAGGCGATGAAAGCCGTGGCCGGGAAAGTGAAGCTGGAGCTGGCGCAGTATTATGAAATGAAAGAGTTCGCCCAGTTCGGCTCCGATCTGGATGCCAAAACGGTCGCGCTGATCGAACATGGCAAGCGGATCACCGAACTGTTCAAACAGATTCAGTACAATCCTTTCCCGGTGGAAGAACAGGTCGTCCAGTTATGGGCGGCCCAGCAGGGCTTCTTTAACAATACGCCGGTCGAAAAAACGCGCGAAGTCCGCGCCAAACTGATCGAATTCATCCGGATGCGGAGGAAGGATCTGCTGAAAGATATCGCGCAGCACAAACAGCTGACGCCGGAAATAACGAAAGGCCTCGGAGAAGTGATGGCCGAATATCAAAGCCTGACCTGACGGACTGCCATGGCAAATTTACGCGACATTCGAAGGCGCATTAAATCGATCCGCTCCATGGCCAAAATAACCAAGGCCATGCAGATGGTGTCGATTTCGAAAATGAAGCGCGCCCAGCAGGCGGCTTTATACGGCATTCCTTACGCCGACATGCTGAACGACATTCTGACTCAGGTGACGCAATATGTCGGCGCCTATCAGCACGGATTGATGGAGCAGCGGGAAGGCGTCCGGAAGTTGATTGTTCTGGTCGGAACGGACCGGGGATTGTGCGGTTCGCTGAATACCAATATTTTCCGCGAAGTTGCCAAATATGACCGCGATACCACTTTGTTTGTAACCATCGGTGCCAAAGCGGCGCAGTTTGTGCAGAAATCCGGGCGGCTGCTGATCGTGGACTTTGACTACAGCGATCAGCCGAAACTTTCCGAAGCCCGGATGGTCTGCCGCTTCGTGGCCCAGCTTTTTCTGGACGATGAAATAGACAGCGCCGATATTGTTTTCAGTGATTATATATCAACCTTCAAACAGGTTCCGCTGACGTGGCGGTTTCTGCCGGCGGGGCAGTCGCAGGAGTTTTTCGACCAGATGCCGGAGGCTCTGAAGCGCACCAGAATTGCGGAAGCGCAGAAGAGCATGAAAGACATCGGAGAATTCGATTTCGAACCGGATGTGAAAACCGTCTACGAGTCACTTTTATTGCGCAGTCTGGATTATCAGCTGCTGCAGATCATGCGGGAGGTGCGCGCCAGCGAACACAGCGCGCGCATGGTGTCGATGAAGCAGGCGACGGATAATGCCAGGGATATGAACAACAACTTGCAGCTGGTTCATAACAACCTGCGACAGGCATCCATCACGAAAGAGCTCCTGGAAATCGGCAGTGCCGCCGGCATGGACGGATAGCCGGACGGTGAAATTTAGAATGAATTAATGTTCAGGAAACGAGGCGGGAAATGAAGCAGGGAAAAATTGTGCAGGTGATCGGGCCGGTGGTGGACGTCGAATTTGAAAACGCCGCCGATCTTCCGGGAATTTATGAAGCGCTGACAGTCGAGCAGATGGAAAGCGACGGCAAGGTGCGCAAGCTGGTGCTGGAAGTGCAGCAGCACGTCGGCGGACACTGGGTGCGCACTATCGCCATGGGCGCCGCTGAGGGACTTCAGCGCGGCACGCCGGTCAAAACAACCGGCTCTCCGATCACCGTTCCGGTCGGCCAGGGCGTAATGGGCCGCATGATGAATGTCACCGGCGACCCCGTTGACGAACGCGGCGAAGTTAAAACAGAAAAACGGCTGCCCATTCACCGGCGGCCGCCTCTGCTGACCGAGCAGACAACCAAGCCGGAAGTTCTGACGACCGGCATCAAAGTGATCGACCTGATCTGCCCCTTCCTGAAAGGCGGCAAGGTCGGTGCGTTCGGCGGAGCAGGCGTTGGTAAAACGGTCGTGATCATGGAGCTGATCAATAACATCGCCAAACAGCACGGCGGTTACTCGGTTTTCGCCGGGGTGGGTGAGCGTTCGCGTGAAGGAAACGACCTCTATCACGAAATGTCCGCCGCAGGCGTTATCAATCAGGCCGATTTGGAAAAATCCAAAGTGGCGCTGGTTTACGGCCAGATGAACGAACCGCCGGGCGCCCGTATGCGCGTGGCGCTGACCGCTTTGACAGTTGCGGAATATTTCCGCGACGAAAAATTTCAGGATGTGCTGCTCTTCGTCGACAACATCTTCCGCTTTTCGCAGGCCGGCGCCGAAGTGTCGGCTTTGCTCGGACGTACGCCCAGCGCGGTCGGTTACCAGCCCACGCTTTCCACGGAAATGGGTGAGCTGCAGGAGCGAATCACTTCTACCCGCTCAGGATCCATCACATCGTTCCAGGCGGTATATGTACCTGCCGACGACTTGACCGACCCGGCACCGGCTACAACTTTCGCCCATCTTGATGCCACCATTGTGCTGGAGCGCTCTCTGGCCTCGCAGGGGATTTTCCCGGCGGTTGATCCGCTGGCCTCCAACTCGCGCGCGCTTTCGCCGGAGATTGTCGGTGAGGAGCATTACAACACGGCGCGCGGCGTTCAGGCGGTGCTTCAGCGCTACAAGGAGTTGCAGGACATCATTGCCATTTTGGGTATTGATGAGCTTTCCAACGAAGACAAGGTCATCGTTAACCGGGCCCGCCGCATTCAGAAATTTTTAAGCCAGCCGTTCACGGTTGCCGAAGTCTTTACCGGACAGCAGGGCCGGCAGGTGACGGTTCAGGAAACTGTGCGCGGGTTCAAAGAAATTCTGGAAGGTCAGCACGATGCGGTGCCGGAATCCAATTTCTATATGAAGGGCGGAATCGCGGAAGCGATCGAGGGAGCCTGAACCATGGCCGCATTGCTCAGGGTTAAAGTCATCACGCCGAAAGAAATCGCCTATGACGGAACGGCTTTAGCCGTCACCATTCCGGCGGAAACAGGTGAAATGCAGGTGTATCAAGGCCATATTCCGGTGCTGGCGCGTGTAACCAAGGGGGTCGTCCGTATTGAAAAACCAGGCGCAGAGCCGGTTTGTTTTGCGGTGGATGAAGGATTTTTCCGCGTGACCCAGAATGAGGTCAGTCTGCTCATTGATACACTTCAGTCAGCGCAACCTGCCGGCGCGTAATCGCGCGGATCTTCACGAACCCCTAGCTATACTTAATTATTGTTGTATTTCACCTTGCGCGCTTTCAGTGTTTGCAGTAAGAATTCCCCAACAAAAAGGGGCCGATACAAAAGGCCGGAAACAGAAACCACAGTGCAACAGGAGAATCCGCAATGGCAAAAGCAGTAACCAAGTCTCAGATCATCGCTAAGATTGCCGACGACGCCGGCATCAGCAAAGTTCAGGCAAAGACCGCCCTCGAATCCATTATCGAACAGGCCTATAAAGGTGCCGCCGCCGGTTTCACCGTTCCCGGTTTGGGCAAACTGGTCAAAGTGAAACGCAAAGCCCGCATGGGTCGCAATCCCGCCACCGGCGCCGCGATCAAGATTGCCGCCAAGACGGTTCTCAAATTCCGCATCGCCAAAGCCGCCAAGGATGCAATCCTCGGCTGAGGTTCCTCCGGAACTGACGCAGCCGCCCCGCAACGGGCGGCTGTTTTTTTCGGCTTGCGAAATTCCGTTTATCCGGATAGACAGATTTATATGACGGTTATTCAAAAACTGAAAACAGCAGAGCGTCCGCTTGTTTCGGTGGAGTTCTTTCCTCCGAAGACCGGCGCGGCACAGGATGCCTTTCATAAAGGGGCGGTCGAACTGACCGGCCTCAATCCCGACTTTGTCTCCGTCACCTGCGGTGCGGGCGGCTCGGCGGCCGGACCCACGCTCGAAATTTCAAAACAGCTGCGCGGCCTCGGCTACAGTGCCGTTATGCCGCACTGTACCTGTGTAGGCGTTTCGCGCGCTGAACTGGCCGGCTCGACTGATGAACTTGTTGCGCAGGGCTTTCAGAATATCATGGCGCTGCGCGGTGATCCGCCGCGCGGCGAAAAATTATTCAAGCCGGCCGCTGACGGATTTCGCTACGCCGCCGAACTGGTCGCCTTCCTGCGCGACCGGCAGCCGCGGCTTTGCATCGGCGTGGCCGGCTATCCCGAAAAACATCCGGAGGCGTATAACAAAGTTGAGGACATCCGGCATTTGAAGGCGAAGGTGGATGCAGGTGCCGATTTCATCACCACTCAGCTTTTTCTCCACAATCACGTTTATTTTGAATTCGTTGAGAAGTGCCGCGCCGCCGGAATCACAGTGCCGGTTGTGCCGGGGCTGCTGCCGGTGATTTCGCTGGATCAGATCAACCGGATGCGCAGTTTCTGCGAATTTCACGTGCCGGAAGCACTGCTGCGCAATCTTGAAGCGGCGCAGCACGATCCCGTCAAAATGGAGCGCATCGGGCTTTACTGGGCGATCGAACAGATTTCGGAGCTTGTGGAGGGCGGTGCGCCGGGCATACATCTCTATCTGCTTAACCGCGCCAAAACGGCGTTCTATCCGGAACTTTTTGCCTGCCTGTCCCGGGTTCGCGGCCGGGAATAGAATTTTCCAATGGTTGGAAAAAACATTTCCAACTGTTGGAAAAAAGTGCATATGTTTTTCCGATGATTAAAAAAGTCACAGCTTTAATTCTGATCGCCGTCGCGCTCGCCGGATGTTCGTCACCTACCTACGAGGACGGCACGAAGAAAGAGTATTCCGACATGCCGTGGAATACGCCGGCCCGCTGGGAAGGCAGTATGAATATCCCCGGCATGGGCGGATACGAATAAAGCCTCCGGTTTCCCGGAGGCTTTTCACAGGAAGACGGTCTTCCGTTTTCAGTTTCCCTGAAGAATGCGCAGCATCCGGCGCAGCGGTTCGGCGGCACCCCAGAGCAACTGGTCGCCGCAGGTGAACGCGGCCAGATATTCCGGCCCCATTTTCATTTTGTGGATGCGGCCGACCGGAACCGTCAGCGTGCCGGAAATCGCCGCAGGCGTCAGGCGGGCCAGCGTTTCTTCTTTGGTGTTGCCGACCACATCCACCCACTCGTTGTCGTTGCGGATGATTCCGATAATTTCTTCCAGCGGCATATTTTTATTCAGCTTGATCGTGAGTCCCTGGCTGTGGCAGCGCATCGCTCCGATCCGCACACAGAGTCCGTCGATCGGAATGGCGGTTTCGGTTCCCAGAATTTTGTTGGTTTCCGCGAAGCCCTTCCATTCTTCTTTGGTCTGGCCGTCGTCTACCAGTTTATCGATCCACGGAATCAGCGAGCCCGCCAGCGGCGCGCCGAAGTGCTGCACCGGAATTTCTTTTCCGCGCAATGCGGCGGTTACGTTGCGGTCGATGTCGAGAATAGCGGAGGAAGGCGTCAGCAGATCGGCGGATGCCGTCTGATGCAGCGTGCCCATCTGGCTGAGCAGTTCGCGCATGTTCGGCGCACCGGCACCGGAGGCCGCCTGATAGGTCATGGAAGAAAGCCATTCGACCAGTCCGGCTTTGAAAAGCCCGCCGATCGCCATCAGCATCAGGCTGACGGTGCAGTTTCCGCCGATGAAATCTTTTTTGCCGTCGGCGAGGGCATTGTCAATGACCGGGCGGTTGACCGGGTCGAGGATAATGACGGCATCCTTGCTCATGCGCAGAGTTGACGCGGCATCAATCCAGTAGCCGTTCCATCCGGCGGCGCGCAGTTTGCCGTGAACGGCCTGCGTATAGTCTCCGCCTTGGCAGGTCAGAATCACGTCCATTGCAGCGAGGGCGTCGAGGTCAAAGGCATCAAGCAGAACGGACTCGCCTTTGCCCGCATTCGGAGCCGCTTTTCCGGCCTGAGAGGTGGTGAAAAAGACCGGATCAATCGCCGCAAAATCCTTTTCCGCCAGCATCCGTTCCATCAGAACGGATCCGACCATGCCGCGCCATCCTACTAAGCCTGTTTTCATTGTACTTTCCCCTCGAAATTTAAAAGGCGGCCACGGTATTTGATTTAAAATCCGAACGCAAGCCGCTATTGTCCGCAACCTATGAGCGTTTCTTCGTTTTTACATAAGATATTGCCGCAGACGGAACCGTTTTTGGAATACAGCAATCCGCCGCCGGGAATGGTCGCGGCCGGTTTGTTTTTTCTCCTGTTGATTTGCGTCGGAATCGCGGCCGATGCCGGCCTGATGTTGTATTGGATCAAGCGCCCGGTGCGCCTGCCGGATCTGGCAGGCCGGCTGGCTACCCGCGCCCTTCCGACACAACTGGTGCTGATTTTCTTCGGGATCGTAATCGGATTTTATCTGCTTGCTTCATGGCTTTATCTTTTAATGTTTCCGGGCGGAGAAATTACGCCGCATACGGTGATTTTTCAGACTCTGGCGTTTCATCTGCCGGTGCTCAGTCTGCTCGCTCTGCTGTTTCATTTTACCGGAGTCCGGGGGCGCGAACTGTTCGGGCTTCACTGGAAGAAAGCTTCCGCGCTGCTGGGTCTTTCCGTGATCTTTTATCTGGCGGCGCTGCCGGCGCTCTGGTTTTGCAGCGCACTCTACCAGATTCTGCTTCATCAATTCGGCTGCGATTTCTATCTGCAGGATGTCGCGCAGATTTTGACCGCTCCGGCACCGTGGCCGGTGCGCACCGGCCTTTTCTTTATTACGATCATCGTCGCGCCGGTATTTGAGGAGGTTGTTTTCCGCGGCATCCTGCTTCCGTTTATGGTTCGCCGCGCCGGTTTCTGGCCGGGCGTCATGCTGGTTTCCGTAGTTTTCGGCGGAATGCATCTGCATCTGCCGTCGTTTCTTCCGCTCTTTCTGCTTTCGGTGATGTTCAGTCTGGCCTATGCCCGTACGCAGTCGCTGCTCGTGCCGGTCGGTATGCACGCTCTGTTTAACGGCGTGACGGTGGCATTGCTTCTGCTGATGGGCTGATAAACCTATATTTTGATTGCAAGCATTTGGAGGATGGGTAAAAAGCAAGACCTCCGGAGAAAAGGAAACTATGAATTTTTTAGGCATTGATATCGGCGGAACAAAGATCGCTGTCTCCATCGGCAACGAACAGGGAGAGATTCTTGCGGGCAAGCGGTTTCCGACCGATCCGGAAAGTGTGCAGAATACCATGCGGCAGGCGGCTGAGGTTGCCGGGGATCTGATTGCCGCAGCGGGCCTGACGACCGGTCAGATTGATGCGATTGGAATCAGTTCTCCGGCTCCCATGTGCTCGAAGCGCCGTCTGATCATGCAACCCACGAATATGAAGAAATGGGATAATTTCAAGGCTGGCGACTTCTTTGAGGAAAAATTCAGCCGGCCTGTTTTTCTGCAGAACGACGCCAACGGCGCCGGACTGGCCGAGTTCTGGTTCGGCGGCTGCAAGGGGAAAGATCTGATCTACCTTACAATGAGCACCGGCATCGGCGCGGGAATCATTGCCAACGGACAGCTGGTTGCGGGAACGAACGATCTGGCCGGTGAAGTGGGGCATATCACGCTGGATATTACCGGCCCGCGCTGCGGCTGCGGGAAGACCGGCTGCTGGGAATCCTTTTGCGGCGGCAAGAGCTTTGCCAATCAGGTGCGTGCGGATATTGCTAATGGCGTACAGACTTCAATTCTCAAAGAAGCGGGCGGCGACCCGGCGAAAATCGGTATGCAGGAAGTCCGCGCCGCCATCCATGCGGGTGACGCATACGCGTGCCAGAAGTGGGATGTTTTCATCGAAAAAATGGCGCACGCCGTCGGCACCCTCATAATGTCCTTCAATCCCGAAGCCATTGTCATGGGCACGCTGGCCATTCACGGCGGCGATCTTTTTATTCCGCAGATGATGGAACGGCTTCCCAAATATGCCTGGAAGAGCGCGATAGATGTTTGCCGGATTGAAGCCAGCGTACTCACCAATATCGGCGAACTCAGCGCCGTCGCCATCGCCATTGACGGACACCGTCAACTGAACAAAGGATAACTGCCATGCTCGACATCAAATTCATCCGCGAAAATCCCGACGCCGTCAAAACGGCACTCGCCAACCGCAAAGCCGAGGCCGACATTGACGGCCTGCTGGCACTCGATACCGACCGCCGCGCCGCTATCACCAAAGCGGAAGAACTGAAAAGTGAACGCAACGCCGCCTCCAAAAAAATCGGCGGCCTCATGAAAGACGGCAAAAAGGCGGAAGCCGAAGCCGCCAAGGAAGAGGTCCGGATCATCGGCGACCGGATCGCCGCGCTCGACGATCAGGTGCGCGACCTCGACGAAAAAATGCAGAATATCCTTCTTTTCATTCCCAACCTGCCGCGCCCGACCGTTCCGATCGGCTCCAGCGAAGCCGATAATCCAGTCGTGCGCACCTGGGGAGAAAAGAAAACCTTCGATTTCAAAATCAAACCGCACTGGGATATCACCGAAGCGCTCAAATTGGTCGACTTTGAGCGCGGCACCAAAATCGCCGGTTCCGGCTTTCCGGTTTACACCGGTCAGGGCGCAAAACTCCAGCGCTCGCTCATCCAGTTCATGCTTGATCTGCACACCACCGAACACGGCTACACCGAAGTCGAGCCGCCGTTCGTCTGCAACGCCGCCGCCATGACCGGTACCGGCCAGCTGCCGAAGTTTGCGGAAGACATGTACCACATCGGTTTCGATGGTCTCTACCCGGTGCCGACCGCCGAAGTTCCCGTTACCAATCTCTACGCCGATGAAATCATTGAAGAAAAACTGCCGCTCAAGCTGACGGCTTACACGCCGTGCTTCCGCCGCGAAGCCGGTGCCGCTGGTCGCGACACGCGCGGACTGCTCCGCCTGCACCAGTTCGACAAAGTCGAAATGGTCAACTTCGTGAAGCCGGAAGATTCCGAAAAACAGCACGAAATCCTCGTCCGCGAAGCGGAGAAAGTTCTGCAGAAACTCGGCCTCCATTACCGCGTCATCGAACTCTGTACCGCTGACATCGGCTTCAGCGCCGCCAAATGCTACGATATCGAACTCTGGGCTCCCGGCGTCGAGAAGTGGCTCGAAGTTTCGTCCGTCAGCAACTTCTGGGACTACCAGGCCCGTCGCGCCCGCATCCGCTGCCGCGACGAAAACGGCAAACCTCAGTTCCTCCACACGCTCAACGGTTCCGGTGTCGCCCTGCCGCGTCTGGTCGTCGCGCTGATCGAAAACAATCAGAACGCCGACGGCACCGTCACCATTCCCGAAGCGTTGCGGCCGTATATGAACGGCCTCGCTAAGCTCGGCTAGCAACTGTGTTGCGGCACAGAGTTTTTCCAACCATTGGAAACTTGGCCACGAAAAACACGAGAAGCCACAAAAACCGGACGACTCCCTTTTGGTGAATTTTTGTGTTTCTTGTGGCGATTCTTGCGGCGGTTCGCGGTAATTTGCGGCTGTGAATCTAATTGAAAAAGTCAAAGCGGCGATTGAGCGGGAAAATCTGATTCCTGCCGGAGCATCCATTATCGTCGGCGTTTCCGGCGGCGCTGATTCTGTTGCGCTATTGCATATTTTGCATCGCCTTGGCTATTCGCTGACAGCCGCGCACCTGAACCACTCCATTCGCGGCGCGGCGGCAGATGGCGACGAAGCGTTCGTCAAAGCGCTGTGCAAAAAACTCGGCGTTGAATGTGTAACCGCTAAAACCGACGTTCCGGCGCTCGCCAAAGAAAAAGGTATCTCCATTGAAATGGCCGCCCGCGAAGCCCGGCATGATTTTTTCCGCAGCCTCAAGTCTCAGGCCTCAAGTCTTCTCATCGCTCTGGCACATCATGCGGACGACCAATTGGAGACGTTTTTTCTGCGGGCCGCCCGCGGCACCGGCCCCGGCGGACTCAGCGGCATGCGGTTTTTTCAGAAACTAGCGCCGTGTCAGACGTGTGATGTTGTAGGACAAGCTTCTCTGTATTCAGAGAGCTTGTGTTCTTCACAGAAACAGGAGATCACACGCTCCCGATTACAGGAAGCGCGTCCTACAATAAGTAAACAGCAGGTCACTCATGACAAGGCGCTTGAAGGACTGACGCTGATTCGTCCAATGCTTGGAATCCGGCGGGCGGAAATTATCCGGTGGCTGAAGAACGAGAAAATTGAGTGGCGCGAAGACGCCACCAACACCGACGAAACCATCTCGCGCAACTTTGTCCGCCGTCAGCTTCTTCCGATGTTTGGAAAACTCAACGACCGCGCCGCCGAAAATCTTCTGCGCACCATGGATATCCTGCGCGACGAAGAAGAGTGTCCCGAAAAAGCCGCCCGCCGCCGCGAAATCCGCGACTGGCTGATCGAGCAAGGCGTAAAACCTGACTTCGATTCGATTGAAAAAGTGATCGAGTTCGCGGCGGAGACCGATGGAAGCCGGTCTCTTGACCTCGAAGGCCTCCGCATCGTCAACGAATACGGGGCACTGCGTAGTGAAGAGCGGACGGCTCGGCGATCCGTCCCCACCAAAGAAGATATCCGTATCGAAGAAGGCGTCGGGATTTTGCGCGGACCGTGGTGCGCCTCGGTTTCGCTCGCCAAGGTCGCGGGCGGGGAAGTGACGGTTCGTGCCGCACAACCCGGCGACCGGATGGAACCGTACGGCATGGAAGGCTCCAAAAAACTTCAGGATATTTTCACCGACCTGAAGATTCCGAAAGCTCAGCGCGAGAACTGGCCCGTCGTCGAATGCGGCGGAGAAATCATCTGGCTCCCCGGCTATCGCATCGCCTGCGGCTGGGAACTGTCATCGGATTCCGAACCGGCGTTGCATCTGTTTTTGGATAAGAGTTAACGTTCAAGGGCAGGAGCGCAGCGCGGCTTTATCGCGCAACGTCTCCTGCACCGCAGGGTTGGGCGTCTCGACTCAATCATTTTTCCAGATAACTTTCCCTGGCCCATTTGAACCGGGAAACCGCCATCCCATATGGGTAACTGTGTTGATAACGGAACATGCCAGATCAGCAGCACGCCTTTGCACTTGATTGATGAAGTGATGATCTACTGCGGTTTCAAACACCTCACCCTGGCGATTCACAAAAAATGGAATTGAGGCTCCGCTAGAGTCAGGCGCTCTCCATGACCCGTGGCAGAGGACGTTCCGAATTTTGGAAGCCTCTCGTAGATCACTAATAAGTCCATCAATATCGACTATGGCCTTTGGATAATCGCGTACAGCCTTTCCAAACGTTTCAATCAAGTTACCAAGCGGATCACTCAGTGCGCGTTCTAGTTTTGGAAGCCATTTGTCGTAGGCCTGCTGAATTTCATGATCCTCGTATGGCTTTGTTGCAGTAAACGAAAAAATTGCCTTCGTTAATATCTCTTCTAGAAAACCAAATGTCGCAACTGCACGACCCAGACTCTCCCAAAACAGTGCCTCGTGTTTGTGTGTTGGGAATTTCTCTAGCAATGCCCCGCGACTAACGACATATCCACTCGGCCCATTGTTAGTCATGCGCTTCTCCGTGGTTTAGACGCCCAACAGTGTTGTTGAACAAACTTCAAGTTCGCTGTTTCAGGAATGTTTTTTCCGTCTAAGCCGGAATCTAGGAGGTTTTAGATCGGTGCACAATCCAAAACAACGACTTGATCAGGAGCTGGAATTGTAGCCGCGATCCGCGATCGCGGTCCGAGGTCACGGCCCTCGGCTACAAAGAAAGATTCGAATGGTCGAGGTGGGCCGGTGCCATCTTCCTCCTTTGATTTCCATGCCTTTTTCGTGTCTTTTTATATGTCCGGCGGCTATTCTCCCGCCCTTCAAGTTGATTTGGGCGGGGGCCGGTGTTAGGGTCGCCGCCGATAAGGATTTAATTATGGAAAACGAAAACGATAAGCCGCAGACACCGGAACCTGAAAAGGGCGCACCGCCCCGCAAAAAACTGCCGCTGGTGAAACCGCCGATGCCGATGAAGGGCTTCGCCGCCTGGTTCCTGCTGATGGCGCTGGTGCTGATGGCGCTGCAGTTTTTCCAGAAGCCGGAACAGCAGGAGCAGACGAGTTATAATCCCGACTTTGTTCAGCTGGTGAAGACCGGCCGAATTATCAGCTGCGAAATCGTGCGCGACAGCACCGGCACCGATTACATCACCGGTGAACGGACCGATCTGGACGCGAAAACCGGCGCGCCGAAGAAGTTCCGTGTGGATGTGGTGGTTACCGAAGACCTGCTGAAGATGCTTCAGGAAAACAACGTGACCTTCAAAGTCCGTGCGCATTCGCCGTTCTGGCAGGTGTTCTGGAATGTGGCACCGTTCATTATCGGCTTTATCATCATCTATTTCTTTTTCTTCCGGCAGATGAAGATGGCGGGCGGACGGGCGATGAGCTTCGGCAAGAGCCGCGCCAAGCTGCTTCAGCGCGACGATAAGAACCGTACCACGTTTGCCGATGTTGCCGGTGTGGATGAAGCGAAGGAAGAACTGCAGGAAGTGGTCGAGTTTCTGAAAAACCCGAAACAGTTTCAGCGGCTCGGCGGTAAAATGCCGAAAGGGGTTCTGCTGGCCGGTTCGCCCGGCACCGGTAAAACGCTGATCGCCCGCGCCGTGGCCGGCGAGGCCGAAGTGCCGTTTTTCTCGATCAGCGGTTCGGACTTTGTCGAAATGTTTGTCGGCGTCGGCGCCAGCCGGGTGCGCGATATGTTCGAACAGGGGCGCAAGAGCGCGCCGTGCATTATTTTTATCGACGAGATCGACGCCGTCGGCCGCAGCCGGTTTTCCGGTATGGGCGGCGGACACGACGAACGCGAGCAGACGCTTAATGCCCTGCTGGTTGAAATGGACGGTTTTGACACCACCGAAGGCGTTATCATTATCGCCGCCACCAACCGTCCCGACGTGCTCGATCCGGCGCTGATGCGTCCGGGCCGTTTCGACCGTCAGGTTTTTATCGACCTGCCGAATCTCAAAGGGCGCGAAGAGATTCTCAATATCCACGTCAAACGCGTTACGCTGGCCAAAGATGTCGATCTCACCAAAGTGGCGCGCGGCACGCCCGGCTTTTCCGGCGCGGATCTGATGAACCTCGTCAACGA
>Ga0172380_10006796_pt1 | contig 13118 bp, 12 predicted proteins | sample Leawe162metaG_FD_119747 | JGI IMG/M metagenome (GOLD analysis project Ga0172380, IMG submission 119747) | Leachate microbial communities from a municipal landfill in Southern Ontario, Canada - Leachate well 162 metaG | ecosystem: Engineered > Solid waste > Landfill > Unclassified | place... | reverse complement strand
CGGCGAGCCCCGATATAGCCCCATCGACGAGAGCCACCCCAAGGCCCCCATCAACCCCTATGGCCGGAGCAAGCTGATGGTCGAGGACATGCTGGCGGATTACGACCGCGCCTATGGCCTCAAAGCCATTTGTCTGCGCTATTTCAATGCCGCCGGCGCGCACCCGGACGGCACCTTGGGCGAACGCCACGATCCGGAAACCCACCTCATTCCCCTGGTTCTCCAGGTCGCGTCGGGGCGGCGCGACGCCATCGCCGTGTTCGGCCGGGATTACCCGACGCCGGACGGCACCTGCATTCGCGACTACATCCACATCGTGGATTTGTGCGCGGCCCACCAGTTGGCCATGGCGGCGTTGATGGGTGGGGGCGAAAGCGCCGCCTACAACCTCGGCAACGGGATGGGATTTTCCGTGCAACAGGTGATCGACGCGGCGCGGCAAGTCACCGGCAAGCCGATCCGGGTTCGATATGCCGACCGGCGCGAGGGCGATCCCGCCGTGCTGGTCGCGGATGCGGCCTTGGCCAGGTCCGCACTGGGCTGGCAGCCGCGCCACGCCGACCTGGCCAGCATCGTCGGGCATGCCTGGCAATGGGAATCGGCCCGCGCAATCCTCAATACAGGTAAGTCATGAGCGACCTGAAAGTCTCTGTCTACAGCCCCGAATCTTCGCTACGCAATCCGGCCAAGATGGTACGGGAAATGTTTCAGGATCTGCTTGCCGGTCGCGAATTGGCCTGGCAACTTGCCCTACGCGACCTCAAGGCCCAATACCGGCAAACCGCCCTCGGCTTGCTCTGGGCGTTCATCTTGCCCTTGGCCAACACCGCCGCCTGGTTGTTCATCCACAGTGCCGGCATCGTCACCGTGCAAGACACCGCGTTGCCTTACGCGGTCTATGTCTTCACCGGCACCATTCTCTGGGCCATCTTCATGGACGCGGTGAACGCGCCCCTGCAGCAGACCATCGCCGCGAAACCCATGCTGGCCAAGATCAACTTCCCGCGCGAGGCCCTGATGCTGTCGGGGGTCTATCAAACCCTGTTCAACGCGGCCATCAAGATTATTGTCCTGTTGGCAGCGCTGCTGGTCATGGGTGTCTATCCGGATGGCGGGCTGGTGTTTTTCCCCTTCGCCGTGTTCTCGTTGATTCTGGCCGGCACCGCGCTGGGTCTGCTGATCACCCCGGTCGGCATGCTCTATAGCGACATCGGCAAAGGCCTGCCGCTGCTGATGCAGTTCTTCATGTATCTCACGCCCGTTGTCTTCCCCATGCCGTCCGGCGGCTGGGCCGCCACGCTGTTCAAGTACAACCCGCTGACGCCGCTCATACTCACCGCCCGCGACCTGATCACCGGATTCGTGCCGCAACACCTGGACGCCTTCTGGCTCGTCAATATCAGCATGCTGGTTCTGCTGGCGCTGGTCTGGGTGGTTTACCGCGCCGCCATGCCGATCCTGATCGAGCGGATGAGCGCGTGAGCGGATCGGCAGAGATCGTGGCGCCACTCATATCCGATCATTGCGCACTTGCCGTTGCTGCCGAATGAAACGCTCCCAACGTAGGTTATGCCGACAGGCACAACACAACACCCGAGCCCAACTCTGGAACGCCAGCCAGATTGTGGCCAACCTGAGGCTGACGCCGCCAACCATGCGCCGTTATCTCGATATTCTGGCCGACACCTTCATGGTCAGAGGGCGCCCGCCGTACCCTGCCAACTTGAGCAAGCGGCTCATCAAGTCGCCTGAGGTCTATCTGCGCGACAGCGTGTCGCTGCACGCGCTGCTCGGCATCGAAACGCTCGACGACCTGTACGCCAACCTTATCGTCGGCGCATCATAGGAAAGTATGGTTATCGAACACCTCACCCTTCACGCTGGCGACACCGCACACACCTGGTTCTACCGCACAGTGGCCGGCGCCGAACTGGATCTGGTCATGGACCCCCCCTTGGGCATGCAAGCCTACGAGGTGAAATTCGGCCTGAGCCCGGCGCTCTGGCAAGGGCTGCCACAATGGGTTGGGAGATTTGGGCATCGTCCTCGGGCATATGGCGTATTCCGGAACGGAGAGCTATCGAATGGCGCCGGAGGCGCATGTCGCCAGCCTAGCAAAAGCCATGCGGGAGCTGGGCTGATATGAGCGACACCCTGATCAAGGTCGAAGGTGTTTCCAAGAAGTTCTGCCGGAGTTTGAAGAAGTCGCTTTGGTATGGCATGCAGGATTTGGGTGGTGAACTCTTGGGCCGCCAACATGGCGGCAATGGCGCGTTGCGCGAAGGCGAATTCTGGGCGGTGTCGGACGTGGGCTTCGAACTCAAACGGGGTGAATGTCTAGGTTTGATCGGCCACAATGGAGCGGGCAAGACGACCTTGCTAAGGATGTTGAATGGCCTGATCAAGCCCGACATCGGCCGTATCGAGGTGAGAGGACGGGTCGGGGCATTGATCTCGCTGGGCGCCGGATTCAATCCGGTTCTCTCCGGGCGAGAAAATATCTATGTAAATGCCTCGGTTCTTGGATTGAGCACACGTGAACTTGACCTGAAGATGGAAGAGATCATCGAGTTTTCCGAGCTGACCGAGTTCATCGACATGCCAGTTCAGAGTTACAGCTCGGGGATGACCGTGCGACTGGGGTTTTCCATTGCCACAGCCCTGAAACCCGATATTTTGCTGCTGGACGAAGTGTTGGCGGTTGGCGATATCGGTTTTCAGATCAAGTGCGGCAATCGCATTCGGGAAATAGCACACGACTGCGCCGTTATTTTTGTTTCGCACAACATGCAATATGTCTCGGCGTTTTGTTCCCGCGCGATGCTACTAGGTCGAGGGCGCGTCTTGGTGGATGGATCCGGGCCTGCCCCGGCGATTCAGGCCTATTTCGGCGTTGCCGCCACACCAGAGCGAGTCACGGGTTCCGGGCAGGTTTGCGTGGCATCGTTGAGTCTTACCCTGGCCGATGGTAGTGCACTTGGCAATCCGTCAGTTATTGACCAAGGTAGTCATGTGGTAGTGAAGCTAAAACTGGCTGTGGCAGCGGACATGGGCGGCGTGAAACTGTCTCTGGCAATGATGGACGCCTCGCAGAACGGCATTGCCTCCCTCCCGCTTGTCGAAGAAGATGGCAGGCAGGCATGGTTTGGGCCCGGCGAACAGGACTTGAGCATTTCGCTTGGCGCCATCGAACTGAACGCGGGCAACTACAGCATCATGGTCGTGGCGCAGGATTACGGTACCGAGAGGACTCTATTGCGCCATGAAGGGGCGGCCGTATTTCAAGTTCATTCTCCAAACATGAACTCGGTTGCTAAAATTATTCGCCCTGTGCGGGTTCGGCGTTTGCCTTTGATCGGTTGATTGGCTCGGCGCATTACTTTGACTGCGCTGAGAATTGGACAAGGCAGGATATCGATAATGAGCGTGACTCCGCTGATGACACTTTCGGTACAGCGTATTCGCCTAAAAAGAGCGCTGTCGAAATTTCACGATACGCTATTCGGCCAACGCAGAAAATACTTGCGCTATTACGCCAGCGAGCAATGGAATTCGCGCCGTGGCGCCATGGAGTGGCTGAGCGTACGGTTCCATTACGCGCTCGACAGAGTGTCGGGGAGAGTACCGCCGAAATCGGGGGACGCCTATTTGACGCACATGCCCGTGCTGCTCGCACTCGGCCGCTCGCTTGAGGTCAAGCGTGTATTGGAATTGGGCTGCGGCCGCTTCAGCACACTGACTTTCATGGACCGAGACCACTTTCCGGTTCTGGAGCGATTGGACTCGGTAGAGAACGACAAGGATTGGGCGGCGCAGGTCGTGGCCCTGTCCGGCGATGACGGACGGCTGAATATGCATGTGGTCGAGGGCGCCGTCGCCGAGTCTCTGTCGGGATTCGACCTGGATACCTACGACCTTATTTTCATCGACGATGCGTTGACGAGGGATGAGCGCGTCAGGACCATAAGGACGGTCGGGGCCGCGCTGCCGAAGCATGCCATCGTGGTAATCCACGACTATGACATGTTGGTTTACCGTAAGGCGGCCCGATGTTTCCGGCATCGGTATCGGTTTACCGCGCTTTATCCGAATACCGGCATCGCCTGGAATGAACCACGTTTCCAGCCGGATCGCATCGAGACGGTCGACCGGTGGCTACACCAGGCGCGTCGCGATGGCAGGGTTCCAGGCGATCCGGACGAGGCGGCGGCCTATTTCAAAACCGGCGTCGGCGACGCCATAGCGGGATGATCCCGTCGCGACATGCAATCAGAATCTAGTGGCTGGCGCGTTTATCACCTTGTCCAGCCTTACTTCTTCGCTCATCACCATTTTCACCGCAGAAAATTGGAGTACCTGAGGGCCGCCGGTTACTCCGCCTGGGGGTTGGCCGTCGTGCCGGAATCACTCTACTGTTCGTATAAGGCCAGATATGAAGAGGCGGTTGCTTCGGGCTATATGAAAATTGTCCGGGTGGCTGAGCAACAGGCTACCAATCGGGCCCTGCTCTGGTTTCTGTTGCGCGAGTTGCTGACTGGGCAGCGACTACTGGTGCATGTGCTTCGTTGCGATCCCGCGCCGGTGATAAGGCTCAGACGCATGCCGGGTATCGGCGCGCGGCTCCGTTATGTATTGGAATACGAGGGCGATTTGCCCTCGGAGTTGATCTATCAGGGGGCATTCGTCGAGGGCGAGAGACCACCAAGCGAACCGCCGTCGGCGCTGAAAACGGCTTATGACACCTCGTTGGCGACGCAGAAACACGAAGCCGACCGCGCGGATGGCTTGGTGCTGATGTCCAAGGAACACATCGAACTTTGGCGCGGCAGGCTTGCCCGCCCGGTCAATGCCTGTTGTCTACCGACCCTTCCCGATTCGAGCCGATTTCGCTTCGATGTTCGGCAACGCGACGAGGTGAGATGTGAGTTAGGCCTGGAAGATCGGTTGGTCTTCGTCTACACGGGTAACCTGGTTTGTAAATGGCAGCGACTGGAAGCGATGTGCGCCGTAATAGCGGAGTTGCGGAAAAAGATACCTTCGGCATGGTTTCTAGCGCTTGTGCGTGTCGATGATCTTCATTTGGCGGAGGAGGCAATTTCGCGCCATGGCCTCAAGGAGTGCGCCACGGTGAAACATGTGCCGTCGTCTGAAATCGGTCGTTATCTGTCTGCCGCCGATGTCGGTTTGTTCTTGAGGCATCGCCACCCGATGAATATGGTTGTTACATCGGGCAAGCTGGGTGAGTATCTGGCGGCCGGGTTGCCCGTTTTGACGACGGGGGCCAACGCGGAAGTTTTGAACGAATACCTCAGGCAGACGCGGTCGGGTGCGTTTATTGATGACGATCTGGCGCTTGACGAAGACTCTTTGGCGAGACTGGTCGAGTTAACCAATCATTTTTCGCAACCGGATAGCCGGACCGAGTTGAGCCGTGCGGCTGAAAAACAGTTCAATGGCGATAATGATCCGTTTGGTGGGTATGTGCCATTTATTCGTAACATCATGAAGTTATGAGGCATTACGATTCCATCGTCTTCGTGGGCGATTTGTGCGTATCCGGTGAAGAGGCGGAAAAAACAATCGACGGATTCGATATCTGGACCGGCTTACGGGATGCGTTCGGGCAAGGTGCGGCCATTGTCGCTAATCTGGAATGTCCGATAACCGATAGCACCGATGCTACGCCGTACAAGTGGGCCAATTTGAAAAGTAACCCGCGCCTTCATCCCGTCCTCGACGGTCTGGCTATGGCTGTCTTGGGCAACAATCACATCGGCGACTTCGGTGTGACCGGGGTCCGATCCACCCTGGCCGTACTCGGCAGCAAAGGGCTTCCATACGCTGGCTACGGCGACTCGCTTACGGCTGCCCTGGCCCCCGCCTTCATCGACGTGAACGGCAAGACTCTCGGCGTGGTTTCGCTGTGTTGCCCCACGACCAATGGAGAAAACCTGGCAACCCATCTGGCCGCCGGGGTCGCCCCACTCGGAATGGCAACACTACGGCAGGCAGTCGAAGCGGCGCGAGATAAATGCGATGCATTGGTCGTCTACATGCATTGGGGTTGCGAGGAAGCTCACGATCCCGCCCCGGATCAGTTGCGCCTGGCTCGTCAAGCGATTGATTGCGGCGCCGATGCGGTGGTCGGTTGCCATGCCCACGCCATTCAAGGCTATGAGCAATATCGAGGCGGTTGGATTTTTTATGGTTTGGGCAATTATTTGTTCAAGGCGGGTTTTGCACAGGCATTCGGCAATAACGGTGAGATGAAACGGATCCCGTTGACGCTTCGCCCAGCAAATAGGGAATCGCTGGCTGTCGCTTTCCGCATCCAGCAGGGTGTAACCGGATGCCGACTGGCGTTGGTGCGCATACAACCGATGCGCTATGCGGACGATCTTTTGCCACGCCCGATTGCCCAGTCGGATTTGACGTTCGACCTGAAAGCGGCAAATAACCGGCTACGCGCGTATGTTGGTTCGAACGGGGGCGAAATGACCAACCGAAGCGAGCCGGTCTGGCTTTGCCAACTGAAAAGCGGTGTGCTGGCCTATTGGTATGCCGAACAAAGCATTGTCATGCCATTCCACCGGCGGCTGGAGAAATTGGCAATCCGGATGGCCGGAAAGTCCCTTCGCTTGATCCGTCGTACGCGCGCTCGGCTCAAGAGCGCCAAGGTGGCGGCCGGCATCGCATTGAAATGGCGCCGGGACAAACAACGGTTGCCTCTGACGCCGGCCCATCGAGAACTGTATGGCATCATCCATCGCCTCACTTGGCGGAAACTCGGTCGGTTTCCGGACTTGGTCGATTGCCGAGACTTCAACGACAGAATTCAATGGCTGAAACTGTTCGATCAAAGCGAAGAGATTATCCGCTGCTCGGATAAAGTGCTCGTGCGTGATTATGTCCGGGAACGGGTTGGAGACCGGTATCTGGTCAAGCTTTACCAAGTGAGCGAACGTTTTTCCGGGATTGATTTTGCAGCGCTGCCGCAAGCCTTTGCAATCAAAACCAACCATGACTCCGGCACGGTTATGCTGGTTCGCGATAAAGCGAAACTCAATCTGGCTCAGGCAGAGCAACGCATAGAAGATGCTCTGGGGCGAACCTACGGCTGGTCGAACGGCGAATGGGCCTATTCGTGCGTGGCGCCGCGGGTGCTGGTGGAAGAGATGCTGGAACCGTTGGGTGATACGCCTCCAGCGGATTACAAATTCTATTGTGTCGAAGGCAGGGTAAAGTTTTGCCACTTTATCTATGACCGCGGCGCCGACACGAAAGAGCAAATCGTCGACCCAGCCGGTAATGACCTGGCAACCGAGTTATACCCCAGTTTCAAATTGGGAACAGGTTTCAGCAAGCCGGCGCTCTGGCAAGAAATGCTGACCGTCGCCGAGCGGCTGGGTGAGGGCTTCAAGTGCGTACGCGTCGACATGTACTGTAGCGAGGGCAGAATCTATGTCGGCGAGCTGACATTCTGGCCGATGGCCGGGGTGTACGAAGGGGATGGACAGGCCGTGTTGGGTACGCTGTTGGATTTTGATCGCACCACCGTTAAACCGTTGGTTATGGCACGGTGCCGTGGCTGATACGTTTTTCGTCACTGCCTATCTTGGTCAGCCCCACGGCAGCGCGAAATCGGCCCGAGATTTCGCCAGGGCGTTGTTGGCGACGCGAAGCGACATCGGCATCGTCAGCCCTTGGGGGGAGACCTTCGGGAAAACCGCCGCGGGCTACGATTTGGCTGCGCCAAGCTGGTTCCGATATTCGCGCCGCCCCGCGCCGCGAAGGGCTTGGTTGGAGCCATTTTCCGTATTGAAGACAGTGCGACAAGAATTGCGGCGCCGGCTCATCGCCCATGCAATGGCGGGTGCCTCGGTTATCGTGAACGGCTGGGCCAGTTACGGCTATTGGAAGACATTGGCGGCAACCGGCGTCAAGCGGTCGGCGATCATCATTCGAGAGTCGCCGCGCCATTTCAAAAATGCCGACCGCCCAGAGTGCTTCGAGGCCATGTTGGCCGGTTTTTCCGAGTTCGATCATTTGATCTTCGTCTCCGACCGCCTGCGAAAGGAATGGAGCCGCTATGACGCCCTTGCCGGCAAGCCAACCTTCTATTTGCCGAATTGTTGCGAGGAAGAGGAAGTCGCCCTCGTTAAACAGACCGACCGAAATCGTATGCGGCAGCGTCTCGGAGTCATCGCTGATGACTTAATGATCATCTGCCCAGGCACCATCGAGAAAAGGAAAGGGCAGGACATCGTGCTGGATGCACTGCCCGAGATTCTTGCCGCGATCCCCAATGCCCGCTTGGTCTTGCTCGGCGATGCGGGAACGGAATGGGGCAAGATACTGGCCGAGGACGTGGATATGGGAAAATATGGTGAACGTGTCGTACACGTTCCGGCTCAGCCCTCCGCACTTGAGTATCTCCATGCCGCCGACGCGTTGTTGTTTCCTTCACGCGCGGAGGCGATGCCCAGGACCATACTGGAGGGCATGGCGTTCGGCATGCCGATCATCGCCACCTCAGTCGACGGCATACCCGAACTGATCGAGGATGGCGTATCCGGTTGGTTATTCGATCCCGCCGATTCTGCGCGCATGATGGCGGGGTTGAGATGGGTCGCGAGTCAGCCGGAAGCGGCAAGCAAGTTGGCCTTGGCTGCGGAACGGCGTTACCAAGAGTTTTTTTCGCGCAGCCGGCAAATCGAACGTGTCGGCGCTTTGTTAAGCTGGCTCGATGTCGACTGATACCCGTCCATCCTGAAGGATTGAGACATTGCCGATTCGCAACCTGGACCCACTGACGCTATGGATGGAATGAAACGTTTCAACAGGCTCGCGGGGCGCGTGATTCGATACCTTGGTAGGCCCCCTGTTGTCTTGCGGTCAACAGGGCGCTGCCCGACCTGCGGGAAAGAAGTTACGTTCGTCTCGCGCGATGCCTGGCTCAGGGATCACTATCTTTGCCAGAACTGTAAAAGCAAGCCCAGGGAGCGGGCCTTGATGCGCGCGCTTGAAATGTATTTCCCGGATTGGCCGGACAAGGTTATCCACGAGTCCTCACCGATCGACCGCGGCGCCAGCGTCCGACTGGCACAGGAGTGCGGGCATTACATCCCTTCGCAGCTCTATCCCGATATGCGCTACGGCGAGGTAAGGAACGGGGTGCGCTGTGAAAATCTCGAATGCCTGACCTTCGCCGACGAAAGTATCGATCTGCATATCACCCAGGATGTCATGGAGCATGTGTTTCATCCCGAACGGGTCTTCCGCGAAATCGCACGGACATTGAAGCCGGGCGGCGCCCATGTATTCACCGTGCCGATAGTCAACAAGCACCGGTCATCGCTGACGCGGGCGACCGTTGACGAGAACGGACAGATTTCCCATCACTTGCCCGCCAAGTACCACGGCAATCCGCTCAGCAAGGATGGCGCCCTGGTCACCTTCGATTGGGGCTTCGATATCTGCCGGCACATCTTCGAGGCCTCGGGCCTGTACACGAATGTCCTGCATATCGACGATCTGAGTCGGGGCATACGCGCCGAGTATATCGAGGTATTGGTCACCATCAAGCCGGATGCAAAACCATGAGCCCGGCCGTTGCACCAGTAAAACCCATTGCAATTGTGTTGCCTCAATTTCATCCCATCCCGGAAAACGATCTGTGGTGGGGCGAAGGGTTCACGGAGTGGAACAATGTGGTCAAGGCGCGGCCGCGATTCAAGGGGCATTACCAGCCCCATTTGCCGAAGCATCTCGGCTACTACGATCTGCGCTTGCCGGAGGCGCGGGAAGCCCAAGCCGCCCTGGCGAGGCAATATGGCATCTATGGGTTTTGCTATTACCACTATTGGTTCGCAGGGCGGCGGGTGCTGGAGCGGCCGGTGGACGCTATCCTGGAGAGCGGTAAGCCGGATTTCCCTTTCATGCTCTGCTGGGCGAACGAGAACTGGACCCGGAACTGGGATGGCGGCTTCGACAAAGTTTTGCTTGCACAACGCTATTCGGTCGACGATTTCGTCCAGCACGCCAGACATTTACTCCAATATTTCAGGGATCCGCGATATATCCGGGTTCGCGGCCGGCCCATGTTCGCGATCTACAAAGACGAGGGCATTGATGAAGAGTGCCTGACAGCCTTCCGTTCGGAGTTGCGCAACCATGGCGTCGAAGTATTTCTATGTCGTTTCGAGCGCCGCGCGGGCACCAATCAGGACACCCCGCGTGCCTATGAGAACTTCGATGCCGGCATCGAGTTCCAGCCGCTGACTCGACAATTTGACGAAGCCATGCGTCGGCAAAACAGATCCCGACCAGTGATGAAATATTTGAGACCAAACACCTACAAGAGGTGGTTACGCACCCTGCTAGGCCTGTCCGTCAGACAGCCGGACCGTATATTTGACTATCAATTCCTTGTCGAACACGATATTCGCTACGACTTCCAAGCATGTCGTCCGATTTTTCCGGGGGTTTCGCCAGGCTGGGACAATTCGCCGCGCCGACCCAGCGGAGGGGCCCTGATTCTGCGCGATTCGACACCGGAACGCTTTCGTGCCTGGGTGGTGGAAAAAATACGACGTACCGACTGGGAACTGCTGCCAACCCCCTTTTTGTTCGTCAATGCTTGGAACGAATGGGCCGAAGGTAACCACATGGAACCTTGCGAAAAATGGGGATTAGGCTATCTGGAGGCGCTAAGGAGTGGCATTGATCGAAGCGCGATCCATGAAGAATAAAATCTCCATCGCACTGGCAACCTACAATGGCGAGCGCCACCTAAAGGCACAACTCGACAGCTTTTTGCGACAAACCCGGCTTCCCGATGAGCTTGTCATATCCGACGACCACTCCCTCGATAAAACCCCTGCGATTCTGGCCAACTTCGCGGCACGAGCCCCCTTTCCGGTAATCTTCTCCGCCAACCCGAATAACCTTGGCTACGCGGCGAACTTCTCGAATGCTCTGACCTTATGCACAGGTGATATCGTGCTCCCGAGCGATCAGGACGATGTCTGGCTACCGACGAAAATCGAGGCTATCGAACGATTTTTTGCCGAGCACCCGACTTCCCTGCTGGTTATTCATGACATCGAGTTTTGCAAGGAAGACCTGACACCGATCGGGCAAACAAAAATCCAGCGTATGCGCGATGGTTTTGATTTGACGACGGAATATGTGGTCGGCATGGCCAGCGCGTTGCGTGGCGATTTCTTACGACTTTGCCTGCCCATCCCGGAATGCGATGGCTTGAGCCACGACAAATGGCTACACATGTGCGCCAATGCCATGGCGGGCAAAGACATTATGGAAGACGTTCTAGTGCTGTATCGCCGCCATGATGCCTGTGTCACCTCTGGTAGCAAGATGAATGTCGACTATGTCACCGGAATCGACCACTTTAAGCCACGCCAAGTGGACTTTCGCGCGAGATTGGCTCGCATGCCGCTGGATAATCGTCGTAAATGGGCGCAGTCGTCCATGCTCCTGGCTTGGTTGGAAAGCAACCGGGAATCATTGGTAAGGGACGGCCATGCCGACCCAGTGCGTCTGGGCGCATGCATCGCGAACGAGCGTAAACGTCGCGACGCCGGGGAGATGCGCCAGAGCATTCTGGAACATGCTGAAGCAGGTTGTTTGGTTAAGCTCACCGAGCTGTACCGCTTGGGCGGCTATGCGTTTTTTCGAGGCTGGAAAAGCGCGCTCGGCGATCTGGTATTCCGGTGCCTCCTGCGCTTGTGATCGCATAAAATCCGGACAACTCACAAGCGGCCCGCCTGGAACAGACCACATGGACAACGCCCCTTCCTGCCCGGTATGCGACGGCACCGACTGGCAGCTCCTTGGTTCGCGCCACTATGACCGGCATGCCTTCCCGGCCTTGCGATATGAGCGTGCTCGCCATGAAGTCTTGTTCAACGTCTGGCTGCGCGAAGCCGAAGACGTAGAGTTGAAAACGCTCGCCTGCGCGCGCTGTGGCTTGGTGATTTACACCCCCAGGCCGGACACAGCCGACATCCGGCGAAAATACGAGTACCTCAACTCGCACGAAACCGCACAGGCCGAATTCGGCCGCGATTTGCCCAGCGACCGTCGACGCTCCAGGGAACTAATGGCTTTTCTCCGGCCATGGCTAGGCGACAAGCCCCTCACGATTCTGGATTTCGGTGGCGGCAAAGGCCGGTTGCTGCATGAATTCGTTGCCAGTGGACATCGTTGCGGGGTCGTCGATTATGTCGAAGAGGTGATTCCAGGCGTAGCCTACTTCGGTCGCGACCTCGCGGCGTTGCCAGCGGGGCCGCGTTTCAATCTGGTGATATGCAGTCATGTCATCGAGCACCTCGCCGACCCGCTTGGTGCCGTCGCGGAATTGGTAGGGGTTTTGGAGCAGGGTGGGCATCTGTACGTGGAAGTACCGAGCGAGATATGGAAACGCCCCCCTCCGGTCATGGATCCTGTCACCCATATCAATTTTTTCACTCCCGCCTCGCTACGCACCCTGTTGGAGACGGCCGGATTGCAACTTTCGACCTGCCGTTACGAGACTTTCACTCGACCCAACGGTCAAGCCGGGCTGGCGGTGAAGGCACTTGGCGTCCGGCGTCCGGAGATGGCGTCCAGCTCGGTTTCCTATGCCGGCACGGCGCCATTGGCGCGCCTGCTCGCGCCGTCGCCGCTCGACCGGCTATTGCGCGTCCTGCGCCACCCCCGCTTACTCGGCAATATCAGGCACTGATCGCCGAGCCGCTCCGGCCTTCCCCTTTATCGATGCCACCATTGCCCACACTGACCATCATCATCCCCACGCTCGGGCGTCCCACTCAATTGCCGCGCGCCGTGGCCAGCGCCGTGGCCTGTGCGGAGCGAGTAGATATCGAAGTGATGGTGGTGCCCAATGGACCGGACATATCCTGGCATGCGTCCTTATCACAATATATCGATCATCCCGCCGTCCGGGTGTTGCCGATCAAAATGGGCCACGCCAACGTGGCGCGCAACCATGGCATGCGTCATGCGCGCGGCGGATACATCCGGTTTCTCGATGATGACGACGTTTTGTACACCGGAGGCGTAGCGCGGCAGGTAGCCACCCTGGAACAGACTGG
>Ga0172380_10006795_pt1 | contig 13120 bp, 27 predicted proteins | sample Leawe162metaG_FD_119747 | JGI IMG/M metagenome (GOLD analysis project Ga0172380, IMG submission 119747) | Leachate microbial communities from a municipal landfill in Southern Ontario, Canada - Leachate well 162 metaG | ecosystem: Engineered > Solid waste > Landfill > Unclassified | place... | reverse complement strand
CGTTGGCCTTGTCCACCAGCTTGCACCGCAGTTTGTTGAGGGCGCTGGCAGCGGGGAACAGGTTGAAGGCGTTGCCCCGGATGCTGTGGAGGTCGCCGTTGGTGCCGACGCCAAAAAGGTAGGCGTTGATGAACTCGGACACGCTGCCGTACTCGCCCTTCTTCTCGTAAAGGAACTCGGCGTCGTCCGTGTTGAGCAGGTAGTCGGCGATGTAGTGGCTGACCGTGCCGTCCACTTCTTTGACGAATCCGTGGACCGCTTGAATGACGACGTTGGTGTTGCCTGCGTAGAAGGCGTTGTCCTTCCACATCGCCTCCATGGCTTCGGGTGACTGTGTCTCCAGCGGCTTAGGCTGGGCGTTGATGCATGACCGGCGAATGGCGGCTTCGTTCCACCCGGCAAGTCTGCCTGCCTCGGGATCGCGGACTTTGGCAAAAAGGTCAGAGGGCGACATGTCCACCTTCATGAAGATGCGGTCGGCCTCGTTCACACTCGCTTTGATGCCGCGAGGTATTTTCACTTCTTGCAAGGACGCCGCCTTCCAACGCCAGTCGAGGTTGTCGTCACGGTAAGTGAACCCGACGCCCCACATGGAGAAGTAGTGAGCCAGCAACTTCCACCAGAAACGGAAGTCCCGCCATTCGGTGATCATGAGGTGAAGCTCTTCGGCCACGACCATCTGCAATCCCTCGGCGTCCGACTCAGGGACGATGCCTTGAAGGATGGCCTCGCGCTTGAACGGCACGATGCCGAAGTGTGACATCGACATGAGCACCGAGTTGTACGGCTTCTCGGCTTCCTGCTGTGCCACGCCAAGGTCGCCCCAGTTGACGTTGGTGATGCCGGTGATCCCCAGTTTGCGCATCGTGCCGTCGTTGTAAGGAGGCTGCCGGTCGGCCATGGATTGCACCACGGCACGGTCGCGGCTGGCGATGTAGTCCTCGTTGAAGAGCGTCTGGAACTGACTGACGACATCACTCGCCTTCTTGACGCGTGTGGCGGCGGTGGCGTCAGGGACCGGTGGGGTCTCCGTGGGCAGCTTGGCGAGAAGAGAGTGGGACATAGTGCCGGAACAAGAGCCTACATTCCCCACGGGCGCAATAGACTATTGACCGCATGCTGCCACGAAGTATATATCCGGTCAATGGCAAAGTTGGACCTCGACAAACTTTCAAAGCAACAGCGGTGGGCGCTCATGCGCAAAGGCATGAACCTGTGCCCCATCTGCGGCGACAAACCCTCCATCCGCTGCCCCAAAGGCAAGCTGTGCGAGCGCCACGCCGAGATGAAAGCGGCCTACCAGCGCAAAAGGTTAAAGACCACGCGCCGGTTCATCCCCCTGTCCTCGTGGGTGCAGGTGGACTGGACGCTGGGTTGCAAAAAGATCGCCGCATTGCTGAAGGTGAGCCGGTTGACCGTGCAACGGAACTACCGGAAGGTCGTGCGACTGCTGCTGGTCAAACCGGTGAAGGGGTTCATCGGGGAGGTGGGGAAGCCGGGGAAGAAGTGAACGCCTTGGACGAACGGGTTCTGGCCTGACACAGGCGTGACCGTATTTTTGAATATCGGCGGTCGAGTTTTCCGAAGTATTCTTGGCGCGTCCATGCGCAATCCCAAAAGTGACAGCGTTGATCGAGACTGGGGTTTGACGGCAGCGGCAGGGAGAAAAGAACTCCATGCGCGTTGACGCCGCGCCCCGCTTGGAAGCGTGCTTGCACGGCACGAGCTGTTTCTGGAGTCATCCCCAAAACGCCTCCTCGCTGAATGGGTCGAGCGACCGGCCCCGCTTCTTCGAGCAGCCGCACGACTTGGTGCGTCCGGTCGAAAGGTGCTGGTAGCGCACGGTGGTCTCGTTGCCACAGTCGCACTTGCACAGCCATTGCGTGTTGCCGCTGTTGTCCGGCTTCGCCAGACGCAGCACGGTGAGCCTGCTGCCAGGGATTCTGCCTTTGAGCTTTTTACGAGGGTTGGGCATCAGGGTGGAAAGTTAATGGCGACCGCCGTTTTGGTGAACCGCTCGACCAGCGGCCAGTCCAGGTCGCCGAGTGTGACCTCGTTGTCGGTGATGAAGTCCCAGGCGTTCTTCCAGTTGCGGCGGGTGGGGTTTTTGCAAAAACGCAGCATGTGCCGCTGCGCCTCCAGGGCAATGCGCTTTTCCCTGGTGTGGTGAAAAAGCTCGTACGCTTTCTGGATGTTCAAAAGCAGAAAGACGGCCAACGGGATGGCGACAAGAGCGATGGCGACAAGAGCGATGGTGGTGGGGTCGGTCATGGGAGTGGGGGAAGGGGGCACCAGTGGGTGGGGTTTTCTACTCTATCGAAAGCACTTACCCAGATGAGGTATGGTTGGGGTAGTTCCCAGCTTTCGTACTCCCACTCTTGAATCGCGTCAAAGTCAATGTCCACGAGCTCACGTCCGCGAAACTCCGCGATCATGATTCGGACACTTCCGTCAGTTGGCGCGGTTTCAATGGGAAGCCACTGCATCGGCACCATCCGGCGACGACGTTTGAACGGGTTGAACTTCTGGGCGTAGTAGCGCCACCACGGCGTCAGATCGATGGAGTAGCCGTCCTCGATCATGGAGGCGGGTGGCTGGCCGCAGGCGGGGCACGGGGGTTTGGGTTTCATACGGGTTGCAGTTGTTTGTCGAGTTGCTGGAGTTCTTTCTTGGCGTCGAGCATCTGCTGCATCCAGCCGGGTTTCTGGATGGCGGGGTGGACGCACTCGATCACCGGAGGCAGGTCCATCCTGTCACGCTTGGCCTTGCGCACGTCGTCGATGGCGCGGCGGGAGGACGTGCCGAACGCTATGATGGCGTCAGGCCGGACGCGGCGGATGGTCTCGCGAACGTGGTTGGCGTTGTAGGGCGGGTTGCCTTTGCTGGACGGCGTGACCACGGTGGACGCCTCGTCGAAGATGAAGGCATGATCCTTCATCATGTCGCCGAACACCGCCTCAATGCGTTTGCCGGTCAGAGATCCACGGAACAACATGCGGGAGATGATCTCGTGGCGCATGCCGGGGTGCTTGGCGTGCAGGGCGAGAACGCGGTCGGGGTTGTCGGCCCATTGGTTTTGGAGGATGCAGAGGATTTTCATGGCAGGGTTTTGATGACAGAGATTGAAACGCGCACAAGCCTGTCGCCTGCTCGGTGGTGCATCCACCACTCCGAACCAAGGTCCGAGACGTGGCGCTCCATAGCGGCTTTTTTGGTGGAGGCGTTGCTGGCCGTATAAAGGTGTCCCCAGCGGTCAACGACCATCCATTGCAGTCGATCTTTTTTCATACCAACGAGAGAAAGGTTTCAGGAATGCCGGAGGTGGTGTTGTGCCCTTTGCTGTCCTTCGCCAGACGCGCCTTGGCACGGTAGCCCTGGATGCAGGACTTGCGGTGTTGCAGCGTCCGAGTCAGGCTGGTGACGACGCCTTGCCTCCAGTTGGACGAGCGGCGGGACTGCTTCGGAAGCAGGAGCCGGTTCTTTTGCTCGATCCGGTCAAGGAGAGTCTTGATCCGGGCGGTGAGAGATTGGTGGAACAGGGTTTCTGGGTGGATGGTGTTTGGTTCGTTCATGGGATTGATGTGTAAGGTTGGATAGGACGAATGTCAACCGGGTTTGTGGCAGGGTTCCCAGGCGTCGGGAGGCAAGAGCAGAACAGGGTCTAATTTTTCACCCCTTGCATTTTCAATAAACTCAATGCGTTTGGTCAACGCTTCACGACGGGTTGTGAAATACCCCACGAAATGTCTTTTCCCGTCTATGGAGGCTCTAGCCATCCACTTCCCTTGGTGTTTGCGCACGCCCATAAGACGGGCAGCCTTCCCACGCCTAACTTGCCGTTGGCGGTTAAGGCTCGGGTCCACAAGGCGGAGGTTTGAGATCGAATTGTTCGTCGGATCGTTGTCCATATGATCGACTTCTTTATGTTCTGGCACTTGGGTACCGTGCCAAGCTAAAACCAGCAAATGCTCGTAGTACAGATCGTGCCCCACTCGGATTGCGGTATAGCGCGGTTTATTTTTCCTTCGGAAACTCAATCTTGTCCCTGCTTTTTTGCCACACCATTTGCTCATCCAAATGGAGTAAGCGTTCCGCGAAGGAAAGGTGCTTTCGTTTCGGGGCAGATACACCAACCCCCGATGAGCCTCGGAATAAGTAAAAGTGCGATGAATCACAGAAATGTCTGGTAGGGGCTTTCTCATTTACTACCACTAAGGTATCCTTCGAGGATGTCCACAGCTTCCCTGAATTTTTTCAATATTCCCTCCGGGCCGAGTTCGACGGTTTTGGGTGAAGGGGTGTCGGCGTAGCGCCAGCCTAGGATTGCCTGCTCTCCAAGCTCGCCCCAATACCAGTCGCTTACTTTTCTCACCTGATCCGACACGAGGAAGCCTCCAACGCAGAAAACTTTGGTTTCTCCATCACACGGCATCGGTTCACCAGGACGGTGATAGGTCCAGGTTTGGCCGAGGTGGGTGAAGGTGAGTGGGCGGCGGGTGCGGATGAAAGCCGTGCGGTGAGACTCTGAAACGGTGGTTCCGCTAGATTGAATATACCACAGCCCTTGTATCATGGACTCACAGCTCTGACGTGTTGTTTTCTCACCAAAGCAGACAGGACGATAACCCTGCGGCAGCATCTCCGCCGTCCAGCCGTCTTCACGGTGCCAGGACATGCCGGGAGGCGGTGGCGGGAGTTGGAAGGGTGGGGTGGAGGGTTTGATGCGGTAAAAATCTGGCGTCCAATTCCACTCTAAAGCTGTGTCGTCTGTCCAACCATCGGCAACCCGCCGCTGAATCACCTTCCCCTCCTTGTGCGCGGCTTTGAGTTTCGCGTAGGGGTCTGGTTGTGGTGTTGCGCCAATCAGATTTGCCAAGTCGCGCAGTTGCTCTGCGATTTGTTCGGTGTTCATGGTATTAGCGTTCATAGATGGTGAAGTCCCCACCCCGCCCGTCTTGGAACAAGACAATCTCAGGAGGTTCGTTTCCAGCCTTCCGCGACTGGATGAACAGAGTTCCGCCGACGACCTCGCCATCGACGAACTTCTGTCCTGGTTGCAGGGTGTGCTCGTGCTGGACGGCGCAGGAGGTGAGGATTAGTGCGATCAGGGTTTTCATAGAAGTTCTTCAGGCCAAAGGTTGATGATCTTGTGCAGGTCGCACTTGGCGGAGCTGCTTTCAGGGTGTGACCCTTTGTTGGCGATGGTCCGCAGTCCTTCGATGGCGACGGCGGCTGTTGCGAATGCATGGCTGGGAACGGTCAAATCTGCCAGCATTTGGCAGCGTGCCACGATCTTGTCGAGATGCTCGTCGGTGGTCATGGCAGCACGATCCTCCTCCAATGGGTCGCCCCTTTGTTGTTGCGGCTGTAGAGACCTTCCCAAATCTCTTTGCCATCCGACCAGTCCACGTCGCCATACTGGTTAGCGTCTTCCTCGGTTGGTATGCGTTCGGTGACGGGAACCCACGAGAGTTCGTCGCGCTCCTTGATGAACCGGAGCACCGTGTCGCTGATGTTTTGCCCGACGAGGCAGTCTGGGTGTTTGCGCACCGCAGCTTCGACCGCGTCCCACTTCTTCCAGACGGTGAGCATCTCCTCCTTCCAGCGTTGAAGCTGGTCGCGTTCGCGTTCGAGGTTGCGGGCGAAATCCCAGCCACTTTTGATAGCCGCCCACGGCCATTCTTTGTCCGGCATCCCTTGGTTTGCAATGTTTTGTCGCACCTCCGCTGCATCTGTCTCAGGTGTTGGAGTGCTCATGGTTTTTGGAGGGTAAGGATCAGCGCGATGGTGTGTTCACGGGCGGAGGCTGTGATCATCTCGAAGTTGTAGTCCCCGACCTGTGCCCTGACGGCATTCTGAAACGTGAAGGCTTGTGTGCCACGCAAGGCAGCCGCGACTTCATGGCAGGCGTTGAGGTCATCCGCGTATCTACCCCAATGCTCGAACCGCAAGTCCGTTTTCTCCACGGTGATTCCATCTGCTGCTCTGTGGTAGTGCTTCACTCTCCCGCTTCTGTCCGTGATGTGGCTCTCGCCGACGCGGCGGTCAATCGTGTGCGTGCCAAGGATCTCCGCCATCAGCAGGTTGAGATCATCGTCGTGGGTGTTTTGCAGTTCGATCAATGTTTTCATGGCTGGAGTCCGTAGAAGCTGACGCCTGTGCCGATGTCGTGGCGGACGTTGGTGTGGCAGCGGTAGGAGAACGCGCCGGGCTGCTTGGGGTCGCGTCTGAGGGTGATCTGAAACGTGACGAACGGCTCGGGGCCGAACCCGCCGTCAAAGGCGGCTGCCGCCTGCCGCTGGAACTCCCCGCTGTGCAGGTGCCCCACCGCGCCATCAATGGCCTCGGCGATGGTGTTGATCTTGCGGGCGCGTCGGAGGAAGAGCGGGTTTGCTTGGTCGTTCATAGGTGTTGTCTATTTGGAGGGTTCAAACAGTTTGGCGTCAGGTCCGCAAGACTTACATTGTCTCACATGCTGGCAGAATCTCGTGGCACCCCCGCTCACCAGATCAAGTTGGGAGGGGTGGGCACACTTCGCGTACTGGTGGCCCATCGGCAGTGGTTTAATCCACAGGAACCGTGAGTACATTTCAGGGGTGAAGTGCTTGCAGTTGATGCACAGCTTGGGCGGGTTTGTTTGGTCGTTCATAGGTGTGCAAGGTGAACGCGGGTTCGGTGGCTGTCAATCAAGAAGTGTAAGGTTCATTGGTGGGGTGGTGAAAAAGGTTTCAACCCCAGAAATCGTCAGGGGGTTTGATCCCGCACCCACACGAACGAGTCCTCTTTGACGTGAGGTTCTGATACCACACCTCGAACTCTTTCCCGCAGTCACAGCGGCACAACCATTTGCTGTTGCCGTGTTCGTTGCGCTCGATGAACGAGATGACGGTGACGGCATCAAACCGTTTGTTCTTGAGGGATTTCGCAGTGCGGCTCATGTGGCATGTTGCCGCAGAGGAAAGAAAGTGCAAGGTGATATAAGTTTCTGCTATGAAATGTGAAGCTGTATGGTATAAGTATGGAATGGTGGAGCCGTCAAGAATTTGCCTCTTTCACAAGAAACACTTTACTGAGTGCCCGGATAATTGCGGGTACGCATACCTCATCGTGGACAGGATTCAGGCAGCGTTGGTGAGAAGAAAGAGGGCGGCGAAGGTTGCTTGCAAATCAACAAAGCAAGAGGGCGCACCAAGGTTCTGCATTCAATGCGGAGTGGAGGTATCCGCCAAATGGAATCCTCTGTATTGCTCAACAGCGTGTGGCATCAAGTACCGGGATTCCCGTCGTCCGCCCGAGAAGAGGGATTCTCGGCATTGCGTCCAGTGCGGAACAGAGGTTCCTGATAAGTGGAAGCCCAAATACTGCTCGGAGGCGTGCGGGTACGCACACCGGAAGTCTCTCCTCCCTCCACCTAAAGCGAGAGAACTGAAGGTGCTTTACTGCGCTCACTGCCGCCAAGCGTTGCCACGGGTGGAAGGAAAGAACTACTTCGCCAGCGCCCTGTATTGTTCGGCGCACTGCCGAGAGGAGAAGCGAAAGCTGCGGAGGAATCCTCCACCAGATATTACTCATTTCGTCAGAAGGATGTCGGTGGAGCGCAAACCCTGCGTCATGTGTGGAGAGCCAGTGCTGCCTCCAAGGAAGGCTCTCTGCTCTCTGGAGTGTGGTAGAAAACACTCATCTCGCTTACAAACTCTCAAAGAAAAGGAGGAGCGAAAGAGGCTGCGAGAAGCGTTCCAACCAGAGAAGAGAAACTGTCCTCACTGCGGCAAAGAAGTTGTGACTTCCTTTGAAGTGCCTGCCCGCAAGTTCTGCTCCAAGAGGTGCGCCAAAAACTCTGCTCGCTCAACCAATCGCAGAAACAGGCTGGCTCGTGGAGATACCACCGGGAAAGTGCGACAGGCTTTGTCTGGACGAATCCGTGATGCTCTGCGTAGGAAACACGTCGCCAAGACTTTTACCACTTTGAAATACCTCGGATGCACGGCAGGGCACTTGCGCACCCACCTGGAATCCCAATTCGCCGAAGGCATGTCTTGGAGCGACTACGGAGTGTTCGGGTGGCACGTCGATCACATCATCCCGTGTGCCGCGTTTAACCTGTCGCGGAAAGACCACCAGATGATTTGCTTCAATTACCGTAACCTGCGTCCTCTGTGGTCCCACGAAAATGAGGAGAAAGGGGACACCGTGGATCTGGACGTTCTGCTGGCAGCAGATGCGTGGGTGATCCAAGAGGCGACCCGTTTAGGCGTATCACTATAAGATATGCTATAAGTTATGGTAAAATGGGTGACACGGGTAGAGAGCTAAGTACCTAGTACGAGGATCGACGACAAGGTGCCATGGTGGCGGGCGTGGTGGTTGTCACCCTGCGCAGGGAGACACGACACCACCGGCTCACTGCATGCAGCAGGTAGCCACATGTGCCAGGTCTCGCCTCGCTCCTGTCCTGCTAGCACGTTGCTCCCCTTGTATCTACAAAGCATTCATTGACTTGGTACAATCAACGTAACACGTACCCCAGTTCTCCGAATCCCCACACTTACCCCCAGAAATCCGCATCCTCTTGCACTGGCTGTAACGGTTCAACGTCGATAGCTTGACTCTCCATAATTGCAGGCCCGGAAATGTCGGCATTTGCAAAAAGCGAGAGCTGGATCTGCGGAGCATCGGTGTCGAGCACGCCGGTTGCTTGCCTTGCCACATGGACAGCGTGCTTCAGGTCACTGGCAGACTCGATGACGATCTGTCCCTTGGCTGACTTAATCGCTTCAACTGCAACGGAGTATGAGAGGTTGCGCAGGTCGGAAGCACGGGTTTCCCACGTTTCAAGAATCAGGGATTCGCTTTTTTTCGAGAGGCTCTCGCCCCTTAAAAGCGGCTCTCCCCCATTTTCTGATATATGTTTTTGTTTAAGAGCTGTTAACTTTTCGACTTTAGCCCTTACACGCGAAGGTGTTAGCCAGTCTTCAGCGGCAGACTTGTTATATACCGTATTAACGGCAAGGTTAAAATCTTCTGCCAGCTTAGGCAGGGAAACGCCTTGTTCCGCTAGCCTCCTGATCTCATCCCAATGGGGAGTTGCCAAAGTGTTTGCCATATAATCGCCAGAATACCGTCACACGCTCAACCGTGCAACCACGAAAAACGGCACCGGCTGACACGCAGCCATGAAAAAGCCGTCACCCTTTGGCAGAGTGACGGCTTGAACGCGTGGCGAGGCTACTTACTTACTTCTTCAGGATGCTAGCCAGCAATCCTACTGTGCCGGTTTTCTCGCGGAGGACGCGAAGGGTTTCCACGTTGGACTTGATCCAGTCAAACAGCGGAATCCATTTAGCCAGCGTCTCCACCGTGAACACGTTAGCCGTGCATTCCTCACCGCTGGCGATGTGAACGTACGTTGCATGCGGCCCCCATGAAAGGGTTTTGGTCTTCACCTTGTAGCCGAGAGGTTTGATTGCTTTGCGCAAGTCGTTGAGCGTTTCCATATTGTTGTTTTGGTGTTGTTGTTTCCTGACAACACCACCTTTCACCATGAAATTTCCCCCGTCAAGTCTATAAAGTATATATTTCTACGGCACGAAAAAGGGCGACACGCCGAAAACGTGCCGCCCCTCCATTGCTTTCCCGTTCTAGCGAGCGTGTGTCTTGACGAGAGCACGCACCTTGCTGATTTCAGCGTCGCCCCAAAAATCGCTATCAGGAGCGGCAGCGGGGGCACTCTCCAATTGTTTCACTGGCACGACAGCGGGCGGAGCTTGCATGAGTTCCGCCTTTTCAACATCACCCAATTCCTTACCATCCGCCAAAACAACCAGTTCAAGCGCATCCTCTAAGCCGAGATCCTGCTTTTTCCGCCGTGCCGAGTCCATGCGGTACTTCGCCATCTTGGCGTACGTCTCATCCTTGCCATATTTGATCGTGTACGGCCCGACATAATCCAGCGGTCTAGCCGCTTTCTTCGCATCCTCCAATATTTTCGCCGGGTTGATTGCCTCATGTGGCACCACGGCGCACACTCCAATTGTGTCAGGATGCTCCCGGTCTAGCTTTTCCGCAATGGCGTCATTAATCCATTTGGTACGGCTTGCGCCCATGGGAAGAGTAGCCTTGTCCATGCGGGAGCGCACGGAAAGGTGGATATTCAAAAGAATGCGTTCTGGTGTCATGGCTTTTCCCCCCAAAAATCAGCGTCTCCCTTGGCAGGCTTGAACAGGGTCAGCACGTCCAAGGATTCTTCTCCAAAAGATCCACCGTCCGTGATTCTGTCCTTTTGGGCTTGGGTCATCTCTTTCCCGTCATTCATGCACATACGTTCAAGAATCCCCTCAACTCCCGGTGATTCTTTGCCCTCTTTAAGGTATTTCGCGTGGTACTGCGCCGCCATGGCATAGCGCCAAGTTTTTCGGTACTTGATGGAGTACGGCCCTTCCAGCTTTTCACCTTTCGGCGGGGGAACGGCCCCCACTCCAATTGTCTCAGGGTTATCACGGTCTAGCCGCTGGCAGATTGCGTCATTAATCCATTTGGTTCTGGAAGTGCCGAGAGGCATTTTAGCGGCATCAAGCCTTGCACGGGTCAAGGCGTGAATGGAGAGGAGAGTGCGTTCAGGTGTCATAAGCACGGGAGTTTTCCCCGGAAGACCGGAATTGTCAAATGATATAACTCTACAATCTCTGTCTGCCCTCAGGAACCTCAAAGCCTTTCTCTCTTTTCTCTTTTATTGGATTATTATACATATATTAATCCCTCTTTTCTCCTATTAGGAAAGGGAGTATAGAACAATTAGCCAGACAATCTTTGTAGAGTTATATCACAAAAAGCAGAGCACTATAAAATATATACTTTCCGCCCTTGACGATTCCAGAAAGCACTGCTAAGATTCAAACGTCAAAGCAACCTCAACCCTGAAAACGATATGATTCTGAAACTGCTCAACCAGTACAAAAGCACGGCATGGGAGAAATGGCCGGACGCGCTTAAACGCCCGCTCCGCGCTATCAGCGCAAACAGTGACGGAATTGCAAACTCTTGCACGTTCGGCCCTTCGCGGGAATACTTTTTCCGCAAACACGGCGAGAATGGAAGTAGCGAGTTCGTGCAAGGATGATGACGCTCAAACCCGCGCCTCTTAACCGGGGGCGCGGCATTGAACGCCACACAACAGGGGCACGAGCACAAGCGAGGGCACAACAACGGCGGGAAGGAAACACGAACAAACTGAACACCATGAAGACAATCGACCAATACCCAACAATGGCGAAGTATAAGCGCAAACTGTGGCTTCATACCAACCTGCATCCGTTTGGCTTCTTTGTCGGCGAGACAAAGCCAGCCATTGACATCCGCATCAACGACTCGTCACTGCTTAAAGGGGTGCCCATGGAAGACCGCGCGCAATTCTTGATCGAAGCGGATCAGCGCATGGTTGAGATGGGGTACACTCGCCAGAAGATGAGTGAAACGGAAACGGCGGCATTTATCCACCAGACAGAAGCTAAAGCAGTCCTTTGGTACAACCTCCCATGAACCCGCAAGACGAAACGCCTCAAGAAATGCTCGCCATGCTTTGCGCGTGGATCATTGGCACAATCGCCCTTTTCGCCATCGCAATCGTGTTGTGGCACTAACAACAAACCAGAAAGACAGAAACGATATGAAAAGCGAACACCCGAAGCAGACAACGCACTGCGGAAAGGGCATCTGGATCACCAAAAACGGCCATAAACTGCTTCGCACTGGTGGCGGAGCGTTCACCCCGGCCCAAGCGCGGCGGTATGATCTCCACCATCCGCCCGAAAAGGCTAAAACCTGAAACAAAAAGGACGCCGGCACTCCTACAAACCGGCACCCTTTCGGGCGGAAAACGCCCACAACGTAAACACCAAAAATTGAAACAATATGAAAGCAACCTTCATCCTCAAAGACAAGACGGATGTGTTTTACAACGGTGGCGGCTATTTTTGCGAAGTTGGCTTGCTGCAAATGGAGCCGCTGGCGCAATGGGGGCGGCTGCAAAAACTCTCTCACGATGGGCTGGCAACCCTGAAAGTCGGGGACGGCTCTTTCCGTGACAATGTGGAGTTAAATCAAATCCTGCGGGCGGGTAAAGCCCCCACCTTCAAACTTGAGCCGCGCAAAGGCTACAAGCTGGCAACCTTTGAATTTTAGACCGCGCCCGCGTCCTCTCTGCAAAGGGAGGGCGCAAGCGTGAGCTACAAAGCGCCACGAGAGAAACAACAAACTAGAAAGCACACAATATGAAAAGACCGAACATCACGCCGGGGCTGTGGGAAGTGACGGATGAGTACACCGCTCTCTTGCACAACGATCTACGCGAGGAAACCGTGTGGGAGGTAAACGGGCGCGAGTCGGGAAACTCGCCAGCATACGCCACAAGCGAGGAACACGCGTACGCAATCGCCGCGCTCCCCGACTTGCTGGCGGCGTTGGAGCATGTGAAAAGCCGAATGGAAAACGCGCTTAATGCCGGACATTGCATGAGATACGCGGATGCCGTGAAGGGCGAGGCGAGCGCCTTCATGGAGGATTATGCAATAGTCCGCCAAGCCCTCACGAAAGCCGGGTACACGTTCTGACCCATTAAGCGCCAAGGTCCGATCCCTTGGCGCTTAAAAACCCCCGCCGCCAAAACGCGCAACCGCCATGAGCCGAGATCCTCACGCCCTCCGCCACCATTACGCCCAAGCGGCGACCCGCCGACGCCGCGCAAAGGCGTTGCGCACACTGGCCGCTTGCCTTTGCCCGGCGTCGGCGGGTCGCGGCTTGGCTGTAATGGTGGCGGAGGCTGTGAGCATTTAGACTATATACTCGTTCCCTATGAAAACGTACACACCTGAACAACTGGCCGAAATCCTCCGCCTTCACGCCCTATGGCTAAAAGTGGAGGGCGGCGAGCGGGCGAACCTCTCCGGCGCGAACCTCCGCAGCGCGGACCTCTCCGGCGCGGACCTCTCCGGCGCGAACCTCTCCGGCGCGAACCTCTACGGCGCGAACCTCACCGGCGCGAACCTCTCCGGCGCGAACCTCTACGGCGCGAACCTCACCGGCGCGAACCTCACCGGCGCGAACCTCTTCGACGCGGACCTCTCCG
>Ga0172380_10006794_pt1 | contig 13120 bp, 15 predicted proteins | sample Leawe162metaG_FD_119747 | JGI IMG/M metagenome (GOLD analysis project Ga0172380, IMG submission 119747) | Leachate microbial communities from a municipal landfill in Southern Ontario, Canada - Leachate well 162 metaG | ecosystem: Engineered > Solid waste > Landfill > Unclassified | place... | reverse complement strand
CGATGCTCAGGGCGCGGTGCTCCTCGCGGCAGGGTAGTGAACGGTCGATCTCCGCCAGGCTCACATCTGCCAGGCGGGCCCCGGCGAGGCCAAGGCGCCGGCGGTCGTCGTCGTAGACCGCGACGATCTCGACCGACGAGAGGCGAAGAAAGGATTGCACCAGGCGGACGTTCCCATCGGTCTTCTCGAGCAGGTGGGTGGCCACGGTATGCCGGATGGCATGGGGGTGGCAGGCGTCGCGAGCCAGGCCTGCTGTATCGCCAAGGCGCAGCATGGTCTTGCGCACACCATCGGTGGCGAGGCGCTTGCCGCCGCCGTCGCGGCGCTCCCGCCGCTGACGCGCCGGCTCGACAGCGTGCTTGGGCGTCCCCCTATCGAGCCGGGTCAGCAGGGGGCCTGGCTCCCGCCCGCGCACCAGCAGCCAGGCGCGGATCGCATGGACCTGGTTGGGAGCGATATCGATGTCCTCGCGCTCCTGGCGCCATTTGCCGAGGATGCCGATCGTGGGCGGGTCGGCTTCGAGTCGGAGATGGGCGAGGTCGATGTCGACCAGCTCGCCGACGCGGAGACCGCGCCAGAGGAGGATGAGGATGCAGCGGTCGCGCTCGCGCGACGGTGACGCCTGCTGCGACGCCGCCTCGAGCAAGCGGCGGAAGCCATCCAACCCGCATCCGGCCACCGCGCGCTTGGAATAGCTGACATGGCGGGGCAGATGCAGGGCCGGCGTCCAGGTGATCCAGCCGAGGTTGCGCAACGTCTTGAGCAGGGACTGGAGCTGCAGGCAGTAGGCCCGCACGCTGCGGACGCCGTATCCGCGGTCATCGCCCTGCCGCTGATGCTGCGGTACGGCCTGTTCGAGATGGCGGCGGTACTGCTCGAGGACCTCCTCGCAGAACCCGGGGGTCGGAGCTATCCCGGTACCCACGGACCCCGCAGGATGGGAGATGAGGCGCCAGATGGCTGCGGCGACAGTCGGCGACTCGGCCCAGGCCTGGAAACGTCGCAGGACGGCCAATCGCAGGCGGGCCGTTCGCGGATTGGTGGTGGCTTGCCAGGCGTACACATGGTTGTCGAGAGTGTCGAGCGAGGCGCCGTAGGGGATGGCCGCCTGGTTCGCGGGGGCGGCCACCGGGAGGGCGTTGGGGATGAGATCGGTGGACCCGGGCTCAGGAACGACCATGCGGCTTCCTGTCGGGCGTGGCGAAACCGACGCCCGGGCTCGGGTTCAGGATGCCGAAGATCGGCATGAGGCGGTCGTACACCCCGGACTCCTCAGGCTGCTCCGCCCGCATCCCCCAGGGTCCGCACAGGTAGAAGCGCGGCCGTCCCGCTCGCACGCCGGGTGGATGGGGCTCGAACCAGGTGAACCGGGCGATCCGGCAGTCACTGGATGGGGTCACGGCCAGGACGAGCCGGCCCTGGTGAGCCGCGCCCCAGGCTTCGGTCACATCGCGGGGATGGATGGCCTGCGTGGGATCGACGAGCAGCAGGGCGCCCGCCATAACCTCGGGCACGAAGGCGTCATGAGTGACTTGGATGGCCTGCCAGGAGGGCGGGATGGCGATGGGCAGTCCGACCCCAGCCACGAAACGACACATCCCCGACTCGGACGCGATGACCGTCGAGCCAACGAGGGGTATGGCCGCCGCAGGGGCCTGGGAATGGGTACGGGGGCGGCGATCAGGCATGCGGGGTGGTGGCGGCGTCGCAGCGGTCGGCGCAGCGGAGGATGGCGGCGGCATCATCGGCATCAGCCGGCGCCCGGGTGCCGCGGAGGCCACGATCGCGGATGCTGTGGGCCAGGATCCGGAGATCCACGGGTGTCAGGGCCCGTTCGAGATGGGCGCGGAGCGTCCAGGCCTCCTCCATGATCCGCATCCGCCGCCGGCGATCCTCGCTGGCGATGGTCTTGCTCAGGTCCGCGAGCAGGGCGTCATCGACGGCTGCGCCCAGTTCTCCCCGGGCGGTGTATGCGCGTCCATCGAAGCGGTAGATGCACCCCAGGCCCATAAAGGTGCTGGCTGCCAGGTGGCCGACCATGCGGACCTCGGCATCGGGCCCGAAGGCGATCTGGAGGATGCGCTCGACGCCTTCCGGGCTCTCGATCTCGCGCTCGATGCGCCAGCAGGTCAAGAAGTCGACGATGCCCGCATCCTCGCCGGAGATGGCCGCCAAGCGCTCGGCGAAGATCCGGTCGACCACTTCGTCGAGATCGGGTCCGCTGAGCAGCTCGATGCAGGCGGTCTGTCGGCGGTCGGCGGTGCGGATCACCACCAGGAACTCGAGGTCGCCACGAGCGACCCGGACCCGCCAATGCTCGACCGCGATGTGATGGCCGCGGACGGTGGCTCGCGCGCGACGCATGGCGTCCAGCGCATGCTGGCCGGCGAACCAGATCCCGAGGCTCCCGGCGATGACGCTGAGGATCGCCATGCATCCCTGCATGCCCTGCGCCAGCCCGGCGAGGATGGTGAACGAGCCATGCGTGAGGATGGCGGTCGCGACGAGGACGCCGATCACCGGGGCGATCGCCTGCTGCTGCAGCCGCTTCACCGCTGCCTCCGGGCGATGCGCTGCTCGGCCGCTGGGAGGGTGGGCGCCAGATCGGCGCAGGCGCTGCAGAGGTCGGGTTCGATCCAGGAGCATGGCTCGCCGGTGCGCTCCACGCAGCCGCGGCAATCATGGTCCATGCAACCGCAGACCCGGCAGATGCCAGGGCCGCGCGACGGCAGATTTCCGACCAGCAGGGTGTTGATGTCGACGCTCAGGTTGGCTCCGTCGCGCCCGGTCCATTGGACCTGAGGTGGGACCAGCTCGGCGTCGATGCCCGGGCGGCCGCGGCCCGGATGGATGCGCTGGATGTCCACCCGACGGGCGCGGGCGAGGATGGACGGGGCCCGTGCCGGATCGGTCGGCACAAGTCTGGCACCAGCGGGGATGCGGATGCGCTCGCCGACGGCGAACGGCAGGCGCCTGGCGGGGGTACGACCGGGGTAGAGGGGGGCTGACATGCGCTTACGTGTTGGCTGGGGGGACGGGGGCGCCGACCCACCTGGGGGACCAGAGATCGACCTTGTCCCCGCCGGCGCCCTTGGACCGGACGCGATCGGTCACCGTCGAGGCGGTCACCAGGCCAGGATTCTCAGCTACCGCGAAGGCGGCGTTGATGGCCACCTGCTTGAGGACGTCGAGGAAGTCCTCGTCTCCGGCGACGATGGCAGCGCCGTTATGGGTCACCATCTGGGTCTTGCCCGTGAACCACTCCTCGAGGAGGCAGGACGAGGGGCTGTGCGCGTGCAGGGTTTCAACGGGCACGGCATTCTTGCTGGCGACCGTGCTGATGATCAGGTGCGGTTCGATTTCCAACGGGAGCGTCGGCGGCTTGGTGCCGTGCATCCAGCGCGAGATCACGACGAAGTCGCAGCTGTTGCCTTCCGGCGTCTGGAGGAAGCCGCCCGGTAGCAGGATGACCATCGTGGCATCGGGAAGCGGCACGGCGCCGGCATGGGCCTCGCCGCGGACCGGTTGGGCGGCGAGCTCGTGGGCCAACTCGGGGCGCAGCCACCAGACCGGCACCTCGTGCTGCATGGCGATCGAGGCGGCGACGCCGGCGAAGTAGGCGGAGGCGTCACGCCGGTCGATCGACATGTTGGCGATCATCGAGCCGAGGCGGGCGCCGACGGCGCGCGAGCTCAGGTACCCGGTCTCGGCATGGAAGAGCCGGGGTTGGCACTTGGCCAGGACCTCGGGATAGGTCTGGGAGAGGGCGGACTCGATGTCGCTCCAGGATTGCTTCGATCGGACCAGGACGGTCATGGCAGCCTCGGCGGGTGGGGTCGGGCGACGGGGCGTTCAGGGGTGACCCAACGCACCAGGAGTGGTGTCGCGCGGCGGGATGATGGCGGGGATTAGGGGTTGAGGAAGCCGAACCGGGCGAGGGCGGGGATATCGCACGGATCGATGGAGCGCCCAGGGGCGTTGACGTACATGACCGGGGTCCACGACGGGTCTCCGGTCGGGGTGATGTGGATCTCGTCGAGGTGGGTGTCGCGCCAGGAGTAGCCGCTGCTGAGGTCGTAGCACTCCCAGACCCGGAACCGGCGGTCGGCAGGAATGGCGAGCTGATGGCGGAGCGCGGCCGGGAGATGCTCGGCGACGTTGGTCACCGACGCTCCGTGGTTGTCCCGGTCCTCGACCACGAGCACGACCAGGTTCCCCCGGCCATCGGTGGCGGTGTCCACCAGGCAGGATGTCGGGGTGCGCCGGCCGGGGATGGTGAGATCGAGCGCATGGCGTTGGGCGGCAGCTGCCGCCTGATGTGCCGGCGGCTGGGCAGGAGGCTTGACCGTAGCCGGCTGGGAGACGGCGGCCGGAGAAGCGTGGTCCACGTCATGGCTGGCGGCAGCGTACATGGCTCACTCCTGGAAGTAGGGCGTGTGGGGCGTGTCGAAGCCGTCGTAAACTGGCCGCTGCTTCACGTTGCAGTTCAGGATATGCCACACACGGCGGTCGCGCTCGGTCTCGACCCATGCATCTGTGAGATCGCCGTTGTCGAAGACCTTGCGGCGAAAGGCACGGCCCTCGGCCTCGAGGCGGAGGCAGCCGGCCATGTCGTAAGTCAGATTCTGAACCAACAGACCGCTCGGGCGGACGATGCCGCGATCGGGGATCTCGGCGATGGGACACGGTAGGGTCAACCCGCCATCGTTCAGCCAGCGCTGGAGCCCACGTTCGGTGCGGAAGGCGGTGTGGGGCAAGGATCCGGCTTGGATGACCCAGCGGTACGGATGGCGAATCGGCTTCGTGCAGAAGCCAACGGTGAACGGGGACCTGGAGTCGTTGTAGAGTTCGGCATATCCAGCCAGGCTGGTCGTGACCCTACGGGGGATCTCAATGACGGGGGCCGGAGCATCACGGTCGGTCGAGGATGTAGATGTGGCCGTGCTCATGGTGTCCTTGCTGGTAAGTATCCAGCATGCTCTCTGCATGCTGATTGTCGGTGCGTGACCTGATCTGTCCATGCCGTCGTCGCCCGGCGCTAGAAGAGGTCCCTGTCGGTGGCGGCGTCGGCCGGGGGGAGGGGGCCGCGCCGTTGCCGCATGGCGACGAGGATGGGGGTGAAGTCGGGATGGAGTCGGGCGTAGGCCGGGAGCATGCGGCCGCGCTCATCGCGATGGGCTCGACGGAGGTCGACCATGCGCATCCCGTCGTCCTGACGCACGGCGCATGCCGGCGGCAAGGCCGGATCCCGCGCCCCGGCAGCAATCGCGGCCGGCGCATCGAACGGGATGGTCAGTTGGACCGAGACGGCGGGGGCGGCGATGGTCGACATGGCTCAGACCGTCGGGCGGGTGCCGCCGTCGTCGGCGGCGATCGCGCAGGTGGCCTTGAGGCGTTCGAGGATGCGCTCGGCGCCGTTGCGGTTCCAGAAGTACTCCTTGCCGCCATCCGGAGTCGCAGCGCTGTAGTTGGAGTCAGGGTTCCACAGGAGGTCGGCGGCCCGCCACAGGGAATAGCCGCCGTCTTCGCGCAGGAGATGCCATATGGTGCGTCCAGTGATGTCGGTGATAATACCGGCATCGATGTGCTTCCGGAATGCAGCAACTGCTGACGGATCAGCGGTCGCCGTGGAAGGACCGCGCGAACTGAACCGGTCGATCTCAGGATCGGATGCGGGTATGTGATCGCTCCAGGAGCTGCGATCTGAGCAGTTGGCGGCCGAGGCAACGATCGCCGCCGCTACCCGATAGTGCCAGTCGGACGACATGCCGCCGTGGAGGCGGGCGTCCTCGATCTTCATGAGCACGCTGATGATCTCCTGGGGGCCAAGTCCGCGAAGACCAGCCTGGAGGTGCTCGCTGCCCGGATCGACCCGACTGATGGCGTCGCTCTGCCGGAAGTCGGCGCGGAGATGATCGGTGATGGTCGCCGCGAGGTAGCCGCGGTCACAGCTCCTGGGTTGATAGCTGCCGATGACGACGTGCGAACCCATCGGATCATCGGGGCCTTCGGCCCAGCGCAGGCTGGGGACGTCCCTATCATCGGGATGGGGACGGTCGAAGACGATCCACCGCTGACCGTAGGCGGTGGATTGGGGCGCATCCCTGGAGACGACGTCGATTCGGACCGGTTTGCCCGGCGCGCGCATCGCGCGATCGACAGCGGTGGCGACTGCGCCGGGTCCGAAGTACTCGAGTCGGAACGGGACGAGCGCGGCGACACGGTCGGACGAGGACTCGACCGGTGCTGGGTCGACGTTAACCGTGGAGGTGAGGTTGTGGCTGGCATCCATGGTCAGGCCCCTTTCTCGGGCGGAAGGCGAGGCATGATGACCACCGGTGTCGGGTGGCCGATCTCCTTGCGGAGGATCCGGTGATCGGTTGCCGTGCAGATGGCGATCGGGTTCACGCGGTAGAAATCGTAGCGACCGATGCCTCCATCCTCGAGAATGGCGATCCTGATTCCGGAGTTGATCTGGGATACTTCATTGGCGTAGCGGATGACATCGGGCAGGGGTCCGAACTTGTTCTGGATCCACCCACCGGTCACCGTGTCGCCCTGCTCCTGATGGACGCCGACGAGCGAGTAATGGCTGCGATGGATCGACGCAGCGTCGAACGGCGCGGGATCGGCGCAGACCGTGGTCGAGGCTTCGTGGTTGGCGTCCATGGTCTGGATTCCTGCTCGTGAGGTTGATGCCAATCAATCGCAGTTCAGGCGTTCGCAGAGCGCATCGATCTCGTTGGGGCGCAGGGGGGACTTGCCCTCGAAGATGATCTGGGTCTCCGGGTCGAAGCCCTGCTTCTGGGCCGTGCGCAGGCTCGCCAGCACGGTGGCGAGTTCGCGGTTGGTCAGTTGGGCGAGCATCCCACCCTGCCGGCGGAGTCGCTGCGCCGACTTGACCACCGGGGCGGCGGCCTCGTAGGCGGTGTCGAGCTCGCCCCAGTCGACGCTGCTATTCTGTTTACCATTGTTGTAGGCGGTGACGAGCAGTTCGCAGGCCTGGAGGGCGCGATCCGCCACGCTCGGCCGGGTGAGGTGGGTGGGGGCATTGGCGACCCACGAGGAGATGACGTCAGCTGTCGACATGGTTGGTCTCCGCCATGACTATGATCGGATCCGACGGGGAAGCGACCCCACGGCGTGCATGCCAGGTGACGTCTGAGCGTTCAACCCGCGCAGGGGATGTCTGCCGATCATGCACGGGATGCCGCATGGCAGCCTAGGCAGCCTCGGAGGAGGCGTGCGGGGTGGCAGCGGTGACGTCTTCGGCATCGCCCTCCGCCGACATCACCTGCTTGAGGCGGACCGGGGTGTAGTAGCCGAGCGCCTTGGTCAGCGGTTCGGTGATGAACCCCGAGCGGACCAGATCGTGGAAGCGGCGGTAGAAATGCCGGTCGTGTCCATCGGTGATGCTCAGGGCATCATGGGCGTACTCATGGGCGAGCAGCCCGAGGAGGGAACCAAGTTCCTGGGCATGGATGCGACCACGCACGGCGATCGGGGCGGTCAGGGGGATGTTCTGCCGGCTGATGGCGATGTAGGAGGATCCATCCGTCCAGGCATTCGATGAGGCCGACAGACCGATGCACAGGCGCCGGGTCTGGATCACCCCATGCGGCCGTCCCGGCTGCGGACAATCCCGCAGGTGCATGATGGCGTGGCGGGTGGCCCACTCGAGGACGCGCAACCACGCCCGCTCGCGCGGTTGGTAGGCCGATTCCGGCAGGATGCTGTGGTCGCCGACCAGGTGCGCGGCCGCGACATCGAACGGGACGAAGGGGATGGGCGAGAACAGGTTCCAGGTCCGGTCATGCAGGGTCCACCGCTGGCCCAGCACTGCCTCCGGCTCGACACCGAATCCTTCCAGGCAGGCCCGGTCGAGGACCAGGATCCGCCGTTCCTGGGACAAGTGATCGGCACGCGGGTCGCCGGCAGTGGCGAAAGTCCAACCCGCGAAGGAACCCCGTCGGATCATGACGCTGCTGATGCCCTCGCCGTGGATGTCGACGAGGAGCCGGAGCTTGGTGAATTCGTCGAAGGTGAGTTCGCCGGCGACGAGGCGCTGCACCGCGGCGAGGCGCTGCTCATCGCTCAATCGGGTCTGGAGGCGGGTGGCCGCTTCGCGCTTCACTGTCGCATGGGACTCGATGACCGTCCGGATCCGCTTCCACACCGGGCAGGAGGCCATGACGTCGTTACGGGCAAAGTTGACCTGCAGGCGCTCGCGGGACACCACCACCCCGGAGAGCCCGTGGCGGTAGGCAGGGATGTTCTGGACGTAGACCCCGAGATTGTAGACGTCGATCCCGCTCCCACCCTGGCGCAGGCGGATGTAGGCCTGCGGGATGCTATCATCGTCCCACGACTGCCCCTCCGGAGGCTTGTTCACCTGGACCCCATTCACCAGGACCGGGACGCTGACGTAGAGGACGGCACTGGCGATTTCGCGCTGCAGGTCATGGATGGCGGCATCGCTGAGACCGTCACGGAGGGCCACGTCGATGGTGCACCCGGCCTGGATGGGCAGCCCGTCGTCCAACTGGAAGCCCAGGCTCTGCGCGATGTCGACGGTCATGCGGAACGGACCTGAGCGCCAGACGTTGCGGCCGTGGGCGAACATCTGCCCTCGGCCCATGCGGAACTCTCCCCATACTTTATTCTCGGATGCCTCGTGGGGCTGGCCGAAGGTGGCGAAGCAGCGCTCCAGCTGCTCCCGGCTCTGGAAGCCCTGCCCGTCGTCGGTGATGCGCAGATGCATGGGCTCCACGGCGATGTCGACCCGGGACGCGCCAGCTTCGATGCTGTTCATGACGCCTTCGAGGACAGCTTTCCAGACGCTCCCGGCCTGGCGCTCGATGACATCGCGCAGGAGCTTCGGGTGCATGGCGAAGGGGATGGTGGTGCTCATGGGGGCTCGCTATTTCCGGGTTGATGGATCAGGCGGCTGACGACTGCGCGGTGGCGGTATGCCAGGCCGACCACGACCGCCACAGATCAGCCGAGCGGTGCTAGCCGAAGACCAGTGGCCACCAGCGCGCGGCCGTCGGCATGATCGCCCATTCGACCGTCGCTGACACGGTGGCGAGATCCTGGGCCTGGAGCCGCTCGATGATGAGCGCTGCGGTGGTGACCGGGGCGCGTGCGCCCATCCGCGGATGGCACTGTCCATCTGGCGCGATCAGCGCGAGTCGCCAGGCTGCGGCCGCGTTGTTGGCGCGGTGGACGTGATCCACCAGGGCCTGGACCGCCATCCAGCGTTGCGGGCAGTGGGAGTCGCATGCGTCGCGGATGCACGCCGCCATCAGGTTGGCCGTGGTCATGGTTTCCTCGCGTACAGGTGCGGGAGGGATGCGTGCTTCGGTCCCATCACGGCGGCTATGGTCTCATCGGTGATGCTGAGGCGGGCCCGGAACGCGGCACGCATCACGACCACCCCGGCCATGCCGGCCCGGGGGTCCGGATGATGACCCAGGATCCGGCATGCGATGTCGATGCATGCCGGCAGATCGGGACCGGCGATATGCCGGACGAGACGCTGGATCGGCTCGGAAACCCCATTGGAACCAGGAATGGGCGTGCCGGCGAGGGCTGCACCGTGGTGGATGATGGCGATGGCTACGACGACGTCCTGGTCGTCGATCGAGGCGCAGAGATCGCCGGCGAAGCGCAAGCTGTCGACAACGCCGGCATCGCAGACGCGGTCCATGATGCCGAGGATGTCCTGGCGCGCCTGCTGGTCCGGATCGGCAACCGGCTCGGCCCGACCGGAACGTGGCGTGCGGCATCCAACCTTGCGGAGCTTGCGCGCCAAGGTCGACGTCGAGACCCGATCGCGGAGATCCATGCGGCATCCGACCTTGCGGAGCTTGCGCGCCAAGGTCGACATCGAGACCCGATCGCGGAGATCCAGGACGGCAGATTCGGCGGTGTTCCGGATCATCGTCAGTCCATTATATCGCCTATGTTGTATCTGACAACTGGAGACACGCATATCGAGTCGCGCGAGGCGACCGTCACCACCATCCAGCCTACCGGCTGCTGCACAGGCGATGTCCGTCGCCCCCCGGGCTCAACCGGCTTGCGGGTCGTACTGACCCACCTAGCATGCCGGGATCGCGGCGCACCCCGCGAGGATTCCCAGGCCCAAGCTGCCTCAGCGCAGCGGTGCGAGACGACATGCGATGCGCCAGCCAACCGACTCTTGGCTCGCGCTGACATCCTGGGAGCAGCAGCGAGCTTAGGAGTTGGCCATGGCCAGCATCCCCGCCCCGTCGTCTTCATCCCCTTCACCCAAGACGCTCAAGCTGCGCGCCCGCGATCTGCTCGACGCCCTCCGGCGCGGCGATCCGGCCGCCCGGCAACGCTACCTGGCCGTCTGGCCGGTTCCCGACCCAACTGCGCATGCCGGATTGCGTCGCTGCCAGCATGTGGTCGCGCAGGAGTCCGGTTGCCGCAACTGGTCGGACGTCCTGACGGTGAACAGCCGGAGCGGTTTCGCCCGCTTCGAGGCCGAGATGCAGGAGACCATAGGCCGCGCCGTCGCCGACGGCGTGCATGAACTGTTCCCCGGAGCCACGTTCCCGGCCCTCGAGGTGGTCACCTCGCGCGGCCTGGTCGTCCTCGCCGATGCCGGCGGGACCAAAGGGGCGATCGCGCGCTACCTGGCGTCCCAGATCTCCCAGCCCTGGTGCGCGATCATCAGGCCTTCCGCTCGTCTGGCCTGGGCACCAACCGTCGAACAGAACCCGCAGAACCGCATCGTCCTGCTACCGGCGGATACCGAGAGCCCGGACGGCGCCATCGACCTCGATCTGCGCGTCGCCGAGATCTGCCGTGTGGCGATCGTCGATGACGCATGGATGTTGCGGCAAACCCGGGGCGACCTCGTTGCCCGCTTCAGTCAACGCTTCCAGGCCGTGATCTGGGTCACCCATCTGGCCAGCGACCTGCCGGAGAGCATCACGATCGAGACGCCAATCCTGACCGCCAGGTGCTCGGACGTGTCCAGCCTCGGGATCAGCGAGCATCAGGAACGCTTCCTGTCGGAGCCGCGGTTCAAGCACCTCCCCGTGCTGTTCCGACGCCACGCCGCGGAGCAATGGAAGGCGATGCGCCTGCCGGTGACCGACCTCGCGCGGGTCGCGGAGATCCCGTCCGGGTTCGCCAACGAACTCGGCCTGGCGCTGGTGCAGGACGCGGGGTCGAATCCGTCCCCCGGCGCCATTCCCAAGCCCCCGACGCCGGCGCAGTCGCTCGACATGCGACTCGCCAAGCTGCGGGCCGGTCTTTGCCCGATCCACGGCGCGGACATGACCCAGGTCGAGCCCTGGTCCACCTGCAAGGACGGCGCCTTCCGCGGCATGGAGACGACGATCGTCAAGTGCGTGCGCGCCGATTGCAGCGTCCGGGCCCATGCCATCTCTGCTTACGGCCCGCATGACCTCCTTCCCGAGCATCGCCATCTCCTCACCATTGCCCCGGCAACCAAGCCGCCGCGGATCAAACCCGGCCTGATGCCCCGCTACGGGGCCTTCCGGACGGCTGACGATCGTCCAGGCCTGGGTTTCCTCCTCCGGGAATGGCTGTTCATGGCCGGGCGTCAGCCCTTCACCAGCATTCTCCGTTTCCTCGATCATCTCACAGATGGCGTGGCGGTGCGCGCGATCCCCGCAGCTTGGCCAAGTCGCGTGGCCGACTGGGCGCGCGGCCTGGACGACGCCAATACCGGCACCCTCATCCGACGCGCCGAAACGGCAGCGAACACCGCCCCGCCAGCGTCGGATGAAGCCAGACTTCTGGCAGGGCTTGCTGTCGCGCTCCAGGTCCATCTCAAGGGCGCTTCCGGCACATCGCCGTCGGCATCCGAACGCATCGGTGCGATAGCCCACCGTCTCTTGGAGAGCGAGTTGCACGGGAAGGTGGCGAACGACCACGGGGATGACGCCCAATGGCGCGGTGCGATCGACGACCTGGAGAGCATCCTCCCATCTCGTCCAGTCAGCAACGACAGTTGAGCCAGCGATGCGTTTGGCTTCCGCTAGGTGCATGGAGAACTGCGCCTAGTGGGAGATCCATGCCCATGATCGTGGAACGATCTGGCAACGCACCATGCCCTGCATGAAGAGAACAGCCGGGTCTAGACGTTGGGCGCCGAGCCCGAGGATGACCACCATGGCCGACTCCGCCATCCGACTGTTCGCATACAAGCAGACGCATGACACCGGTTTCGCGCCGAACCCATTCCATGGGTTGTGCACGCTGGCAACCTGCAAGCCGAAAATTCGCGAACACAAGCGGGTCGGTGACTGGATCGCCGGGTTCACGTCGGTGCAGCTCACCAAGGGGCGCGGCGGGGTCGGTGAGGAGATGCTGATCTACCTCATGCGGGTGACGGAGAAGTTGTCGCTGGAACAGTATTTCGCAGACCCGCGCTTTTCCGCCAAGAAGCCATCGCATCCAGATGATGCGTCTGCGCCGTGCCTCGCCAGCGTCGGGGACAACATCTACGAGATGTGCGACGGGCAGTGGATTCAGCACCCAAACCGGAGCCACAAGCCGCACGACATCCCGAAGGACACCGGCGGCAAGAATGTCCTGATCAGCACGGATTTCTGGTATTTCGGCAGCGCTCCGCTTGGGATCCCCGATGAATTCAGGCCGTGCGTTCCAACATTCCAGGCCGCAGGTGGCGTCCAGACCAAGGACACCGCACGCGCGCAGGCGTTTATCGACCACGTTCGTACGCAACGCCCCGGCATTCATGCGCGTCCCCATACGTGGAAGACCGGCGACGAGTCCTGGCGGCAGTTGTGAAGGTCATCATCTCCCGCAAGGGCTTCGACTCCGCCTACGGGCGGGTGCCCAGCCCAATTCTGCCCGATGGCCGGATGGTCTCGCTGCCCATCCCTGATCGGGATGCTCCGATCGCCTACGAGTCGATTTGCCGCGACGGCCTCGAGCTCGCCTCCCTGGTGACCAATCTTAGGGCCAAGCGCGGCAAGCCGGCCCAGCCGATCGCTCCGACCGACCGCGCCCATCTTGACCCTGACCTGGACTACCAGGCGGTTCCGCGCCCCGAGGGTTGGCGACCCATCTTCGGGCAATCCGGGGCTGCACT
>Ga0172380_10006793_pt1 | contig 13125 bp, 13 predicted proteins | sample Leawe162metaG_FD_119747 | JGI IMG/M metagenome (GOLD analysis project Ga0172380, IMG submission 119747) | Leachate microbial communities from a municipal landfill in Southern Ontario, Canada - Leachate well 162 metaG | ecosystem: Engineered > Solid waste > Landfill > Unclassified | place... | reverse complement strand
TTGGACCCGTAGCTCAGCTGGATAGAGCGTCGGCTTGCGGAGCCGAAGGCCACACGTTCGAATCGTGTCGGGTTCACCAAGAAAAAAGACTCATCGAAAGATGGGTCTTTTTTCTTGGTATGCACTAGCGGCTCAAACGTGTGGCTCACCAGCTTGTCTGGTGATAGCCACGCGTTCGGCGGTGCGCAGCGAGGCCAGAAAAGCACGAAGTATTTTTCTGGCGAGCAAGCGGAGAAGGGCTTTAGCCCGATATCGTGCGAGGATCGAAGCCCTAAACTGTAGTAAAATAAGGACATGCACCAAGCCTCTCTCAACAGAATGGCCTTTAGCGCCACCATCCACTGCCTCACGGGCTGCGCCATCGGTGAGGTCCTCGGTCTCATCATCGGGACGGCCTATAACCTCGACAATCTGATGACCATCATCCTCTCAGTAATTCTCGCGTTTCTGTTTGGCTACGGATTATCGGTGCGATCCGTAGTGCGCTCAGGGGTAGCATTCTCGGCTGCCATTACTCTCGTGCTTGCGGCCGATACCTTATCTATCACCACTATGGAAATCGTCGATAATCTCGTAATGATTGTGATTCCTGGTGCCATGAATGCCGGTCTTAGTAACCCGCTTTTCTGGGCAAGCATGACACTTTCACTAGTGGCCGCCTTCGTGGCAGCGTATCCAGTCAATCGCTACCTGTTGAGCAAACATAAAGGCCACGCCCTGCTGCACGAACACCACACTCACCACCACTAAAGTGTTATAATGGAACGAATGAATACCGGTAAACCAACCGAGCTTGGTGATCTCCTCGCACAGCTCACTCACAATATTGCTTCGTATGACCGCTATCAAGAGTCGCTTCGCGATGAAGAGACGGTGCACGTGGCGAACGTGGCCAATGTCTTACTGTTTGCTTACGAACAACTGCGTAATGCCTCGGAAAATATTGAAGACCACCTCTTATTCCAGCGGGCAATTCTGCGATTTTATACCCGTAACCTCTCGTTTACCCGTCGGCGCGAGACAACCGGCCTTGGTGAAGAGTTGATTATTGAGCTAACCCAGGCGGAATACCTCAAGAACGACACAATCCCGGTATCGCTGGTTGCCCAGCTCGACGAGCTGATTAGCGACTATTACAAAGCGTACTGGGCCGCTCGAGAGCGGACGCCAGCTATCTCGGTAGCCCGCGGTGAAAAGTGGATTCTTGAGGTGTTGTCAGTCAAATCCGAGCAGCTGTTTAACAACCCGATTCGGATTATCTCGTTTGCTCACTTTGCCCATGCTCATTTCTCACGGCTGATTGACTACGACCAAGTGCTCGTCCGGGACGAAGCCAGCGAGACTGACCACCCCAACCTGCTCTACATTGGCATTCACCGCGCACTTTTAAAGTCAGACGACGCCAATATCCGCAGTGGGCTGCTGGATCTCTATGGTATTAAGCCGTCTCAAATTGCTCATTTCATCGAATTTAACCAACGGTTTGATAGTCTGCTGGCTCTTCACTCGACGACTTTGATGACTCGCTTTATCAACAAAAACGGTGCGCCGCTCCGGATTGTGCGCCAGGCCTTTTTTGAGAGCACCGACCAAGCTGGGCTGGATATCAACCGCGAAGCCAGCATCCTCAACCTTGTCGATAGCCAGATTGATGAAACCTATCAAGAGGTGCGAAAAAGCGTCAATAACGGGGTGGTCAAGAGCATCATCTTCCTTCTTATCACCAAGGCATTGATCGGACTGCTCGTGGAAATTCCCTATGACATTGTGGTCACTGGAGCCATCGTCATTATGCCGCTCGTCATCAACCTTCTCTTCCCGCCTGTCTTCCTGGCTATTACAGCCCTGACGTTTAAACTGCCGGGTCAGGCCAACAAGAATGCCCTCGGAGCCTACATAAAAGGCATATTGTTTGATGGCCCGGCTGCTCGGACACCGACGCTTAAATACAACGAATCGGTTGGCAATACGGCTGCCTTTAACTTTGTGTATATTCTCGTGTTCCTGGGAGCATTTTACCTCGTTGCGAATCGTTTAATAGCTCTTGATTTCAATATCCCCCAAGCGCTCATATTCTTTATTTTCCTCTCGACAGCCAGCTTCCTGGGGTATCGCCTGACCTTGCAAATCAAAGAGCTCGAACTTGTTGATACCAATCAAGGCTTCATTGCGCTGCTGCGCGATTTTGTCTATGCCCCATTTATTTTCGTCGGCAAAAAGATATCCTACCGCTTTGGCCAGCTTAATATCATCGCCCAAATTCTCGATGTGGTGATTGACCTACCGCTGAAGACGATCGTACGGCTCGTGCGCCAGTGGATGGTGTTCTTGAACAACAAAAAAGACGAACTACTATAGTTCACTGCTCGAGGACGAACGAGGGTAGGAGTAGTTAGGCCGATTGTCTTGTGGCGAAGAGTGAGAATTCGATTCCTCCGCGGCTGCCATCATAAAGACAAATACCATAAATGCAATAAAGAGTAAGCTTATCAGAGTCGCAATGGCTCCGGTAACGATACCGGTAATACTCATACCCTTATCTCCGGTACCTTTTTTAAGCGCAATAACACCCAAAACAATAGCTGGGATGCCAAGTAGGAAGCCCATAAAGCCGACAATGGAGACAATACCGAGAACCATTGAAGCAATAGCGAGGCCCTCCCCGCGCTTTGCAGGGGGTGCTGGTGCGACGTGCGGAGGAACTGGAGCGGATGGTGGGTGTACTGGTGGTGGAGTGTGAGGTGTGGTCATACCAATATTGTATAGCGGATAAAGAGATTTCGCTATACAAACGATGTATACTATAGAACAATATGACCGAGGTGCATGATTTGTCTAGGCCGACTTCCCGTCGACTTGCCGTATGGAATATTCTTCTTGACTTGCGGTATCCGCAAGCTAAGCGCCTGGAGTCACTCGCCGAAACATTACAAGAAGCTGGCGAGTTTGATATGGTGGGTATTCTGGAGGCTCAGTATCAAAACGGTCAGCATTTAGCTCGTCAGCTTAGTGGCACTGAGGGAGTTTGGTATGAACATTCTCGTATAAAACGGAGTGAACGGATCGGTGTTTTCGGACCTGATATTCACCAAATCGAACCCGTCGAATTAGGGTACACCAAAGTTGCTGTCGTTGCAAAACTTGGTGAGGTCGCAGTTGCAACGGTGCACCTTCGTCGGCAACCTACCCGTTTTCCGCCAACCCCCGAGCAGATTGAGCAGATTACTGCTCTGCTTGATTACCTTTCATCTGAGGAAAGGGCGGTTATTATGGGTGATTTCAATAGTCTTTGGTTCCAAAAGACACGTCGGTTGATTGAAGCTGCGGGATATGAATCCGCCTTTCATAAAATAGGAAAGCGGCGCGAGGGTACGATGCCGGCAAATGGTAATTTTTCCGAGATGTATAGTTGGCGAGAGAAATTGATGCTGGCATTAGCGGGAGGTGCCATTAATCTTGACGACATATACACCAAAGGTGTAAATGTCCTCGGTGCCGGTTACTTTGACGGTCTCTCAGATCATAAAGGCGTATGGATGGAATACGAAGAAGACTAAGTTTGGTATTATAAGGTAACGGAAAGGTGCAGGAGTGGTTGAACTGGCCGCTCTCGAAAAGCGGTGAGCCGGCGACGGTTCCGAGGGTTCGAATCCCTCCCTTTCCGCCAAGCTAAAAAATCGACCATTGGTCGATTTTTTAGTCTAAACATGACTGAACCCCCGGCGAGCGGGGCTCCAGCCAGGGGTAGTAGGGGTGAAATCGCGTCTTCTCTATCGCTATCGATGCTTAAGCCATCCGAGGAGGCTACCAATCGATGTTGAAGAGTTGACGTTGGTGATGGCGTCTGCGATTGCCAGACTTCCATCTTTGCCCTGTTGTGCATCCGTTCGGGTTACGGGCGTACAGATGAGCTCGCAGTACTTACCTCCGTAGTGACTCAGTACCTCGCCAAGAAGATCCTCGGCAAGATTCCGATCGAATTGGGGTGTACAGCCTACTTCATCCAGGTCAGCCGCTGCAAGAAGCGGCCCCAGTTGGCCAATGGCTCTTTCCCTGATCGCCCGCGTCAACTGGTTGAACTCACCATCCCACCAGTTTCGATCGCTGACGGCAGTGACGATTCGTTCGATCAGCCTCTTGTCCTTCGGAATGCGCCAACAGAGGGTGAAAGAGGCCTTCCACGTGACGCCATCAAGCGTGAACTCGTGCGTCCCCAGTTCGACAAATCGATCACCGTAGTGAACGGGTACCAAGTGTCGATAGTTGATGACGTGGAACCGGTTACGGCCGCTGTCATGCAGGATGACTGCACCATTCTTGTCTCGGACAATCAATCCACGGCGAGCCACCATGAACGAGGAGTTCTCGGGTGCCATCTTCCATCCGAGGATGTTGAATCGGAATAGAATGAACACGATGCCGGCAAAGGCGCTGATAACACCAGCAGCCTTTATGTACTTGTAGGCATGAGACAGACCGTTGCCAGTTTGCATAGCTAGATCTGCCGGGTTGATACCGAGAAAGCCTGCACCGGCGACGGCCGTGAGGCCGAAGACGGCCACGATGGTGATGCGGGGGTGCGCTGTTGCCACTTTGATCACGTGGATCACCTCCTTCGGGTATGTGGGTGGAACAGATAAGCACATAATAGCACTTACGACGCTTTATTATAGATGTAAAATAAGCATCACTTACTTAAAAGCTTGGACTACTCGCTCAAAATCATTCTTGAGTTCTTGGGAATCATTTGTAAATTCAGTCAAAACATTCGGACCATTTCTCGTCATGACGCTGCGAATGACGCGCAAAATGAGCCCAAAACGTGTGATCTGCAGACTATCGGCCACCTTCTCGGCACTGACAATAAAGCGGTCGACGGCTTGTGCTTGGCTCTTGGTCTGCTCGGGTCGCAAGCGGTCAATCGTAAAATGAATCACCAGCCAGGCGATACTACCAATGGCGCCATACGCCAGCACCACGATCATCAGCAGCCACCACCAGCCACTGACATAGGTAGCGAGTGCCACGGTGCCAAAAAAGAAGATGACAAAGACACCGATCGCTATCCACTCGACTGGTCGAAGTACCTTGGTGGCATAGCGCGCGAGGACCGCGCGGCTGGCAAGAGTGACGGCATTCATATACCCTATTATACTGTGTTGCTATACTAAAGATATGGAAGACTCAATTTTTACGAAGATTATCAAGGGAGAAATCCCTTCTCATAAAGTGTACGAAGATGACCACAGCCTGGCGTTTTTGAACATTCATCCATCAGTGCCAGGCCATGTGCTGATCGTCCCCAAGAAACAAATCAGTAGACTCGAAGACATGAACGGTGAAGATTATACGGCTTTAATGTTGGCGGTTCACAAGGTGCTTGGGCGGGTAAAAATGGTTCTCAACGTTCCGTACCCTTGTATTAAAGTTGAGGGTTTTGATATTGCTGATCATGCGCATGTGCATGTAGTCCCTTGCCGGAATCCAGAAGATTTTGCCAAAAAAGAAACCACCACCGAACCCAACCATGAAGTGTTAGCGGCTATGGCCGAGAGGCTTCGATTCTAAGTGATCCGGATCATCGCGATCGGTAAAAAGCATGAAGCTTGGGTCGCCGGAGGAATCGAACGCTATCAGAAGCGTCTCAAGAAACCATTTACGGTGGAATGGGTACTTTTGCCTCATTCGGCTCGGAGCGGCCCAGAAGCGCGTCAGAATGAGTCTCAGGCTATCCTGTCGCGGCTCAGTCCTTCTGATTTTGTGGTGCTGCTCGATGAAACCGGCACTATGTACGATTCCCCTACCCTCTCACGCCAATTCGTATCGGTGTTTGAACAGGCCGGGGCGGTGACGATGGTCATTGGCGGTGCCTATGGCGTCAGCGACGAATTGCAGACGCGCGCCCAGGTGATCTGGTCGCTGTCGTCGCTCGTCTTCCCTCACCAGCTGGTTCGACTCTTGCTGACCGAGCAGATCTACCGAGCCCAAGAGATTGCGGCCGGCCATCCCTACCACCACGAATAGTAGCGTGACATACAGTTGACAATATACAAAGCTTATGCTATATTGAGTACTGTAAACCTAAAACATAAACATGTATTCATATTCACTCTTTAACACCCTGCCGATCCTGCTGAGCCTCACCACGATGTTTGGCGTCTTGGTGCATGACACGAAAATAGATCAATTTACGACCGCTTACCTTGCGGTACCCAGTATTGCTACCTCATACGATGGCTCAAACCCGGCGCTGAAGCTCGGTGATCCACACACGCATATGGAACGAGTGGCTATTTCACAGCTGACCCGTAGCCTTGCGCTCGAGAACCCCCGCATGCAACCCCGCGGCCAGGAAGACAAAAAATATGTCCTGCAGCGCAATGTCGCGCGCGGTCATCACCCCTTCGATAACTACAATCTGCCCGTGATTGCTTAGGCAATCACGTCAAGTTCGTGCTGGAGCTTACCCACCAGAGTGTGGGTTTCTTCAAGTTGTTTCCGTGACTCTTCAACAAGGGCCGGCGGCGCTTTTTGAATGTAGCTGTCGTTAGCCAGCCGTCCTTCAAGCGTCTTGATAAGATCATGGGCTTCGGCGAGGCGAATTTCAAGGTTGGAGCGGTGCTCGTAAAGGGTTTCTTCACTGACGTCGAGCCAGGCTTCCCTATCTGTCACCGCGAGGCGCAGGCCACGGGGCTGATCGGTCGCTTGAACAGCGGCCAGTTTAGCCAGGTGACGGATAAGCTCGGCGTTATCGGCAATCAGCGCATCGTTTTCATACAGCAACGTGTATTTCTCATTCCCGGGCAGTTCGCTGGCTACAAATCGGATTTCGCTCACTAGTGCCTGCAAGCGTTCAAACTCGGTCGCGGCGATGTCATCGTAGGCGGCCGCGGTTGGCCACTCTTGGTGAACCAACAGATCATTGTGCCACGACAAGGTTTGCCAGATTGTTTCGGTCACAAACGGCGCAAACGGATGAGCTAACTTCAGACAAGTATCGAGTACCGAGGCCATCAGGGCATGGTTGCTGGTCTGCTTGCTGCTCTCGATAAACCAATCGGCGACGCTGCTCCAGATGGTGTGGTAAATTATCTCGGCCACTTCGGCAAACCGGTAGTTCTCAAGCTGCGTGTCTAGAGTAGCTGCAGTTTGTCCGAGCTCTCTGATGATCCAGTGATCAGCCGGGCTCTGAGGTTCTGGGGTCACAGGACGGTAGCCTTCCCCGAGTTTATCCTCGACAAAGCGGGCCATATTCCAGAGTTTATTACAGAAATTACGCCCAGCGACCACCTTGCTGGTCGAAAAAGCTTGGTCTTGTCCGGCACTTCGGCTCGAAATCACGCCGAGGCGCAGCGCATCTGAGCCATAGCTGGCGATAATTTCCATAGGGTTAATCACGTTACCCTTGCTTTTACTCATTTTCTGTCCATGCTCATCGAGCACCAGCCCGTGCAAGTAGACGTGCGTAAAGGGTACTTGGTCGGTGACCTTCAGTCCGAGCATAATCATGCGCGATACCCAGGGATAGAGAATATCGGCGCCCGTCTCCATGACGGAATTGGGGTAAAAGCGCGACAAAGTGCCCTTCTCGAGGTAATCAGTGGTGATGAATGGCCATTGGCCACTACTAAACCAGGTATCGAAGGTATCAGTTTCTCGCCTGTATGTTGTGCCATTTACAACTATATGTTCTTGGTCGACCCGTTCATCGTAGATCCAATCGTTCGGGTCCGTTTCACTCTGGAAAGCAGGAATCGGAATCCCCCACGGTATCTGACGGCTCAGGTTCCAGTCGCGGATGCCATCGAGGTACTGGATGATCGCCGCTTTTTTGCTGGCCGGTGTAAAGGTAATCTCCCCTGCCTCAAGGGCTTGCTTGGCACGGGCTGCCAGTGGTTTCATGCTGATAAACCACTGGTCCTTGATCATTGGTTCGATCACACTGCCGCACTTGTAGCAGTGGCCGACGTTACGTTCAACGTGGGTTTCGCCGCGACGGAGTTCTTGGGCTTCCAGCGCCGCCAAGACTTTCTTGCGCGCATCTTCTACCTTCAGGCCAGCGAACTGAGAGGGCACGTTTATCATGGTGCCATCAAAGTCGATAACCTGGAGCCTAGGTAACTGGTGACGCTCCCCTACCTCAAAATCATTCGGGTCGTGAGCCGGCGTAATCTTGACTGCGCCTGTCCCAAACGTTGGGTCGACGTATTCATCGGCAATAATTGGAATTTCACGGTCGGTGAGCGGCAGGATTACGTGGGTACCAATCAGTGCTTTGTAGCGTTCATCATCGGGGTGAACCGCGATCGCCGTATCACCAAACATGGTCTCAGGACGCGTGGTGGCGACGACAATCTCGGTGATCTCATCGATTGAGGGATAGGCAATCTTCCACAGGGTCCCCTTCTCATTGAGATGATCGACCTCGATGTCGGCAAAGCTAGTTTGATGAACGGTACAGTAATTAACGATCCGCTCACCCCTGTAAATAGCGCCTTCGTCCCATAAAGCCTTGAAGGTTTTGTAGGTGGTCTTAACTACCTTTTCATCGAGCGTAAAGACCAGATCGTTCCAGCTGGCACCGACCCCAAGAGCTCGGAGCTGTAATTCCATGTTTGACCGCTGTTGGTCAACAAAGTTCCAAACTTGGCTATACAATTGTTCACGTGAAAAGTCAAATCGACTTTTTCCCTGTTTTAACAGTTCTCGTTCGTAGACAACCCAGGTCTCAAACCCGGCGTGATCAGCCCCGGGGATAAGGATGGCATCCTTCCCTTTCATACGGTGGTAGCGTACGAGTAAATCTTCGAGCTGGAAGGACAAGGCGTGCCCGATATGCAGATTACCGTTGGCATTCGGCGGCGGCATGACAATACTATAGGGGTCACCCTGCCCTTTTGGCGCGAAGGCGTCATTGGTTTCCCACATAGCGTAGATAGTCGGTTCGTATTTATTTGGATCGTAAGCTTTGGGCAGATTCATGAATTCAGTCTCGCTTTTCGTTCACGTGAAAACGCCAAGAATAACACAATGTTTCATGTGAAACACCTGTCACCATTCCCGGTTTACACGTGTTTGTTTTCAGGTACTAGTATACCATAGGTGGCTGAACGGCTGCCAGTGTTAGTGCAGGGCGCGGCGGAGCGATTGGTACAGACGATAAAGTCTATAGCGAAGCGGTTTGAGCGGTAAATCCCAAGCGCCAAGGTAGGTGACTGGCGTGCCACCAAATGAACGCTTGAACTTCGTAAAGCCAGCCCAGGGATGGCTTGGGTCATCTGTCGGTGCGATACCATAAAGGTCGAAGTGCTTGAGGCCCTTATCTTTGGCATCGAGTATCATCTGGCCGACTAAGGCTGTGCCGGCGCTCAGTTTACGATAGGTATCGTCTGCCGCTGCGTGGGCATAATAGCGAGTCGTATCGTCATCGTAGACGAGAGCCGCGGCGATAGGGGTGTTATCAAGCGTCGCGTAGTAGAGGACGGCGTTACCGGTAGGGAAGAGCGCCTCGGCTTGCATTTTGAAGTAAGCAGGCGGGTGGGTCGTAATGTGATTTCGCTTGCCGACACCCGCCAGTAGGGAAGTGAGGATCGTAATATCCTTGGGGTCCGAGCTGGTATGGATGGACAGGCCTTTATTTGCGTAGTTACGAGTGAGGTTGCGGCTGTTTTGGCTCATGTGAGCGAGGATGTCGTCTTTATCTGCCGTCAGATCAATCACGAGAGTATGAGCTGGCTGAAGCTGTTGGTAAGTGACCGGCTTTAAGCCGTGGCGGCGAAGCTCCGAGGGCTTAATGCCAGCTGTCGGCTCAACACGAATAAAGGCTGCACCGTGACTCATGGCAGCGTCTTTAAGAGAGGCAAGCGCTTCATCGAAAGCTTTTACAGAGGTGACGGTAGGTCCGTACGGACAGTACAGGCGGATATTACCGGTGCCGGCTTCAACGATCGCTTGGTAGCTCCAGCCATCACCACTGTCAGCAATAACCTCACGGCCAAGAGTCTCTTGAAAAGTTTTCCAGGCAGGGGATTGTAAAAAATGTGCCATTAGCTCTTAGTATACTGTAGTTTATAACACAACACTATGCCCACGCCGTTTTAGTCATCGATAAACTGGGCACAACCTCCATGTCAAAGGGGGAAATAGGTTGTTTTTTCTGCGCATAATAGTAGCCGAGGGTGGCGATCATGGCGGCGTTATCGGTGCAGAGCTGCATCGGGGCATATTCGATGGCTAGAGGAAGACGAGCCGAAAGCTGTCGTCGTAACTCTTGGCTGGCCGCTACACCACCGGCAATGACGACAGAGGCCGGCGTGTAGTCGTGGAAGACGCGCTCAGCCTTATCAACTAAGGTTTCGATAGCGACCCGCTGGAAGCTAGCTGCAAAGTCATTGCGCTGAGCGTCTGTGAGGCGCACTGCAAGCTCGTGAGAGGGAAATGTGTAATCCTGGCCGACTTCAGCCTGAATGGCCCGTAGAGCGGCTGTTTTAAGGCCAGAGAACGAAAAATTATATAGGTTGTCGAGCTTGGCTTTGGGAAGTTTGTATTTGTATGGGTCACCGTGTTTTGCCGCCTCGGCGATCGAGACGCCGCCAGGGTAGGGAAGTCCGAGAATTTTAGCGACTTTATCAAAAGCTTCGCCGACAGCGTCGTCCTGAGTTTGGCCGAGTAGTTCGTAGTCGCCGTGATCTTTAAATAAGACAAGTTGAGAGTGGCCGCCACTGACGATGAGGGCGAGCATAGGGAAGGCGGGCTGGCGGGTCGGCAATTGGAGTTCGCCTTCTCGACGGCCACTGGTCGTAAGCGGCTTCGCGCCGGACTCACGAGCGGGTTCCGACGCCGCAGTGAGTTCGGTCTGCAGATGTTTACTCTCAGTGGCCCTCGAGCGGCTCTGCTGCTCAGTTATGAAGTTGGCATAGACATGCGCCTCCACGTGGTGAATCGGGTAGAGAGGCTTGTTTTTAAGAACAGCCAAGGTGCGGGCGGCCAAGGTGCCGACCAGCAGTGAGCCAACCAGCCCAGGGGCATACGTGACCGCGATGGCATCGATATCGTCCCAGGTGCAGCCAGCCTCCAAAAGGGCGCGGTTTACGACCGGATTAATAGCTTCGATATGCGAGCGAGCGGCGATTTCCGGTACGACACCGCCATACAGAGCGTGGATGTTAATTTGCGACACTACGACATTGCTCAGAAGCCGCCGACCATCTTCAACAACAGCGGCGGCAGTTTCATCACAACTACTCTCGATTCCCAAAATACGCATTACCTCTACTATAGAGGGTGGTTGGGGGGAAGTAAAGCAGCCCTAGAGCTCAATTGTGCCGTGGCGTAGGACTTCAATGCCACGAGCGGTCGGGCGAATGATGGTCGAGGGTAGTCGACCGGCGATCACACCCCCATCGACGTAGAAGTCGACGGTATCATGAAGGTACTCATAGGCTTCGTCAATGGTAGTAGCCTCGGGGTGACCTGGTAGGTTAGCGCTTGAAGTGAGCAGGGGACCGGTTTGCTCCAGTACTTCTCGAATGGTCGAATCTGCCACTACACGCATGGCCAGGCTATTTAGGCCTTGGTGAAGATACTCACGGGTGCTCAGTGGCAACACGGCACTCAGCGGATTTGGCCACCATTTGGCCACCATCTCGAGGTCGGCTTGGGCGATACCAAGATCGCGGAGTTGCTGTACGGACGCAGCGATAACTGTACCGGGCTTACCCTCGCGGCCTTTGGCCGCGTAGAGCCGGGTCACAGCTAGCTCGTCCAAGGCTCGAGCGACGATACCGTAGACAGTATCAGTGGGCATGATGCCAACTTGCCCTTTTTTGAGGGCGCTGACGGCATCGGACAGAGTGATAGTGTGAGGGCTTTCCATAATTCCAACCGCTTACTATACCAGTATTTTACCGATACGTCACCCCTGTTTTAGGCGATTACCAACGAATAGTGTCAGGATTGGAAGGGGAATGCTAAAATAGAGTCATGAAAGACAAGTTAGTGCGGGGTGTACGAAAATTTGTGCCAACCAAGGGAGTGCAGGCACTGGAAGAGGTCTATCGACGCAGTCGGGTCAAGCTGGTAAGCGCTCGCTATGGCAATCCGGCGAAAAACCTGCGGGTGATAGCAGTTACCGGCACCAATGGTAAGACAACGACCGCCTGTTTCATTAATGAAATCTTGAAAGAGGCCGGGATGACAACGGCTATGTTTACGACTGCCCTGATTGAAGTCGCCGGTAAATCCCAATTGAACGACCTCAATGCCACGGTTGGGCTGACGACGCGTATGCAGCAGTTTTTCCGCGATGCCAAGAAGGCCAAGGTAGATTATGTGGTTCTGGAGGTTACCAGCCACGCCCTCCAGCAGCACAAACTGGCGACCGTTCCGATTGAGGCGGCCGTTATGACCAACCTGACACAGGATCATCTAGACTACCACAAGACGATGGAGGCTTACGCAGCCGCGAAGGGCAAACTCTTTGCCAGTAACCCCAGCTACATTGTGCTGAACCATGACGATGAGTGGTTTGAGTTCTTCGATACATTCACCGCCAGCGATCAAAAAATTACCTATGGAGCTAGTGAGGACGCTGAGGCGAAGATTACCAACGTGACCCTGTACCGCAAGGGCAGTGAAGCTGAGGTGGTGATTGATCATCAGACCAATTTGCTGCTGACGACGGCTCTTCCTGGCAAGTTCAACGTCTACAACATGGTGGCCGCTGCTGCGACGGCTTATGTGCTGGGCGTCAAGCTGCGTGACATCGTGGAAGGCGTGGCCAATCTGGAGGGCGTACCCGGCCGGTTTGAACGAGTTGCCGAGGGGCTCGACTATGACGTCATCGTGGACTACGCTCATACACCCGATGCGCTCGAAAAATTGCTGGAAGCCGCCAAAGCTATTGCTAAAAAGCGGGTGATTCTCGTCTTTGGGGCGACGGGTGATCGCGATAAAGGCAAGCGCCCAATTATGGGCGAAATTGCGGCTCGATTTGCCGATCGGATTATCCTGACCGACGATGAGAGTTACAATGAAGATGCGCAGGCCATTCGCGACCAAGTACGCGAGGGCATTATTGCCGGCAAAGGCGATGGCATGACGCTGGAGATTGCAGATCGGCGCGAA
>Ga0172380_10006792_pt1 | contig 13127 bp, 12 predicted proteins | sample Leawe162metaG_FD_119747 | JGI IMG/M metagenome (GOLD analysis project Ga0172380, IMG submission 119747) | Leachate microbial communities from a municipal landfill in Southern Ontario, Canada - Leachate well 162 metaG | ecosystem: Engineered > Solid waste > Landfill > Unclassified | place... | reverse complement strand
TAGAGTTATGCTGGCGCAAGAAATAGCCCGCAGCGCTTCCGGAACGGAAGTTCAGTTGGGCTTATGGATAACCTTGTGTACCCGGTCCGCAAAGGACAACAAAGACTACAAGGATCGGGACTGTGTCCCTAACGATTTGCCAGCTAGAGTTATGCTGGCGCAAGAAATCAGTACCTAAAATCCAGGCTGATTTTGGGGCTCTCGGCCCCAAGTATGGCGCAGGCTTAATCGAAGTATGCTACGTGATTTCGACTTAACGGGTGATCCTGCGTGTTTCCCGTGCGCCCTTAGGCGACAATTCAAAATGGTCGATGTCAGATTTACATTAAAAATGTGGGTATCCGGAATTTAGTGGTTGATTTTGCGTTGTGCAATGCCGCAATGAAACTGACCATCTTCAGCAAGCCAAACGGATCGTCCCAGCTCGGCCATCAAGAGACATAGCGGCAGCGAAAGATCGCATGGCGCGACCGGCGGCTAACTGATCCGGCACCCGCCGCTCGGCGCTGCAATCTGTCCAATGGTCGGTGTGAACTGCCGCTGGTGATCCAAGCCAAACACGGCCTCAATGCAATAGTTACCGGCCGTAGAGCAGATGCCTGCACCAAACAGCAGTTTTCCCATTTCATCTTCGGCCTTACCCGACCTGGAGCAGTCAACCAGCCATTGGGCTGATGGTATTGCCATTCCGTTCAAGCCCGATGAAGTACGGCCTTGTCTGTGAACAAGTTAGTTACTTCCCCTGCGTCTTGTTGACTAGATCGAAAAGCGCCTCGAACCGTTTCAGTGTCGCCTCGCTCAAGGCAGCCATCACGACCTCGCGGTCGCGGAGTAGAACATCGGCAGGGCGGCCGTGGTCGAATCGCTTCACGCCTTCGTGACGGGCGATACGCGCAACGATAGGATCAGTGCCTTTGAGATCCTTATCCTTCAGCGTCTTGCCGAACGCCTTGTTGTAAAGCCCGAGGTATTCACCGATATCGAAAAGGTCTTCGATGTCGCCCGTCTTCTGCCCAAGGACGTCGCCGATTAAGACGATCTGATTCTTATCGAGATAGCCGTCCCTGGCCATCTGCTCAAGCCGTTGGTGGCCTTCCTTCCGTGAGTCGACCAGAACTGTGATCTTTAAGTGGTTCCCAAGTAGTGCAACGAACGATGGCACTACATCAGCGCCGCCTACCGGCACGATGCTCCATTTTGGATCGAGCGCGGTGCGGCCCTTCGAGGCTAAGAAGTCTGAAATCACTTTGAGGTAGGCGTAGTCGGAGGTGCCTTCAACAACGAGGTTGTTTTCAGCAACAAAGAGGTGCTGCACCAAGTCGTACCCAAGCGCCGCCTGCAACGGAAAAAGTGTGTCGGGGTCGCGAGTCAGTACATCTTGGGTGACGACCGCACCTGTTTCCTTGCCTCGATCTTCAACAAGCCGAACGCGCTCCAACTTGCCGGGTTGCACCATAAATGGCGAGTGTGTTGTATAGATCACCTGGCAGCGCTTGGTCAGCCGTTCCTCAATGAAACGAAGAAAATCAGCCTGCGCGCGCGCGTGGAGACCGACAGCCGGTTCATCCAAAAGGATCACCACCGCGGGATCGCGATGCTCGTATTCGGAAAAGGCTGCAAGGAATGAGAAGAACCACTGGAAGCCAGCCGAATGCTCGTCAAATGGCAGCGACAGAGAATGACGATTATCCCAAATACGGAGCTTCATTTCGTCGAGAACGGATTGCTGCCCCTGAGGGCTTTGCACATTCTTCGTCGTGATATCCGGCTGGACACGGAGTTCTGGGTTTTGTGACCAGTAGTTGTTCACGTCCTCGGTTAGCACGTTCGCCACATTCTCAAGTTCGCGCTTGCGGCGCTCATAGTCCGGGTTCAGGACGTAGTCTTTGTCGGCCCCGCCGAGACGCAGAAGGGCTCGGGCCGTTGCATCCGATTCATCGAGCTTGTCGGATTTCAATACATGGTCTATCTTCACACTGTACGGCAGTTTGCTGTAGTCGGCAAAATAGAAGAATTCAGGGAACCGTTCCTCTGCAACGTCCCATGCGACATCGTCGAAAGTCGCGTTCTTGCCGAACAGATTTTTCAATCCGGCTTGCGCGTTCGTGAAGAACTTGAGCGGCTCGGCTGCCTCCGCATTAGCAGTGATGTCCTCGGCTAGCTTCTTCCGCAATGAATCAAAGTCCGTGATCGCCGCATAGGTAGCTGCGTCAGCAGGCGGAAGTTCCTGTGATTCAATGAAGTTCTTCACCGCTTGCTTTTCGTTCATGTTACTGAGCCAGTGGTAACGATTGTCATAGGTCTTCGAAAGTATCAGTTCAGCGCCTACGGCAATGACGCCAGCGCCGAAAACCTCCTCAACATGCTTGACGTCCGCAGGTTCCCACTCCAGGCAAACCTCTATCGGCTTCACGTTGTCTTGGTTGATGCCCTCATTCCGATGGCGTTTCTCAAGCCATGCGGGGTACTGGTCTGGGATCGAGAAGGTTGGGCTGAGCCGCGCCGGCTTCAGTCGCCAAAGCGCGCTCAAGAACGCGCTTTTACCGGACTCATTTTTGCCGACGAGGCAAGTGACCTTCTCGTCGATCTTGACCTCGGTCGAATCGAGAAAGTTGCGGAACATACGGACTTGCACTTTCTTCAGCTTCACAAGTTCTCCTTCCAATAGCAATTCCACGGGCGTGTCATAGATTACCACGTCCAATGCAAGGTTACCTGCTACGACAGCCCCTCGCAGGGCGGATACCCAAAAAAAGGAGTGTTGCATCGTACCGATTGCTGCTTTGTCCAGAGGCCCGCCATTAAGTAGATGGTGAGTCTCTCGAGAAAGCCTCCTCCTCAAGAGAGGAGGAGTAGAAATATCCAACATGTTCTAGAAGTCCTCGACTCCTCGACCTAGTACATAATCGAAGCCCGCCTGCCAGTAATCGGCTAGTGGAGTGCCGCGAAATAGAACCGGGACATTAACATCTGCTCCTAACTCCCGTTCTTCTAGGGCGACAGCTGCTCCTGCTCCCAGGTCGAATGCCTCGTCCCGGATGTCGTTAAGTAGCGCTTCTCGGTTCGTCAAATAAACATTCGAGCCCATGTAAGAGCAACTCTTGTAGGACGAAAGTCCCAGTTCGGATATAAGTTTCGGTGTTGCGTTTCCGACTAGCATTAAAGTTGCATAGTCACACCGAAGGTGCAATTGTTCGTGAAAACTATCCATCATGGTCTCCTTACAGAAGCAGGAGCCTCATGGATCCCTGGACGGGAACCATGAAGCATTCCCGCAGGGTGGTTGTTGTGTCCTCAAGCCAGTATCGGCATCGGACCAAGCGATCGGACGAACATGCGATGTTCCCCCGAGTTGTGTTGACGCGCACCGAAAGAGTCCTGGTGGCGGTTTTGAGACAGGGCTAGCCGCCCAAGCTGATGAACTGAGATTCGCTTGTTACAGCGAATTTGCAACCGCTGGCTGAGTCAGCCCGTAGAGACGCGGCCGCTTCTTGATATCCTCAAGTTCTGTTGCCATTGTTAGCCGACTGATTGCAGCTAGTACGGCAAAATGCATGAGTTCACTTATTTCGAGATCACGAACCATTAAGCTGGTTTCTCCGTATCCATTTTCGGATGTTTGCTCGTATGATGTAATGGTTCCATCATCGCCATGTACCATCACAATGCGGTGCGGTTCGGTCTGCGCAGATGTGTTGTTGAGGAGCCCCATTTCGATTGCGATTCCCACAATATGGATCAGCTGCTGCTTGATCCCGTTTAAGTCTGACTCGATGGTCGACAATTTGTCGATGCTCATTTGCTTCTCTCCTTATGTGGAGCTCCAGGAAAGAGTTCGCCCGGAAGGGGCGATTGAACCCCTTTTAGAGCGGTAGATTGAATGTTTGTCGGCGATGTGCTGTTCGTCGTCGCTAAATACTAACCATTAACCAAATTAACAAGATAGCAGGCTACCCGCAAATACTGGGTGCCACCAATGCTCAATTTTGGATTTCGCACGTCCAAGCGTGCAAGTCAGGCTAGCCTGCAGATCAACTAGCTTGTCCTCTACTTTGAAATTGTAGAGAAGGAGGCTACGCGTGACGCAGCGTAGTATGCGGTCGCACAAGGCTTACACTCGTAATTACACCCTCGGTGATCGGGATTGTCAAGCCACGTCGAAGTTCTGTTCTATTGGACTTGATCTATTGGAGTTGAAGAGCGAATTGAAGAGTGCTGCGGAAATAATGCTGCCAAATTAGGTTTTTCCGCGAACCGGGTTAGACGCCCAACTCTACTATATGGCTTGGATAATTATTTTTCAGAATCACCCTATGCAATTTGCCAAAATGTTTGAAACATGAACGTGAAGATGGGCAAACTTATGGAAGGTCCAGGCAGTATAGGCATAGCGACAGCGCTCAGTCGGTTGAATAGCAGCTTCGATCCGGAAGTCCTCAAGTTACGACAAACACCTTCCAATGGTGTTTTGATCGAACGCGCGCTGCATCTGCTGCTGGATGATTTGATTGCTAAACAAGCATACTTGGCCGAGCACCGAGCCAGGGTGATCAGAGAAACCTCCTTGCCGGACGATGCCAGGAATATAAGGAACATGCAGAATTTATTTGATGGCGTTGCTCTGGCATGTTGTCCCACAAGTCCTCTATCCAATCGCATTCATGGTTATCTTCATCATTGGCTTCAGAAACGTGCCAGATGGTACGCCGTTAAGAAATACGATGGCAACCTGGAAAGTGGGGCAAGACACCCAATCAGCAATGATTGGCTATACGAGAGCATTCCGTTCCTCCTAAGCAAGGTGGAAATTCAACTTCAGGCGTTGAATGATTTTGTCGAAAAGAATAAGGATATTTCGAATGATGCTCAGTTTCCCGACAGTGTCCAACCTCGTCGTTACATGTGGTACTGAATGTCTGTGTTTCAGTAAGGCATTTTAGTTTGATATATATTCTTCAGGAGCAACATCTGTGATTACTATCCCAAACAGAGTCTTGCAAGCAGCGCGTGAGTCCGGCGTGAAATCGGTAGCGGTTTCGATCTGGCTTAACACTCTCCTGGTCAGCTCTGGCATAGCGCCAGACGCTTCGCCCGCCGACTGGCCAGAAGATATCTGGCAGGCCTATAAAAGGTTGCGCGAAGCCGTCGAGCCTGGTTCAACAGGTGGCTCTGCTAAACATCTATTGGATACGCTTCCCGAGTGAATCGCCGTTCACTAAGACCCATGGATCTACTAGATAGCGTTTTCGAGAAGAAACCGAACGAGAGCGAGCCACCCTATTACGAGCCGCTCCGGCAGCGTGATTTCGTCGCTGCTGTCCCTTTATTGATGGATGCGATTCGCCGCGACGACGCACAGGCGATGGCACTGTTCGCTACGTTGCTCGCTCTTGGTCGAGGGGTGAAACAGAACATGCAGGATGCTGCAGACTGGTTTCGGCAGGCTGCGGTGCGTGGCCAGGTGTCGGGGCAAGCCGCCTACGGCGGTTGCTTGGCCAGCGGGCTTGGGGTAGAGCGGAACGATAGCGAGGCGGCATATTGGCTATTTCGCTCGGCTCAGCAAGGTTACTCCCAGGCGATCGAAATGCTTTCCAACCTGGCGCTGCGAAACAGGGAAGTCATTGGTCAGCATTTCAGCATTGAAGATTTCATGGGTTTGATGCGAAAAGCGAAGCGTCCGGTCAGGAACAGTCTTCACTAAGGAAAGGGAAAGCTTGGACAGGTTCGTCGCTTTCCCTATGAATTCTATACGTAACAGTTGCTTATATAAGAGACGCACGATGGCAACCGCCAAAGACCTTAAACACAGTGCCGCCGCCGCCCGCAGGACCGCGACAGCGCTCTTGACGACGGCCGAGCAGGCAGAGTTTGCGCTGCGCTGGCCCAACGATCCTAAGAAAGCGACTATTTCTGAGGGTGACATTGAAACGTTGCGCAAGGCGGCAGGAATCATGAACAGCATCGGATCGAAGGACGCCAAGGCCGGTAAGGTTGCCGCCGCTCAGCAGGACGTCTACGAGCGGAAAAAGGCAAAAGCGCTTGAAGAAGTCAGAAAGATCATTGACACCTGGCCGACGCCGGCGAATGTCCTTGATCGAGTGGCGCTTGTCACAGCCTACTGGGGGAGCGACCGGAATCTGACGTCTGCACTGAATGCCGATGGTCAACTCAACGAAAACGCTGGATCGGTACGCTGGTTTTATGAAGACGCGCTGCGCGCCGTCCCCGACAGTCTCGCCGACAAAGCTGTCACTTCCGGAAAACCGATCGCGGACCTGGTGGCCGAGTTCCGCATCAAGCTTGATGAAATCCGTCAGCGGCCAGCTACGGTCCTGCTTGCTCAGCGCATAGAGCAGGCTCTTGCGGCGGAAAAGATGGTGCAAGAGCAACAATCCTAAGGTAAAGCGATGATCCGCGCGATCATGTCATGAGTCTTCTGGTGTACACCGTGATTTTGTTTCCGTCGCTGATCTTGGTGGCAGCAATACTTTTGGCAGGCGAAACTGGATGCCCAAATCATCAGGACATAGATGATGATGTGTCGTTGGATATCGATAAGACGTTCTATGCCACAAACATCCATCACGAAGAATGGATGTAGAAAGGTGCGTTTTCTGCTTCATTTCGCCGCTGATAATACTGCCAAAGCCACCGACCAGAATGCTATCAATGGTGCCACACAATATCCTGAGCGTTGCCACCGACGGGGAAGTGCCCAGAGCCGCCGCTCGTTCCTCCAATACTGATCTTTAACGCCGTCTCGGTATTCGGTTGCATATAGCTGATTGGCGCCCCGCCTGTAGAATAGGCTGATCGAAAATAACAAGATAGGGGGAGCGGGATGGTCGATACGGCGATTTTTAAGAACTATTTGGCGTTGGTGGAGCAGGCCTTCAAAGCCGGCAACGCCACCGAGCACACGCACCGCCCCGCGCTGAAATCCCTGCTGGAAGCCTTCCGGCCCGGCGTCGTCGCCACAAACGAGCCCAAGCGGATCAAATGCGGGGCACCCGACTACATCGTCACGCGCAAAGACATTCCGCTCGGCTTCGTGGAGGCCAAGGACATCGGCGTTTCTCTTGACGACACGGAGAGAGGTGAGCAGCTGATGCGCTACCGCGACAGCCTCGGCAACCTGATCCTGACGGACTACTTGGAATTCCGTTGGTATGTCGGCGGCGAGCTGCGGATGGGAGCCCGGCTTGCCCGGTCGCAGGCGAACGGCAGGCTGCGCGCGGAGCCAGACGGGGCGGAGAGGTTGGCCGAGCTCTTGGGAGCTTTCTTCGCCGAGAACATCCCGGTCGTTTCCAGCCCCCGGGAACTGGCCGTGAGGATGGCGGCGCTGGCGCGGCTGATCCGGTCGATCATCGGGAACACGTTCGCCGACGAGGACGAGCACGGGGCGCTGCACGAGCAGATGGAGGGCTTCCGCAGAGTGCTGCTTCACGACCTCACGGCAGAGCAGTTCGGCGACATGTACGCCCAGACCATTTGCTACGGACTGTTCGCCGCGCGGTGCAACAGCACGGAGAAGCATTTCTCACGAACCCACGCCGCCTATGACCTGCCGAAGACCAACCCCTTCCTGCGTAAACTCTTTTCCCATGTTGCCGGGCCCGAGCTGGATGAGCGGATCGTCTGGGCGGTGGACAACCTGGCCGAGTTGCTGAACCGCGCGGACATCGGCGCGATCCTGAAGGATTTTGGACGAGCCACCCGACAGGAAGACCCGGTGGTACATTTCTACGAAACCTTTCTCGGCGCGTACGACCAACAGATGCGCGAGGCACGGGGCGTGTACTACACTCCGGAGCCGGTGGTGTCCTATATCGTGCGAAGCGTGGACGTCATCCTCAAGAAGGATTTCAAGCTTGCCGATGGCTTGGCCCACGCCGGCAAAGTCAAGCTCACGCGTCCGAAACTCCGCGGCAAGGGAACGGAGACAGTGGAAACGCACAGGGTCCAGATCCTGGATCCCGCCACGGGGACCGGAACATTCCTGTATAGCGTCATCGGGACGATTCACCAAACCTTTGGCGACAACAAAGGCATGTGGCCGGGCTACGTGCGGGAAAACCTCCTGCCCCGTGTGTTCGGCTTTGAGTTGCTGATGGCGCCGTACGCCGTGGCGCACATGAAGCTGGGCCTTCTGCTGCGCGACACCGGCTACGATTTCGCCACGGACGAGCGTCTACGTGTCTTTCTCACCAACACCCTGGAGGAGGCCCACGAGCTAACCGGACTTCCGCTCTTCACCCAATGGCTGGCGGAGGAGGCCAACAGCGCCAACCAGGTGAAGAAGGAGGCCCCGGTTATGGTGGTGCTCGGGAATCCCCCATACTCGGGTCATTCCGCCAACACCGGGGAATGGATCGCCGGGCTGCTGCGGGGTATAGACGGGGTAACGGGCAAGAAAACAGGAAACTATTTCGAGATGGACGGAGCGCCGCTGGGCGAACGCAATCCCAAATGGTTGAACGACGACTACGTGAAATTCATTCGTTTTGCGCAGTGGCGCATCGAGCAGACGGGGTACGGCGTGCTGGCGTTCGTGACGAACCACGGGTATTTGGACAACCCGACGTTCCGGGGCATGCGCCAAAGCCTGATGGACAGCTTCGACGACATCTATCTTCTCGATTTGCACGGTAACGCCAAAAAGAAGGAGACGACGGCGGCCGGCGGCAAAGACGAGAACGTTTTCGACATCCAGCAGGGCGTCGCGATTGGCCTGTTCGTCAAACGGGGAAAGGCGCGGAACGAGCCGGTGCAGGTGCGCCACGCGGAGGTCTACGGCACGCGTGAAGAAAAATACGAGGGCTTGGCGCAACGCAGCGTGGAGACCACTAATTGGACAACGCTGGATCCGCAGGCGCCGTTCTATCTGTTCGTTCCGCAGGACAAGTCCGTGCGGGCCGAATACGAACAGGGGTGGAAGATCACCGACGCGATGCCCGTCAACGTGCTGGGTTTCCAAACCCACCGCGACGATTTTGCGATCGATTTCGAGGAGGACGTTTTGCGCCGTCGGATGGTCGCCATGCGCCACGACGAGCTTGGGGACGCGGAATTCGCTCAGAGGTACGGGGTGAAGGACAATCGCGACTGGAAGCTGGCCTTGGCGCGGAAGAGCCTTCGCGAGAATTCCTCTTGGAAGGACAATCTAATTCAGTGCTCCTACCGTCCTTTCGATTCGCGCTGGGCCTACTTTGACGAAGTCGCGATGGACTATCCTCGGCACGAGCTGAAGGAAAATGTGGCGGGTAAGGACAACCTGTGCCTTGGCGTGGGCCGGCAGGGAAGCGCGGTGCAGGACGATGTATGGTCCCTGCTGACGTGCTCGACGACGCCGATCGACGCGAACATTTTCCGGAGGGGCGGCGTAAACATCTTTCCGCTCTACCTCTACACCGACACCAAATCGGCTCTCTTCGATGCCGCTGAGACGGGCAGGCGCCATCCTAATCTTTCGCGCAAGTTCGCCGCCGATTTCTCGGCGCGGCTTGGGCTGGACTTCGTTCCGGACGGGCGCGGGGATTTGAGCAAGACGTTCGGACCCGAGGACGTGTTCCGTTACATCTATGCGGTGTTTTCCGCCCCGTCCTACCGCGTCCGCTACGCCGAATTCCTGAAGATTGACTTTCCGCGGTTGCCGCTGGTCAGCGACCGGAACCTGTTCGGCGAGCTTTGCGCGTTGGGGGCTCAACTGGTCGATTTGCATCTCATGAACGCGGTCCCGAAGCTAGAGACGCGATACCCCGTCGCGGGCGACAATAGGATGGATAACCTGCGCTACGAGGAACCGGACGGCGATGCTCCCGGGCGCGTTTGGATCAACCCGACGCAATACTTCGACAACGTGCCGCCGCAAGTGTGGGGCTACCACATCGGCGGGTTTCAGGTTTGCCACAAGTGGCTCAAAGACCGGAAGGGAAGACAACTTTCCTACGAAGAATTGACGCACTACCGCGGAATCGTGGCAGTGCTTGCCCGAACCATGGAGCTGCAGAACGAGATCGACGAGGCGATCGGCGAATGGCCTTTGGGCTAGGCAATGTCCAAAGCGCGCCCAGGAATGCCACCATGCGCCTATCGCCGGGTCGGTGAGGCGGACGTATGCCCGGCCGCTAAGATTCAGGCCTTGACTCACATACTCAAACAACGCACGGTACCCTCATCATGCACTGCGTCCACATATTTTTGGGCATCTGTTTCGTCCCGACCAAAAGCGCGGCGAGCAGCAGGCCATCCTGAGTGTGCATCGTGCCCGGCAAGGACTCGTCAAAGCGAAGACGGCACAAGCCAATCAGATCCGGGGACTTCTGGCGGAGTACGGCATCGCGATTCCCAACGGGATTGGTCACATCGCCAAACGCGTACCGGACCTCATCGAGGATGGCGAGAACGACCTGCCCGGCAGCTTCCGGTTGGCAAACGGGGGCGACCATGTATGGGTTAGATTTCATCATCACCATGCCCCTCGAAGACTTCCGCAAAACCACTGCGAATGGAGCATGGAAGTCACGCGCACTCGCTCTCTTGACGGAACCGAAACCTCGACCAGAAATGGCTGAGCACTTCAGCACCTACTGGATAGAAGGGGGTCACCGCATTCGAGAACAGATTGCCGATGATCGAGTCTTGGTGTCCTTGCTACGGCACATGCTGCCCCCGTATCAAGGGACTGCACTTACTTTGTTCCGAGGAGAAAACCAGGAAAGGTGGCAGGCCGGGCAAGTTGGCTTCGCCTGGACTGCAAACGTTGATGTCGCAAAAATGTTCGGCCAAGGGCTTAACTCGATTCGTTCCGGTGGCATATTGCTCAAAGGATGTTTCGAGCCAGAGGCAATCATCGCCGGCCCCAACTCCCACAGCAGTTACTTAGGTGAGGGACAGTACACCGTTGATCCCTTCTCCAAGAAAAGCATCGCAGTGGTCGATACATTTCCCCCACTTTCCTAGCGTGGAACCTGAAATGAAATCTAACCCTGCGGTCCACCGGACGCTGCGCGATAAAGCCGCGCAGCGCCGGTGACCTCCACGATAGCCATCTCGACTGGCAGGAAATGGAACTGTGACAGATGCCAAAACATTCCATTGGCATTGCGCACTGCACAACGAAATGTCAATCACGAAATCCGGATAGCCCATTTATATCGTAGGTACCCGAGGATTTTTGGCATTGCTCGTGATCAATGCTTGTCCGAGTACCAGGCAAGTCCCACAAGAAATGCTGTGGCCAAGGCCAAGGCAACAAGTGATTCAATCGCCATATTCATCACCTTTGTATCATCATTGAGGTCGCTAATTGCAACCTTAAGTTGAAATACTCTAGTACATAGTCATCGAGAAGATGATGGGTCAAACCAGTACCTCGTCATTCCGGCGAAAGCCGGAATCCAGTACGTTTCTGGATCCCGGCTTTCGCCGGGATGACGCATTTACTCATCAATTTGCGCCTGACTAACTACTAGTTTTCTGCAGCGGCTTTTCTTGCGGTGGCTCTTGCCTTGTTAATTTTTCGAGCTTTGGCATGAACATCCACTTTCGCAGCAACAGGAAGTCGCCGGAGCAATTTATTGAGCGAACGGCGCGGAGGGAGCGTCGGCCGGGTTATCATCCACACACCGCCGGCTGCCACAATCCCGGCGACTACGCTGAGAACTAGAATATCCATCTATTTTCCTCGGGGGAAGTTCTGCATTATTCTTGTCGGTCACTCTTTAAGGTCACAATTTGTGATTTTAAAGCGGGTTAAGTTGCTATGCGTGGAACTCTATAATTACGCGCCAGCCTTCCAGAAACAGCATTACCTGCTTAGCGCCAATTTATCGGCCAAACGCTCAGCCTGCAAATGGGTGTAGCGCTTCAGCATCTGTAGTGTTTTATGGCCGCTTACTGCGGCGATTTCCAACACGGAAAAATCGCCCCTTTCCGCGAGACGAGATAGCGCTTCATGCCTCAGATCGTGATAAGTAAAGTTCTCGATCTTGGCGCGCTCACAAGCACGTGCAAAAGCCTTGTAAAGTGTCATTCGACCAGTGGGGATAACTCGCCCTTTAACGTCGTGTGGAAGCTCTTCCAAGACCTGAAGGGCGGTTGGTGAAAGCGGAACCGATCGAGACTCTCCATTTTTCGTCGTCGTGAGAATGGCCAGCTTATGTTTCTTGTCCACATTTTTCCATGTGAGAGCCAGCAACTCGCCTTGGCGCATACTTGTTTCTAGCGACAGCGTAACTGCTGCCAGCAGCCAAGGATTTTGGCTTGCAGAACACTGCTCAAAAAGCCTTGCTTCCTCATCCTCGACTAGGCGTCGCTCCCTTGATGCGCCGCCCATAGGTTTCCGCACGTTTGCCACAGGATTGCCATTTGGCAGCGGAATCCCGAATTCCTTAGCCGCTACGTCAAGGATTTTCGACAGCAAATCAATCTCCCCCTTGACTGTTGCCGGCGACACTCGCGGGGCAGCGGCAGTATCCTTTTTGTAACGGCTGTCAGGCTCTGTCAGTCGATTATCCCTATAAGCAGTGACCAGCTTGGGCGTGATTGTTGCCAGCGCGTATTTACCAAACACGTTTTCCAGGTGGGCCAGCTTGTGTTTCCAGGCCGAACCACGATAGTGGTTCGGTGCAAAGTCTTCCTTAAAATTCTTGGCCAGATCCGCGAAAGTGGTCGATTCAGCTTCCTTCCGTGGGATATACAGACCTCGTTCGATTTCCACTTCGATCCGCTTTGCCCATTTCACGGCGTCTTCCCGATAAGTAAAGGTTTTGGTTACCGGGGCGTGCCCTTTTTTTCGAACTTCGGCTTGATAAGAAGAATCGCCGCGTTGCCTTATTCGCGCCATAATATCCGCCTTCACTAATTTTTAAGGATTATACCGCGATGGGGCAGAAATGGGACAACAATTCAATACAATCGCTATAAAATGCTTGAATACTGGTGTCTCCACTCCCCTGCTAAGGGAGCATGCGGGCACAAACCTGCATCCAGGGTTCGAATCCCTGCGTCTCCGCCAGATTACCTTGATTTATAAGTTTTTCTTGTAATCTGGCTGTTGGACCCCATCAAATCTCCCATTTATCAGATCGCCTAACGAAAAACCTGGCGTGCGACCGGGTCGGGGG
>Ga0172380_10006791_pt1 | contig 13129 bp, 11 predicted proteins | sample Leawe162metaG_FD_119747 | JGI IMG/M metagenome (GOLD analysis project Ga0172380, IMG submission 119747) | Leachate microbial communities from a municipal landfill in Southern Ontario, Canada - Leachate well 162 metaG | ecosystem: Engineered > Solid waste > Landfill > Unclassified | place... | reverse complement strand
CGCAGCAGACGAGCCGTGGTGGGCGTGACCTGCCATTGGCTCTCAGGGAGCCGACGCCAGCTCTCTACTGCCGAACGCACGCCGTTGATGATCTCGGTTGGATTGTACTCCTGGCCAGCTTCGTCAGCGAGCAAATCCGCCTGGACCGCTCGACCCCGCACCTTCTTCGACTTGGGGATGGGAGAGACAAGCGCACTCTGGCGACGGCGGGGAACAACGATGCTGGTCGGCTGACCGTTGGCATCCAGCTCCCAGTGTCTGCCTGGCTCCTCATAGGGCGAGTTGAGAATCGGCGACTGAAAAAACCCGTCACTCATTCAGTGTCCCCCGCCCACGATGATTCCCGAACATACCCGTATGTGAATGAGTGGCAGGAGCTTCGCGGTCAACCCGCAGAGTTACTTTGACGGCTCGCCCTTCAATAATAGGCGACTCCCTCGTCCCACCCGTCATCCGCCGGAGCCTGAATCGGCCAGTTCATCGATCAGGCAAACGCGGCTGACAAAAAACTGATCTCGCCATAATCTACCAACCGCCTCTTGCGCTCGACGGCATTCCGGCTGAGCATCAGATTATTGCAGGGTTATTTTGTAGGCACTATGCCGCAGTCTTTGGGGGGAAGACTGAATTGGTAAGTCGATATTCCACATCAGAACTCGCGGCGATGTTCGATCGCCAGTCCAACGACATCGAGTTCGTCGCCCGCCTCAACGAGGAGTTGAGAGCGCGAACGGACGATCGGAGCAACGATCTTCACGTTCTAGTTGCCGCGACATTGCAGCGGGCACGCCGTCAAGGGACCCGGATTCCTGAGCCCAGTACGCCGACCTCGGTTGTCGAATGGCGGAGCTCATTGTTGCGGCGCCATGCCCTGACACGTCCGGATGGACGCCCTCTCTATAGGTATCGGATCACCGACGATGAATACGAGCGCGCGGCATCGCTGCTTACAGAACTCGCCCAACAAGGACGGCTCGACCACCCCGATGACCAAAGCGCGAGTCTGTTCGCTGCCTATTGCTCGGAGTGGTTTCGTCGTGAAGCCGAATCGACGTTTCGGAAGTGGGAAAACCTCGCGCCTCAAATCTTCGGCGCGCTGTCCCAAGCCGCCAAGGCTGAACTTACCGAGAAGGGTCTCCGATACTGGGGGCGACTGGATGAACTCATTCGCGACGACCGGGGGCGACAATTTCTCCTAACGCTGGCGCTCGAAGGCGGCTTCTCCGCAAAGTTGCTACGAAGCGAGGCACGAGGTTGGCTGAAGGACTATCTTACTGCCCTGATCAGAGAAGGGCTGGCGGAGCCAGATCCCACAAAGGAAGCGATGCAACGGATCGCGAATGCGCACGCACCTGTGCTTCGAGAATCGTATCGACAACCGGAGTTTCTCGCCCTTTGCGCTGAGCTGATCCTAACAGAAAGGAACTCCTGGCCGGGAGGGGACTGCGGCGATTGGGTTCTGGCTGCACGGAGAGGCCGCGGCGCCTTCGCCGCCTTTTCCAGCTTCCGCTGCTCACGACGGGTGCGCCGCCGCGCAGCGAGGTCTTCTTCGAGGGCACGTCTCGCGGTCATCGACTTCAGCGAGAACCTCGGGCATCAGCCGGTCGGAATGGGCGTGCGGCAGAACCTGACCGTCAGCCGCGGTCATCAGGCTCAGGAGATCGGGAGCATCTTCACACTTGGGGTCACGATGAGACATGCGTACCTCGTCGCCTCGTGGGCGATTAGGGACAGCACGTCATGCGCGATCCAGTTAGCGATGAGGCAAGCCGGGGCTTGCCGCTGACGATGTCCAAGCCTCTCTCAGGCCGACTCAACTCGTCACATCAAATGCTCTCAGAAGTCGATGCGATCGACAAGCGGCGAACGAAGTCACGGGCTAATTAATGGCCAGCCACGCCCGACCTCTAAAATTCTTTACACTTCAATAGGATACGCGGGCGAGATCGCGGAGAGCAAGACACTAGTGGCTGTTGCTGCGGCTCTCACGGCGCGAATGGCGGGGGACAGAAAGGAGGACAGACGGTGGCGGTGGATTGCGCGATTGCGGTTTCCCCTCAGGCTCACCAGTCAGCGTAGTTCAGATCGTACATCCTCTACGGCAATAGGGGCGGCGTCTACTGGTTTACGGCCAGTCGTAAATGACACGGGCGGCCGGGCGGGAGAATTTTTACAGCGCCTTAGTATTCCACGACTCATTCGGAACGTCACTGACCCATACGAACTCCCAAGGCTAGGGGCACTCGGCGTACGCCGAGTGCCCCTCGAAACTTATAGGCTGACCGTTATGCGTTCCTGTTCTGCATCACCTGCTCCACGATACGCAGTGACCTCGATCTCGACCTTGAAGTCGGCCGCGCCAAGCGGCGAGCAAGTCACGGTCCGGGCGGGATCGATGCCGCGGAACCGCTCGCCGACATAATCCATCACCGCGCGCGCATCGGCGACATTGGGGATGATGACAGTGGACATGACGACGTCCTCGAGCCGCGAGCCCACCGAGGCCAATGCACCCTCGATATTGCTGAGGCACTGCTTGGTCTGCTCGACGGGGTCGGTCGACATCTCCCTGGTCTTGTAGTTCCGGCCGGCCGTGTTGGAGACGAAGATCCAGTCGCCAACAGCGACGATGCGGGAGTAGCTCTCCTTCTCCTCGAAGATGCTGCCGGATTTTACCTTGGTGATTTTTGGCGTCATTGGTTGTCCTTTCAGGGGTATGACAATTGCGACCAGCCCCGCCCCAGATGGGCGGGTGCGAGTACGTCGTGCTGCCGTGTTAGGCGGCCGGTTCGAGGGAGCGACCGTAGATCTGCTCTGCCGCTTCCCGCGTGATCCGTCCTTCGCGCACGTCGCGTTGGATGGCATCGGGATCGCGCCCGGCGGGCTCGCCATGACCACCTGCACCTGGCGTTACGATGGTGACAAGCTGGCCCGGCTGCAGCAATACGGTGCCGATCGCTGACCTGGTGCCGTCGCCGAAATCGAACGACGACGTTCCGCCGGGTAGTCCGCCGTCAAGCCCCCAAGGCGCGGAGTGGATGCGCGAGCCCTCGAGGCTGATCCGGCATTCCGCTTCGGCACGATAGACGCGCCGCATCCCCATGCCGCCGCGGTGGGTGCCCGCGCCGCCAGATCCGTCGACCAGCTCATAGCGCAGCAGCGACAACGGATATTCCAGTTCCAGCGCCTCGACCGGGAGGTTGGACGTATTGGTCATGTGCACATGAATGCCGCTCAGCCCATCGGCCGTCGGCCTGGCACCGCCGCCGCCGCCGATGGTTTCGAGGTACACCCAGGGGCTGCCATCTGCTCGAGTGCCTGTAAACACCGCGCCGGTGCAGGCGCCGTTCCCTGCAGCCATCACCCGGCCGGGCAGGGCCTGGGCCAGCGCGCCCTGGATGATGTCGGCGACGCGCTGGCACGCCGCGATCCGGCCATTGACCGCCGCCGGATGCCTGCAGTTGAGAATCGACCCCAGCGGCGCGCTGACGCTGATCGGTCGGGTCAGGCCGGCATTGGGGAGCACGCTCGGATCGACCACGGCCTTGACTGCATAGTAGCAGGTGGCCTGCAGCGCAGTGAAGATCACGTTGAGGCCATTGCGCATCTGCGGTGGTGCGTCGAATGCCAGATGCATCTCGCCCCCGCTCACGGTTATGGCCACGCTGAACTCCAGTTCGCCCTCCATCTGCGTGCTGTCGAAGCGGTCGGAGAATCGATAGGTGCCGTCGGGAATCGCGGCTATGCCGGCGCGCATCTTGCGTTCGGCATAGTCTTGCAGCGCATCGCCGGCTGCCAGCACCTGGTCGTAACCATATTTGGTGCAAAGCGCCTGCATCCGGGCAACGCAGAGCCGGTTCGCCGAAAGTTGCGCCCGCAAGTCGGAGAGCCGTTCATGCGGCACCTGGCAGTTGAGCAGGATGAGTTCCTGCATGTCTTTCTGCAGCACCCCTTCTCGGTAGAGCCGGATGGGGGGGATCCGAAGTCCCTCCTGATAAATGTGGGCGCTGCCGCGGTCGGCGAAATCGGCGTGGTGCGCGGTGTTTACTGCCCAGCCGACGATCGATCCTTCGTAAAAGATCGGTTCCGCCAGGACGATGTCGGGTAGATGCGTTGCGCCACCCTCATAAGCATCATTGCCGATGAAGACGTCGCCCGGCCGGATATCCTCCATGCGATTCCGCTTGAGGATGTGCGGAATGATGCCGATGAAACTGCCCAGATGCATCGGGATGTGCTCGGCCTGGCAGAGCGTGTTGCCCCTGGCGTCGAAGAGCGCCGTCGAGCAATCGCGGCGTTCCTTGATGTTGGTCGAATAGCTGGCACGCACCAGCGCCTCGCCCATCTCTTCGACGATCGAGGTCAGTGCACTGCCGATCACTTCGACAGTAATGGGATCAACCTCGGCCATTTCAGTTCGCCTCCAGAATGAGGTTCAGATACGCATCGACACGAGCGACCATGCCGGGCAGGACCACCGTGGTCGTATCCATCTGTTCAACGATTGCCGGCCCGTCGAAGCGGTTCCCGGTAAGGAGCTTGTCGCGGCTATAGACCGGGCACTCGACCATCCTGCCGTGTTCGGGAAAGTAGACCTCACGGTGGCCGATCTTTGCCGCCTCGGCCGATGGGCCGGCATCCTCGCTGGCTGTGAACTCGGCCTTGGGCACGATGCCTGCGGCCTCCAGTCGAAGCGTCACCAACTGTACCGGCTCACCCTCGGCGATAAAGCCGAAGCGTTGCCTGTGGGCGGCCTCGAAACCTGCAGCCAGAGCCGCGAGGCTCTCCGCACCGATCGGGCCGGCCGGGAGCGGCACCGACAACTCGTAATTCTGTCCCTGGTAGCGCAGGTCGGCAGTGCGGGTGACCACCCGGCGGTCGCCCTCGATCTTCTCGCTCTCGAACCACTCCTCGGCCTGCGTTCCAAGGCGTTCGAAGCCCTCCCTGACCGCCTCGAGCGCATCTGTCCCGAGCGGCAGGAGACGGGTAATAGCGAAGTCGGACCGGAGGTCGGTCAGCAGCAGCCCCAGCGCGCACAGTGCTCCGGGCGTGCGCGGGATGAGAATGCGCTTGATGTCCAGTTCCTTCGCCAGCCGCGCCGCATGGAGCGGGCCGGCGCCGCCGAAGGCCATCAGCGTATAATCGCGCGGATCGTAGCCGCGCTGCACGCTGATGACGCGGATGGCTTTTGCCATGTTCGCCGTCACCACCGAGAGGATTCCCTGCGCCACCTCCATGACATCCATGCCGAGCTCGCTGGCGAGGCGCTCTATCGACCGAACCGCCAGCTCGCGGTGCACCTTCATGCGGCCGCCCAGGATCTCGACGGGATTGAGCGTCTGGAGCACGACGTTGGCATCGGTCACGGCCGGTTCGGTGCCGCCATTGCCGTACGCTACCGGTCCCGGATAGGCGCCCGCGCTCCGCGGCCCCACTTTGAGAAGTCCACCACTGTCGATATGGGCGATGGAGCCTCCGCCGGCGCCGACCGTGTGGATGTCCAGCATCGGCGCCTTGATCGGATAGCCATGAACAGTTGCCTCGCCGGTCAGCTTGCAGTTCCCGCCTTGCAGCAATGCGACGTCGCTGCTGGTGCCACCCATGTCGAAGGTGATGAGGTTTTCGATGCCTGCCATCCTGCCGATGGCCTGCGCCGCGACGACGCCGGTGCTCGGGCCCGACAGCACGGTGCGCACCGGCAGGCTCGACGCCGCCTCGAAGCCGATCACGCCGCCATTTGACTGCGTGAGGTTGGGCGGCACGCCGAGCCCTAGATCCTCGAAGCGCTTTTGCAGGCGCTGGATGTACCGCTTCATCACTGGCCCCAGATAGGCATTGACGGCGGCAGTGGAGAGCCGTTCGAACTCGCGGAATTCCGGCGCCACCTCATGGGAGACGCTGACGAAGACGCCCGGCAGTTCTTCCTCGACCACCCGGCGGGCCGCCTCTTCATGTTCCGGGTTCAAGAAGCCGTAGAGGAAGCAGATCGCGACGGCCTTCACACCGGCGAGCCGGAAGGCGTGCGCGGCGCGCCGGACCCCCTCGAGATCGAGTGGGATTTCGATGCTGCCGTCGCTCCGGACCCGCTCCGCAACTTCTGCGCGCAGGTCGCGGGTCACAAGATCCTCAGGCTTGTCGACATTCATGTCATAGAGGCTGGGACGCTTCTGCCGTCCGATCTCGAGCAGGTCGCGGAACCCTTCCGTAACGATCAGGCCGGTCTTCACCCCCTTGTGCTCGATAAGGGCATTGGTGGCGACGGTCGTGCCGTGTCCGAGGAACCTGATCGCCGACGCGGTCGCCCCAACTTCTCCGAGGCCCTCCTCGACGCCTTGTGCAATGCCCCGGGACGGATCGTCGGGCGTAGACGGCACCTTCCAGATCTCGAGCCGGCCGCTGTCATCGTCGAAAAGGCAGACATCGGTAAAGGTGCCGCCGGAATCCACACCAACGCGCCATGCCATTTCGGCCTCCCTATGCGATCGCGGCAGCGCGCCGCGCTGCAGATTTTGTGAGCCTCTCGAAGCGCGAGAGACGGAACGGCTGCGGGTCCACCGATGGGCGGCTTCCCGTCACCAGATCGGCCGCCAGCTTCCCCGCGCCCGGCCCGATGCCGAACCCATGGCCGGAAAAGCCACTGGCGATGAAGAACCCGCCGATCGAGGGTACTGCGTCGATGACCGGCACGGCGTCGGGCGTGACGTCGATCAGGCCGGACCAGCTCTGCGTGATTTTCGCGCCCGCGAAGGCCGGAAAGGCCGCTGCCAGGTGCTCGAGCCCCGCACGGTTGAGCGCGTCGGACGGCACCGGGTCGAGAATCCGTACCTTCTCGAAGGGCGTTTCCTCATCGAGACGCCACTGGCGCGGCGTCTTCCATTCCTCGATGAACTGCGAGCCGACTCGGAGCTTGAGTTCGTGCCAGCTGCGCACGAGAGTGGGCACGAAGTCCCAGAACAGCCGGAAACTGTCCGGGGTGATCGGCGCGATGTTGGCATTGCGCATCGCCACGGTGAAGCCCCCATCCAACCGCCGACGAAAAGAGAAATTGCCTCCTCCCACGGGAAAGTCGGGCACGCCGGGAACGCTGTCCACTCGCGCCGCCGTGCCGAGGATCTTGAGCTGGGGGAAGTCGATGCCCAGATTGCCGGCGAAGAGGCGCGACCAGGCGCCCCCCGCAAGAACGACAGCCTGCGTGCGGATTGCGCCCCTTTCTGTGACAACACCAGAGACCCGGCCGGCGCTTGTCTCGATGCCTCGCACCGCCGTATTGGAAAAGATCAGTGCCCCTCGCTGCTGCGCCCCGTGGGCGACCGCTGCGGCCGCCTTGGACGGCTCCGCGCGGCCGTCGGTTGCCGTATGCAGACCGGCCCGGATGCCGGGGGCGACATTGGGCAGCAGGTCGAGGAGCTCGGCGCGGGAGAGCAACTGCGAGGGGAGCTGGAACTCCCGAGCCCGGTTCAGCCACGCCTCATGCTCATCGACTTCGCGTTCGGTGGTGCAAACATAGAGAATGCCGGTCCGGCGGTAGCCCGTTTCCCCGCCAACGCGAGCGTTCAGCCCGTTCCAGATTTCGGCGCTGTCCATCGCCAGCGGAATTTCGCTGGGATCGCGACCCATCTGCCGGACCCAGCCCCAGTTGCGTCCGGATTGCTCGCCACCGATGATCCCCTTCTCGCACAGCGCCACCGACACGCCGCGTTCGGCGAGGGCGAGCGCGGTGCTCGTGCCGACGATACCGCCGCCGATAACGACGACGTCTACTGCTGCAGGCAGGACGGTATTGGACTCAACTGGATCAAACTGGAGAGACGACATGGGCGGGAGAACCTGGCCGGTAATAGGAAACGATCAGAGCGTGTCTTCTAACCGGCAGTTGACCAGGAGTTCGGCAATGGCGGCGTTGTTCGGCAGGGCGATCAGCGTGGCTACCATCTCGGCGATGGTTTCTGGCTGGATCATCTCGTCAGGCTTAACCTTGTCGGTGTAGGAACTCATCTCGGTCCTCACGAAGCTGGGACAGATCGCGGTCGCGCGAACCCCCTTTTCCCATGCCACATGGCGGGTCGTATGGGTCAGGCCGATGACGGCGAACTTGGTCATGTTGTAGCCAACGAAGCCGTTGCGGACGCGCTTGCCGGACAATGAGGCGATGTTGATGATCCGCCCCCGACCGGTTGCCTCGAGATACGGCAGGCAGAGCCGCGTCAGTCGCAGTGGCGCCTTGACGTTGACTTGCCACAGCCGGTCGAGTGCCTCGTCGTCATCGTCCGTGAGCAGCACGCGTTCCGATGAACCGGCATTGTTCACCAGCGCGTCGATTGCACCGAAGGTGGAAGCCGTCGCCTCGACCCAGGCCGTGGCAGTGGCCGGCTCGAAAGCATCGAACCTGTGAAATGACAGCTGGTCCGTCTCTGCGCCAAATGCTTCCCGCAGCGCGGCCGGCTGCCGGGCCCCAAGGCTGAGCCGGTAGCCGAGCGCTAGCAGATGCGTGGCTATGGCGCGGCCGATTCCCTTGTTGGCGCCCGATATCATGACGACCTTGCCGCCTGCCTGTTTCATCGAAAGACCTCCTGGGGAGTGCCCGCCCGAGCGAATGGTAGAAGATGATAGTATGTGGAAGTTTGTGACAGAATGCTGTGAGCGAGGCAAGAGGGTTTCATGGGCGGTCTCAGTAGCCTATCGCCGAAGGTGCCGTTTCATGATGCCTTCGTGAATGTGTATTGACAGTTTGTGGGCATTAGTGACTCAATTGTGTCACGCACGATCAAAACCTCTCACATGAGGTGCAGTGCCTAGGGGTGCTTCCTCACAAAGATCGCGGAGGAGCGGTTCGTTGAAAAAAGGGGACTTGTTATGACCATCACGAGACGGAATGTACTTCAGCTCGGCATCGGCCTCGCGGCCGGCTCCGCCTTCGCTTCATTCCCGGGGCTCGCCAGCGCGGCGTCCTTGAACTGGGATATGTCGGACGAATATGGCGGGAATGCCCAGACGGGGATTGTCGCGAAATTCTTCATTGCCGAGCTGAGCAAGCGCATCGGCGATGAACTGGAAATCACCTATCACGGCAGCAAGTCGCTTGGCTTCAGCTCGGCCGATCACTTCGACGCGGTGCAATTCGGCGCCGTCCCGATTGCCGTCAGTCAGACCTCGGTGCTGGGAGGCGTGGAACCGTTCTTCGACCTGACCTCGCTGCCGTTCCTGGCCAAGGACCTCGCCGAGGCGCGTACCCTGTGGGGGGTTTCCAAGCCGGAGTTCTCGAGGATCTTCGATGCGAACAACATGGTCGTGCTCTACGCGCAACCGAATGCGCCGAGCGGCATCTACGCCAAGAAGCCGATCGACAGCATCGAAGCACTCAAGGGTCTCCGCATCCGAACCTACGATGCCAACGGCACGCGCACATTCGCCGCTGCCGGCGCGGCACCGCTCCAGGTCGCCTTCAGCGACCTGATCCCGCAGCTGTCTACAGGGGGGATTGACGCCGTCCTGACCTCAGCCGAAGGCGGCATTCAGCTCAGCGCCTGGGATTATCTGTCGGACTTCACCGCCCTCAATTATGCAATGGCGCTCTTCATGGTGCACGCCAACGAGGACTCGTACAACGAGCTCTCCGATGGCGCGAAAGCTGCAATCGAGGAAGTGTCGGCGATCACTGAGGACTTCGCCTGGAAGCTGGTAACTGACAGCATCGAGGAAAGCTACGAGACTGCCCGCTCACACAAGATGATGGTCACCGATACGCCTCCGCAGGAGGCCTTCGAGCACCTGCAGCAGGCGGGCGCCGATCTCCACACGGCCTGGCTCGAAAAGGTAGGCGAACGCGGCGCGGAGGTGCTTGCCGCCTTCAACGCGGCCAAGTCATAAAATAGCACGGGCGCCTTAAGGCGCCCGTGTCCCACCAGGCGCAGTTCGAGAGGTCTTCGATGACCGCATCCATCGCCAGCTCGGAACGACGAGACCCGGCCTGGCTGGCTTTGCTCGCCGGGCTCTCGTCAACCCTCAACCGGGTCGCCGCCGTCATCGCGTCCATTGTACTCTTGGGGATGATCGGTCTAATCCTCGTCGAGATCAGCATGCGGTTGTTCTCTCGCTCCACCCATATGACCGATGTGCTGGTTGGCTACGGCGTGGCCTTTGTCACCTTCCTGTCCATGGCATGGGGCCTCGAGAGCAGTGCCATGATCCGCGTCGGTGTGGTTCGCCGCATTGTCGGGCCGGCGAGTAAGTGGGCCATGGAATTGTTCTCCGCCGTCGCGACTCTCGCCTTGATGGCCTTTTTCGGCTTCTTCGCTTTCCGCAGTCTGGCGCGCAATCTCGAGAGCGGGTCCCTGAGCCAGCACTACGTCCAGATCCCGCTCTGGATCCCCGATGCGGTATTCTTCACCGGGATTGCTTTGGTCGTATTGCATCTCCTGGTGCGGACACTCCGCCTGTTCGCCGTCGGCCTGGTTGACGAGCCCGAACTGGAGCTCTGACCTTCCTTCCACCCCTTGAGGATGGCTCATATGACGCCTGTTCTGGCCAGTGTAGTTCTACTCGTCTTGGTTTGCCTTCTGCTTGGCACCGGCGTCTGGATTTTCTCCGGCCTCATAATGCTCGGGGTCGTCGCGCTCTGGGCCATCCAGGGGTTCGGCCTGGATCGAATTGGCCTCATCGCCACCAAGGTAATATCGTCCGGGGCGGTGTCGTGGGAACTGGCGGCGGTGCCGATGTTCATGCTGATGGGCGAGATCATCTTCCGCACCGATATTTCCGCTCGCCTGTTCAGTGGCCTCGCGCCGATCGTCAGATACGTGCCCGGAAGATTGCTGCACACCAATATCCTCGGCTGCACGATCTTCGGCGCCGTCTGCGGCTCCGGTACGGCCACCACGGCGACGGTGGGCAAGATCACGATCGGCGAGTTGCAGCGCCGCGGCTATGACAAGGATCTGGTCTCCGGCTCGCTTGCGGGGGCCGGTACGTTCGGCCTGATGATCCCGCCATCCATTGCCATCATTATCTATGGCGTGATCGCGGAAGTATCGATTGCCAAGCTGTTCGCTGCCGGGATCCTGCCCGGCCTCATGCTCGCCTTCCTCTATTCCGGCTACATCATTGTCCGCGCCCTGCTGAAGCCCTCCATAGCCCCTCCGGAAACAACCCCCGGCGGCGTACGCGAGATTCTGGTAGGGCTCTTACAGCTTGGACCTTTTCTGCTGCTCATGGGCGTCGTGATAGGCTCGATCTATAGCGGCATCGCAACCCCCTCCGAGGCAGCAGCGGTGGGTGTGGCCATCGCCGTCATTATCGCTGCCACGACAGGCCAGTTGTCGGTGCGCATGATCGTGGAGGCGTTGAGTTCTACCATTCGCATCTCCACGATGATCGGTGTACTCGTCGCAGCGTCGATTTTCGTTTCGACGGCGATCGCCTACCTCCACATTCCGGAGGCACTTACCCAAGGCATCGCTTCGCTCAATCTGGCGCCTTTCGCCCTGCTCCTCGTTCTGGGGCTTTTCTACATTGTGCTTGGGACCTTCCTCGACGGCACCTCAATGACTGTGATGACCGTCCCAATTGTGTTGCCAATGGTCATGCATGCGGGCTTTGATCCGATATGGTTTGGCATCTTCCTGGTGATCATGATTGAGCTCAGTTCCTTGACCCCTCCGGTGGGACTAAACATCAACATTCTCCAGGGTTTGACGGGTCAGAGTTTTGAGCGCACCGTACTCGCGGCACTGCCGTTCTTCCTGCTGCTCTGCCTCGGCGCAGCTGTTATTGCGGTCTTTCCCCAGATAGCCCTGTGGCTTCCGAGCCTGATGACGGCGCGATAAGGCCGCTGGCGCGATGAAGAGGGAGGCCGAGTGACAAACGACACTGAGGGCATTCAAGGAGACATGCTGCCCGCCGAGCGACGCGCCCGCTTGCAGGAGTGGTTTATCGAGAAGGTGTCGGGCTCCAATCATGATCTGGCTCGCACCTTCAATACCTCCATCTCGACCATCCGCCGCGATCTCGACTATCTCGCCTCCCTTGGCGTTGTACGACGCACCCATGGCGGCGCAGTACGCCTGCGCAAACGCGCGACCTTCGAGCCTTCAGTAGACGAAGCTCGTCAATCGGCAATCGACGAGAAGCGGGCGATCGCCAAAGTCGCCGTACGCCGCATCGAGCGCGACCAGAGTCTTTTTCTCGACACCGGCTCTACGCTACACGAACTCGCTCACCTGATCGTCGAGATCGATTTTCCGCTCACCGTCGTCACCAACGACATCCTCATCGCACACATCCTCACTGGCAACCCGAACGTGAAACTGGTGGTCCCCGGCGGCAGCAGGCGCGAAGGCGCCTACGCCCTTCTGGGAGAGCCGGCGATCAGTTTTCTCCGCGACCTCAAATGCGATCAGTACTTCCTGACGGCGCAGGCGATCGATCTCGAATGCATCTCCGACATCTCGCCAGAGCTGGTTCAGCTGAAGCGGGCAATGCTCGAATCCGCCGAACGGACGACGTTGCTCGTTGACAGCAGCAAGTTCATTACCCGGGCCTTCTATCGCATCTCCACCCTTGAATCTCTGGCCGAGATCATCACCGATAGCGGCTTGGGCGACGAGGATCGGGAGCGCTTTGCCGTAAAGGGGATACCAATTACCTTCGCGCCGCTCGATACCGAAGCAGGCGCGTAAGTGCTTTGACGAAAACGAGAAAGGAAAAACCCGCCACTTGACCATCCCCGCAGCGCGGGAAACCATCGCCCAACCGGGTCAGTTCTCAATGACAATCCCGGGTCGAATCGAAGCGATAATCAACACTATGCCCGCTTCAGTAGGCTCTTGCGCCGCCGGACGCGCGGCACAGCGTTGGCAAATTTCTCCCAGTCGATCCGGTTGAGCAGCAACCAGTCGATGCCTTCGGGCAGCGGCGCGTCGGCGATCATACGCTTCTGCTTCGGCGTAAGCTGCCCATACAAACCGTGAATGGACTGATCGGCATGGCCGACGGCCTTCCGGGTGATGTACAGAGGTGGCTCGGGGAATCTGGACAGTGGGATGAGTGGATTTTCTGCCTGACGGCGGCCAATATGGCCGCGAACAGGAGAGACCATGACGAGACGACCCCGCCGCAACCACACACCGACGTT
>Ga0172380_10006790_pt1 | contig 13129 bp, 13 predicted proteins | sample Leawe162metaG_FD_119747 | JGI IMG/M metagenome (GOLD analysis project Ga0172380, IMG submission 119747) | Leachate microbial communities from a municipal landfill in Southern Ontario, Canada - Leachate well 162 metaG | ecosystem: Engineered > Solid waste > Landfill > Unclassified | place... | reverse complement strand
TCGGAGCGTCCCCTTTCGGGGGCGCCTTCCGTGACTGGCGGCAGGTTTACGAATGACACGGGGTTCGTGAATCTAAAGTCGCCAGTCTCGCAAGGCGTCAGTGAGGAACAGAATGAGCATACTTCGCCCGTCCTCACTCACCAGGACGTTGCATTGCACTGCGTCGGTGGCCTTCGTTGAAAGCCTGATGGCGCGCGGCATCGTTTCGGATGACGACGACGTTGAACGCTTCACGGCAGAGGGTAGTGCTGCCCATGAAATCCGTCAAACCTGCCTAGAACTTGGGTTGGACCCCTCCGATTTCATCGGGCAGGTTGTGCTTTGCTCCGGTCACAAGATCGAAGTCACCGAAGAAATGGCAGAGGCGCTTTATCCGGGTATCGACTGGATCCGAGAGCGTGCCGTTGATCTGCATGTCGAGGAAACCCTTGACCTTGGGCGATGGGTGCCCGGTCAGACAGGGACGGCTGACGCCTGGTGGATTTGGGAAACCCTGATCGGGGAACGTTGGGTAGTTCTGTCTGACCTCAAATACGGAATGAAGGGTGTCGAGGCGCGCGGTTCCGAACAGCAGATGGCATATGGCCTGGCGCTGATGGAGAAACTTGGGTGGCCTGAGAACATCACCGGCCTCCTGGTGAACATCGACCAGCCGCGGGCGTTTTCTCCGAGAGAAACCCTTGGCGGGGAGTTTCTGGAAACCAGCGAACAGGATCCCGGCCGCGGGATGAAGTTCTGGAAATGCTCACTCACCGAACTGCGTGCGTTCGGGGAACGTCTCCGCGAGACTCACAACGATATCGTCACCGGCCGCACGTTCTTCCTGCCGTCCGAGTCCGCTTGCACCTATTGCCCTGCACGCGCCGCCCGGCCCGAACGCGACTACCTTGGGTGCCCTGCCTATAACCGCTGGATGGCTCTTGAACTCGAAGCCGCCGCCGGTGGCGCGGATGATGAGGATTACCGGATACCTGGCGGTGAGGAATTCACAACCGCGTTCCGGTATCGCTTGGTGCGCCGGCGCACTGCGATCACGAAATGGCTCAAGGAACTGGAAGAAGCCAGCCTTGAATCTGCATTGGCCGGTCAACCTGATCCGGGGTCCAAGGTCGTGATGGTTTCCGGTGGTGGGCGCACTTACGCCAGTGAGCGGCGAGCTGAAACGGTTCTGCGTTCCGCCTTGGGTGACGCGGCATTCAAGCCGAAATCGCTGATCGGGATCACCGAAGCGCAGAAGCAATTGAAGCCCGGTCGCGCGAAGAAAGGTCATCCGCGGCAATGGGCCTTGCTTGAAAGAATGCTTGTCTCGCCGCCTGGGAAACCCGCCCTGGCACCGATCGAGGACAAACGGTCTGGCGTCGATATGACCGTGTTCAACCTGGACGATTTGGAGGACTGAGTCATGGCTGAGAAAGTGCAGTGGCAGGACGTCACTTCATATACGCACAGCGAAAGAGGTGTTCGCCAACCTGATACATGGGCGGTCGTGTTCAACAAGGTGCGGATCTGCGTCACCCGGAACCATCGCGATTACCCTGGTGAATGGGTCATGCACTGTCATGTGCTTCTGATCGACACGCATCCTTTGGGATTCCCTTCTGACGCCCGGAAGGAAGACGTCCAGTTGAAGGCGATCGCCGTGGCACGTCGCAAGGCCGGTGTCATCAACGCCACGCTTGAAGCCCTTTCTGATGCTTTCATGAAAGGGTGATCCGATGAAACCGAGCATGAAGAATTTCGAATACTCCCATCTGCCGAACCGCTTGCAGGCGGTCAGCAAACCAATCTGCGACCTGGCGCAGAAGATGAATTTTGAATTGCCAGACGGCGCCGAAAAAGATGCCGGTCTGCGCAAACTGCTGGAGGCGAAGGACTGCTTCGTCCGTGCAGAACTGGGCAACTAAGCCCATTGGCAACCTGAAACTAGCAACCTGAAACCGGAGAATGGAAACTATGGCTCCCAAACAGAGCATCGAAGAACGCAGCGACGGGCGTACCGTCCAACTCAAGGGCGTGCGCCTGTCATATTGTGACAGCCTCAAGGACAAGAAGCCGACGACGAAAGACGGCAGTGGGAAGCTCAAGCACACCGTCAACGTCATTCTCGACCCGGCTTCCCCGAACTTCGAGGAAAACAAGAAGAAGTGCGTTGCGGCACTCGAAGCCGCCGGCGAACAGTTCAAGAAGAAACCCGGCCTTTTCCGGCAACTGATGGAAGACGAGTGGAAGCGTTGCAGCTTCCGCAAAGGCGACCGGATGAAGAACGGTGAAGGTGTGGTGCGCGAGCATTACAAGGGCGGTTACTGGATCGGCGGCGCCGGGCCGAAGGCGGGTGAGAACCGTCCCGTGATCAAGGGACGCGACAAGCGCATCATCGGCTATGATCAGATTCTCGACGTCTGCTATGGCGGCGTGTTCGCTGACGTCGTGATCTCGTTCTACGGCACCGACAAGGGCGGTTCGGATGGTATCTTCAACAGCATCGAAGTGATCCGGTCCTACGAACGCGGCGAACGGTTCGCTGAAGGCGGTGGCGTCCATGTCGATGATGACGATTTCGACGACCTGGACGACGACGAGGATTTCCTGGGAAGCGGTTCGTCTTCCGGGGGCGATCTCGAAGAACTCTAAACTGCCAAATCGGGCGGGCTTCGGCTCGCCCGGTTATCACTTTTAACGTGAATATCGAGATGAGTGGTATTAGGATATCCGACATGAGTGAGGTTCTAACCGTTTCTGACGTAATGCGGAGGTTGTCGTATGAGCCTGAAACGGGGGTATTCCTCTGGCTTCCTGTTCCAGTGATGAACGGTAGGGATGCCGCAAGGAATGCCAGGTTCGCATGGAAGAACGCGGGCCACACGACGAAGCGCGGCTACGTCTCGATAAATCTGGGTAACTGGAAGAAGACTGTGCCTGTGATGGCACATCGGCTTGCTTTCGCTTTCGTCGAGGGTGAATGGCCGACTCCGGACGTCGAGATCGACCACAAGAACGGGATTAGGAGTGATAACCGTTTCATAAATCTACGGAAATCACTGCATTCCCAGAACGGTAAATCACTTGGAATGAGATCCACCAATAAGACAGGTTTTAAGGGGGTTTCAGCTAGGAAGTTCGCATCTGGGATTTCCTATCGGGCGCAGATCCTAGTTGACGGAAAAAAACTGTCCCTTGGGCACTTCCGAACGGCAATTGGTGCCGCGAAAGCGTATGACGAAGCAGCCGACCGATTCCACGGAGATTTCGCCAAAACGAATTCAACCTTGGGATTGCTTTAATGAAAACCTACCTCGTCGATATCGAATGCTACCGTAATTTCTTCTACATCGGCATCAAGCTCGCTGGGGAAGACAAGCGCCAGGGTTACGAATTGTCCGACCGTTCAACCTTTGATCGGGCGTGGATGCGGCGTTTTTTAACCAAGAGATTCACAGTCACGTTCAACGGTATGTCCTATGACCTTCCTGTGGCACTCTACGCCTGCACCGAGAAGGACGACGGAACCTATCCGATCCTCGACGAGATCAAGGAAGTCTCAGACCGCATCATCCTTGGCCGGGTGAAATACTGGGAAGTAGATCAGGTCATAGGCTTCAAAATCCCTTACGAGATGCCAACAATAGACCTTATCGAACCACAACCGAACCCGTTCGCCAGTCTCAAGATTCTGAACGGCCGCCTTCACGGCAAGCAAATGCAGGACTTGCCGTTTGAGCCGGATCGCATCCTAACGCATGAGGAAATGGACCTTCTGGCCCATTACTGCCTTCAGAACGACCTCGACGCGACGCAGCTTCTTTGGGATTCGATGAAAGAGGCGATCGAACTGCGTGATGCGCTTTCAGAAGATATCGGCGTCGATCTTCGGTCCAAGTCCGACACGCAAGCCGGTCTTGCAATCATCAAGCACCGGGCCGAAGCCTTGCTTGGCCGCCGACTGGACAAGCCGTCCGTGAAGCCGGGATCCACGTTCCGCTACACGGCGCCGGATTTCATCCGTTTCGAGACGCCGCAGCTGCGCGACATTCTCACACGCATCCAGGCGCACGCCTTCGTCGTCAAGGACGACGGCAAGGTTGACCTTCCGACGTGGCTGGCCGACACGCCGATTTCTCTTGGTGCCTCGACCTACAGAATGGGTATTGGCGGGCTGCATAGCACGGAAGCGAACCGCGCCGTCGTTGCCAACGACGAGACCGTGCTGATCGACGCCGACGTTGCATCCTATTATCCGGCAATCATCCTCTCCCTTGGCCTTTATCCGGAGACGATCGGCCCGAAGTTCCTGGATATCTACCGCGGCATTAGGGACGACCGGGTAAGGGCCAAACGCGCCAAGGATAAGGTGCGCGACAAGGGGTTGAAGATCGCCCTGAACGGGACGTTCGGTAGCCTTGGAAGCCGTTTCTCCTTCGTCTATGCGCCACACCTGATGATCTCGGTGACGCTCACCGGGCAACTGGCGCTCCTGATGTTGATTGAGCGGGTAGAACGCGCCGGAATCCCGGTTGTCAGTGGCAATACGGACGGCGTAGTTTTCAAGCTACCGCGTGACCAGTTCGAAGGGATCGAGAGGGACCGGCTGCTTGGTGGCCCCTTGGCGGATATCACCGGAGACTGGGAACGGGAAACCGGCTTCGACCTGGAATTCAACGAATACGCGGCGCTCTACAACCAGTCCGTGAACTCGTATTTCGCGATCAAGGCGGATGGCTCGCACAAGCGCAAGGGGCCGATCGCGAACCCATGGGGAAGTGATCCGGCCGACAACGATCTGCGCGGACAGATGATGAAGAACCCGCAGATGACGATCTGTTCGGATGCAGCCCTTGCGCGCATCAAACACGGGACGCCGCTTCGGGACACGATCTACGGGTGCCGCGATATTCGGCAATTCCTCACCGTAATCAAGGTCACGAAAGGGGCGACCTGGCGAGACAAGTTCCTTGGCAAGACGATCCGCTATTACTGGTCGACGGACGGGGATCCCATCCTCGAAGCGCAACCGAATGCCTCAACCGGCAACTTCAAGAAGGTGCCAAAGACAGACGGTGCGCGCGAATTGATGCGTCTGCCCGATGATTTCCCCGAGGATATCGACTACGAACGTTATGTCGCGGAGGCAGACACCATCCTTCACGAACTCGGCTTCTATGGGGCGCCAGAACCGAAGTTCCGTCGCATCCGTCTGACGAAAGCCAACAAGATCGCGGTTCTGAGCATATGGGCGGCCGCAGCATGACTCAGCCGAACAGATATCCCGGTCCCTGCATCCGTTGCGGGGAGACTGTTGAAGCCGGTGCCGGCGTGTTCACCTTCGGGGACGCGACGAAGCCGTTCCCTTGGCCGCAACACCGCTTCCGACGAAACCTTCCGATCACAGAACACAAACCCTGTCACGAAGCATGGAAAGACACCAGCCGTCACTATCTGTTTGACCCACAAGGAAGGGATATCCACCCATGGCTGATTTCAAAATGACAGCGAACCGGGAGTCCTCCGTGGAAGACACCGTTATCGCCTGGGCTGAGAACAACGGCTGGATCGTGCGCCTGATGAGCTATCGCGGCCGCCGCGCATGTGCCGACACATTCTTTTTCGGATACGGGCGCATCCTGCCGATCGAGTTCAAACGCCCGAACGGGTCGCGATCTGCGAACCAGGTCCGCGAGCATGACCGACTGGCGCGCGTCGGTGTGAATATCCCCACTTTCAGCGACGCGGACACCGCAATCGCCTATCTGCGAACGGTTATGGTCGGTCTGTCCTAAAAGCCACCGACACCAAAGTTTGCGTGATTGATTTCCAAATCCGCAGCATGTAGTGTCACGTTTATCGTTTGATTCACCTTGGAGTTGCCATGTCTTTCGCCGCGCCGATCGCCCATCAAATCTGGGACCAGAAATATCGCCTCAAGTCCTTTGATGGGACTCCGATCGACGAAACGGTGCAAGACACCTGGCGGCGCATCGCGAAAGCACTGGCGAAAGCCGAAGATGAATCGGTTCGGGAAAACTACGCGGAACTGTTCTACAGCGCCCTCTCCGATTTCAAATTCCTGCCTGCCGGGCGGATCATCGCGGGCGCGGGTGCTGATCGCAACGTGACGCTGTTCAACTGCTTCGTCATGGGCACGATCCCTGACAGCATGGACGGCATTTTCGCGATGCTGAAAGAGGCTGCGCTGACCATGCAACAGGGCGGCGGTATCGGTTACGATTTCTCTCCGATCCGACCCAAGGGTGCCGAAGTCAAGGGCGTGGCAGCTGACGCCAGTGGTCCGCTGACCTTCATGGACGTCTGGGACGCCATGTGCCGCACGGTCATGTCCGCAGGCAGCCGCCGCGGCGCGATGATGGGAACCATGCGCTGCGATCACCCGGATATCGAGGCGTTCATTGAGGCCAAGCGTGACCCGGCGAAACTGCGCATGTTCAACCTGTCCGTACTGGTAACGGACGACTTCATGACGGCGATCAAGGAAGATCGACTCTGGCCTCTGGCTCATGAGGTTCATCCCGGTCATGGCCGCGACCTTGGATCAGTCGTCGGCGCTGACGGTAAGGAACGGCACGTCTACAAGATCGTTTCGGCCCGCGACCTTTGGGAAAAGATCATGCGGTCTACCTACGATTACGCCGAACCGGGCGTGATCTTCATTGACCGCATCAACGCCGCCAACAACCTGAAATACATCGAAACGATCGCCAGCACGAACCCGTGCGCGGAACAGCCCCTGCCGCCCTACGGCGCCTGTCTCCTGGGATCGGTCAACCTGGCGAAGTTCGTCAAATATCCGTTCACCAGCAAAGCGAAAGTGAACTGGGACGAACTGGACGACGTAGTGGATATTGCAATCCGCATGATGGACAACGTGATTGACGTGACCGGCTTCCCGCTGCCGCAGCAAGCGGTTGAGGCGAAGAATAAGCGTCGCGTCGGTCTCGGGGTGACGGGCCTGGCCGATATGCTGGTCATGCTGGGCGTGACCTATGGGTCGGAACCGGCGGTGCAGTTCACCGAACGCCTTATGCGCAAGATTACGCATTCCGCCTATTGGGCCTCGGTGGACCTGGCGCAAGAAAAGGGTGCCTTCCCGCTGTTCAAGGCCGACGAATACCTGTCGTCGGACTTCATGAAGGGTATGGATGAGGGTCTGCGTGAAGCGATCCGCGAAGTCGGTATCCGCAACTCGCACCTGACGTCGATCGCCCCTACCGGCACGATCAGCCTTTATGCCGGGAACGTGTCCAGCGGGATCGAACCGATCTTCGCCTACGGATACACCCGCAAGGTGCTGCAACCGGACGGATCGAAGATCGAGGAACGAGTCCGCGATTTCGCCGTAGCCGCCTACGAGAAAGTTTCTGGTACGGTCGAGGCACTGCCTGCAACTTTCGTGACCGCGCAAGACCTCGGCCCTGACGCCCATCTCCGGATGCAGGCTGCGGCACAGCATTGGATCGACTCGTCGATCTCGAAGACCATCAACCTGCCGCGGGAAATCAGCTTCGAAGATTTCCAGGCCGTCTATCAGCGCGCCTACGATCTTGGCTGCAAGGGTTGCACGACCTACCGGCCCAACGACGTCACCGGCAGCGTCCTGACGGTCGAGGAAGTGAAGCCTGAACCGATCGCAACGGACGGTGACGAAGGTGGTGCTTGTGAACTGCGCATCGACTCTGAGACCGGGCAACTGGTCAAAAGTTGTGAGTGACCGGCCATGATCACCCAGGATGACATTCAGGCGTTCGAAGACATGAACGCGCCTTCCGACTGGCAAACGCACCTGATGGGGGCCGCACGATACGCGGCCACCAAGTCCAAGGACAGCACAAAGGTCGGCGCACTCCTGGTAGGCCCGAACAACGAAACGCTGCTGACGGCCTTCAACGGCCCACCGATGGGCGTTCGTGATCTACCAGAACGGCGCCTCACGCGGCCGGAAAAATACCTCTGGGTCAGCCACGCAGAGGCCAACCTGATCGCCTTTGCCGCGCGCCGGGGAATCCAGACCGAAGGCATGTCGGTCTACGTCACCCATATGTGTTGCGCCAGCTGCGCCAAGACGCTCATTCAGGCGGGCATCCAGCGGGTGTTCGTCGGGGACGGCGCAACAGCGATGCCCACGGCTGAGTTCGAAACGGCCGGCGTCATGTTCAGGGAAGCCGGCGTTTCGGTGCAGACCGTTCCATGAGTCTTCGCCCACGGTCAATGCTTCGCGATCAGCAGGAATTGATCGTGGGCGAAATTCTAAACCACGACGCCCGCCTGATTATCAGCAAAATGGGGTCCGGAAAGACCGGCGCCACTCTCACGGCCATCCGCGAACTGCTTGACAGCTTCACGGTGCGGCGCGTGTTGATCATCGGCCCGAAGCTCGTTGCGCAAGAAACCTGGCCCGAAGAAATCGGAACCTGGGCGCACACGAACTGCCTGTCGTTCGCGGTCTGCGTCGGGACCGAAGCGGAACGCAAGGCTGCCCTGAACAAGCGGGCTGAAATCACCATCGTCAACAAGGACGTCCTGCCGTGGCTGGCGAAGCAGATTGGTCGCGTCGAAAACTGGCCCTGGGATTGCGTCATTGTCGACGAGTCGTCCATGTTCAAGGCCGGCAAGAAGCGCACGACACGTTCGCGAGTGAAGGGGAAGGATGGCACCGTCCGCGTTCGGAAGGGTGGCAACATGACCCGGTTCGGAGTCCTGGCCGCAGCCCGGCGCCGGATATCGCGGATATACCTGCTGACGGGCACCCCGCGGCCGCATGGTATCGACGATCTTTGGGGACAAATCTATCTACTTGACCAAGGGGAACGTCTAGGCAAGACGCAAACTGCGTTCTATACGCGGTGGTTTGACGAGAACAAATACACACGTCAGAAAACTCCGAAACCTGGGGCCGAGACCGAGATCGTTGCATCTGCACAAGACCTGATGGTAACGATCCCGACTCCGCAACTTGTGCCAGATCCCGTCTATGTGCCGATTCGCGTGAAACTGACGCCAAAAGTGAGAAAGGACTACCTGGACTTCGAACGGCATATGTATTCTGAGCCGCATGACGTAGAGGCAGTTTCGCGCGGAGTCCTTGCGAACAAGCTGATGCAGTTCGCCAACGGCAGCATGTATCGCGAGGACGGCTCAGTCGCAGAGGTCCATACCGAGAAACTGGACGCGCTTGACGAACTGATTGAACGGGCGGCAGGGGATCCGGTGCTGATCTTCTACGGCTTCAAGTTCGACCTTGAGGCAATCCGGAAACGGCATCCTGATGCCGTGGTTCTGAACGAATCAAAGACGGCCGTTCCGGACTGGAACGCTGGCAAAATCAAGAAGTTGATCGCGCATCCTGCGTCCTGCGCGCATGGCCTGAACCTGCAATATGGTGGGCACATCATCATCTGGTTCGGCCTGACTTTCTCCCTCGAACTTTACCTGCAAGCGAACGCCAGACTCCCGCGTCCTGGGCAGAAGGATATCGTTGCGATTTACCAGATAATAGCCGAAGGCACATACGATGAGATTGCCTTGGAGAACCTGGCCCGAGAAGGGGCATCGCAGGAGCGGATGATCCAATCGTTGCTGAAACGGCGACGTTACGTCCTGTCGAAAGTATAGTTGATTTGTAGCCACAAATTCGTTAGTTTCAAGTTACGTTTGAAATAGAGCGTTGCTTAGCTTGTGAGGGTAGAATGATAAATAAGCAAGCGGAAGGGAAGATTCGGCATCCTGAGTTCGCGGCGCGTCTGCAACAGGCTTGCGATAGCAACCCGTCCATTCCGCCACATAACCACGGTCGACTGCAATATATCACTGACCAGCTTGCGAAACGCTTCGGAGTCATGGGGAACAAAGGGAACCCCCTGACGGCCGAGTCCGTCCGCAAGTGGCTATACGGTGAGACGCTACCGCGCAAGGACGCCATGCGCGCCCTGGCCGTTCTGACCGGGCAGGATGAGGCATGGTTGTCGATCGGCACCGTTCCTGAGCTTCCGAAGAAGGTGGCCCTTCTGCGCGACGCCCGCGCCGACGGGGCGGTCAACCTTGTGGCCGGGCTTGCCCGCATGGCTGGTGCCGCTCCTGCATTCCCTCGCAAGGGGGACACCTACGACGAACAGCACTCGGTTGACCTGCACCTGACGATCCACGGGGCGCACTTCTTCTGTCACGTCGCCAACTGCGAGCGCACCGGGGCCGAATGGCGCGGCGCGGTCCCTGTCGGTGCCGTGCATGACGGGATCATTACGCTGGCCGTCTGCCATGTCGAGAAGCTACGGTATCGGATTTTCAGGATCACGGCCGAAGACTTTGATGGTATGAAGCAGAAGGGCGGAAGCTACGAAGTCATGATCCCTGCTGACGGTGGCCCGTTCCGTGAAATCGAAACCTTTGGGGAGATGCTGTAATGCTGAAATCGCTTCCCGCGATCCTCATCCTCGCCACGATCCCCCTGCCCGCCGTCGCCGGTTGGGCGGGGGCCGAATGGGGGATGAGCCGGGAACAGGTTGCTGCCGTGCGCGGCGAACGCCCCCTGGAAACCTCGGATGAGGGAGACGTCTACACGGGTGCCGTGGGGAAGTTCTCCGTCAGGATCAGCTACAAGTTCGAGTCGGACGTTCTGACGCTCATCCAGGTTTCCCCGCCAGAGGTCGCGGATTGCCCGTCCTTCAAGAACGCCGTGAGGGATACCTACGCGGCGCCGTTCTCGGACGACAAGAGTGAGTTTATCGAGGCGGCCAAGTGGTCCGACGAAGCGAATGGGAATATCGTCACCCTGTTCGACATGACGACCCTCTGCGGGGTGATGTATGAACCAGCCAAGTCTCCGAACAGCGGCGGCTTCTAATTTTCACGTTTAACGTGGACTCTTTCACGTTCGCGGGTTAAGGTTCGATCCTCACAACGAGGGTCGAATTTTGCGTTTTGGATCTGTGTGCAGCGGTATCGAAGCCGCAAGCGTCGCCTGGCATCATCTCGGATGGGAAGCTGCATGGCTTGCCGAAGTCGATGTGCAGGCCGCCAATGTGCTTTCATGGCGTCTTGGTGCCACTGCGCCGCAATTCCCGTTACCAGGATCCGAGAAGACCATTGCGAAGATGCAATGGGGTGATCGCGTCACCAACTGGGGTGACATGACCCGGCTTCCTGAGATGCTGCGCAGCGGAGTGGCAGAGGCTCCGGATATCTTCTGCGGCGGCACACCTTGTCAGGATTTCTCCGTCGCCGGTCTCCGGGCGGGCCTTGAAGGGGACCGCGGCAACCTGACGCTGACCTTCGTTGAGATCGCAAACGAAATCGACTTCAAAAGGGCAGAGAATGGCGACGAACCTTGCATCATCTTCTGGGAGAACGTCCCCGGAGTTCTCAGCGACAAGACCAATGCTTTCGGCTGCTTCCTTGCTGGACTTGCCGGTGAAGACGTGCCTCTTGAGCCGTCAGGGAAAAGATGGTCGGACGCTGGTGTTGTCATTGGACCCCAAAGGACAGTCGCGTGGCGGAAGCTCGACGCCCAATATGTCGACCTGGCCCAACGACGCGAGCGTGTGTTCGTTGTCGCAAGTTCTCGCGAGGGGTTCGATCCCGTCGAAATACTTCTTGAGTTCGACGGCGTGCGCCGGGATTCTGCGCCGCGCCGAGAAGCGTGGGAAGAAACTGCCGGAACTCTTGATGCGCGCACTACAGGCGGCGGTTTCCCAGGAACAGACGGAGCCTGTAGCGGGCACGACGTGCCCGCTGACCGAACAAGTGTTCTCAATGGAATGGAAGTGCCCGGCTTGCGGGGAAGAAAACTCGGAATCGAGCCAGAAGCAGTGGGACTTCAGGAAATGCGAGTGGTGCGACCACGACCCGAATGCAGCGGACGACCTGGACGCGCTTCTGGGCTGACCCCCGCTATCGCCATCCAGGAACGTGCCATCGCTGACACGAACTGCGGACCCGGAGGGAAGGATTGGCGGGAGGATGATTGCGCCTACACAATGGAAGCGCGTCACCGTCCACAATACGTCGCCTATGAGGCTTCCCCGCAATGGTGGGATGGATCGCCGGTCAGCCAGACGCTTGATGCGGTTCTCCACAAGGGGCAGACCATGCCAGAGAAAAACCGCTTCCCTGCCGTCCTGCAACCCATCCCATTCGACACGACGCAGATCACCAACCCCACCAACGGTAGCAACCCCAAACCCGGCGCCCCATGTCATACGCTGGCATCTGGTGCAGCTGCGCCGGCAATCGCCTTTTCGTGCAAGGACTATGGTGCGGATGCGACCGAGGAACTTTCACCGACGATGCGCGCGATGGGGCACAAGGACAGTCACCCGAATGCCGGGGGGCAGATCGCAGTATGCGTCACCGGGGACAGAACCCACGCCCTTAACACTGCCAACAACGGCAAAGGGTGTTCCGAAGACGGGACTGGTCGCGGTGTTCCAACCGTAGCGGTCGCACTAAGGGGGCGAGAGGGTGGAAATATGATCGAGATCGGTGATGAGGTCAGCAATACCTTGCGGGCATCTGGTGGTGGTAGTGACAAGGCGCACGTCTTCACCGATATGGCGGTGCGTCGCCTGATGCCCGTCGAGTGCGAGCGCCTTCAGGGTTTCCCCGATGGGTGGACCGCAGTTCCGACGACTCCGGTCTCCAAGGCCAATCAGACGGCCGCCCGTGCCGCATTGGAAGCAGGGGATCCGTCGTTCGTCGAAGTTGGTGGCGTGATGATGAACGTCGCCGCGGACGGCCCGCGCTACAAGCAACTCGGTAACTCCTGGCCGGTCACGGTCGTCGCGTGGATCGGTGAACGTATCGACCGCAAGATACGGTCGCTCGATTCTGTCACCATTGAGATTGACGCAGATGCGGCTACGGTGGCCTGGTTGACGGCCGCTTAATCTCATTCGTCCCGGTGCATCCCAACAAGTGTTGGTATCATTGTCGGCATCACAGACTCTAACATATTGATTTCATTGCATATGTGACTCCCCTACGGGCTGCCAGGCACTCCCCCGAAAATCGAAATAAAGTGAAAATATGGGAAAAATCCCTTGTTTTCTGGGACAAGAAACGTGAACCAATTGCACGTTCATGTTGATTAGTCCCAATGGGAACCAATTGCTGACGGTATGATTGA
>Ga0172380_10006788_pt1 | contig 13134 bp, 12 predicted proteins | sample Leawe162metaG_FD_119747 | JGI IMG/M metagenome (GOLD analysis project Ga0172380, IMG submission 119747) | Leachate microbial communities from a municipal landfill in Southern Ontario, Canada - Leachate well 162 metaG | ecosystem: Engineered > Solid waste > Landfill > Unclassified | place... | reverse complement strand
AACAACACAATGTTTGGATTAACAGGTGCAGCGTATTCCAGCAACAAGAAGAAGATACAAAAAGCGGATAACGAATTCTTTGTTGGTAATCTGTATCTAAACAGAAAATGCACAGGTGCGCTTGTCGGTGTACATCCATTCGGAGGATTTAACATGAGCGGAACAGACTCAAAAGCAGGCGGCAGAGATTATTTATCACTCTTTACACAAGCGAAATTAACAAGTAAGAAAATAATCAAATAATATGAATCTCATAAAATTTATTGCTGCTATGGTTGTACTTATTGTAATCCTGAGCTGTGAGAGGATTTCAGATAGAGTAGAACAAAAGGTAAATGAGAAAATTGACCAGACGATAGATAGGAGTCTGGAAAAAGTCGATTCAGCGTTTAACAAGAAGTACTTAGACTCGTTAACAAAGTCTCTTGAAAAAGTCGATTCGATAACTAAAGACATTGAAAACAAATTTAAAGATAATAAATAATGAAAATACACGAATATCAGGCTAAAGCTCTTCTGAAGAAATATGGCGTTGCCATTCAGGATGGTGTTGCAATAAGATGGATGGAAGAATTCGACAATGCTGTTAACACACTTCGCGAAAGTGGCGTGAATCAGTTTGTCGTAAAGTCGCAGATACATGCCGGCGGCAGAGGTAAGGGTACGGTTTATAACAAGCACAACCGCGAAGAAGTTATCGTTCAGGGTGGAGTCAAGTTCTTTGGCGGTAATGTTGATGGTGCAAGAGATTATGCGTCAAAAATTCTCGGCAACATTCTCGTAACTCACCAGTCGGGTGCAGAAGGTAAAGAAATTCAAACTATTTTTATTGCTGAAGGACTCGATTATAAGAAAGAGCTGTACTTAAGCATACTTCTCGACAGAACAAATTCTAAAAACGTTATAATGGCTTCTACTGAAGGAGGAATGGAAATTGAGAAAGTAGCCGCAGAAACTCCCGAGAAGATTATCAAAGTATGGATTGAACCCGGACTCGGTATTCAAAGCTTCCAGGCAAGAGAACTTGCTTTCGGACTCGGACTTGAAGGCAGCGCCTTTAAGGATTTCACGAAGTTTATTGTGTCACTTTACAAAGCATACATCGAGCTTGATGCTTCAATGCTGGAGGTTAATCCTTTAATCATAACAAATGATGACAGGATTCTTGCACTCGATGCCAAGATTACTCTTGATGATAATTCACTTTACAGGCATAAAGAGTATGAAGTATTGCGCGACCTGAATGAAGAAGACCCCCTCGAAATTGAAGCGTCAAAATCAAACCTGAATTACATTAAACTCGACGGTAACGTGGGATGCATGGTGAACGGCGCTGGACTCGCTATGGGTACGATGGATTTAATTAAAATTGCAGGCGGTGAACCTGCTAACTTCCTCGATGTCGGCGGAACAGCTTCAGCTGAAACAGTTGAAAACGGTTTCAAGATAATACTCACTGACCCTAACGTAAAAGCAATTCTTATTAACATCTTCGGTGGTATCGTAAGATGCGACAGAGTTGCAAACGGTGTTATTCAGGCTTCAAGAAATCTGAATCTCAGCATTCCTGTTGTAGTAAGACTTCAGGGTACGAATGCAGAAGAAGCAAGACAAATTCTGAATGATTCAGGATTAAATCTTATTCCTGCCGATACTTTGCAGGATGCGGCTGATAAGGTAACACAGGCATTAGCTACAGCGAGCTAATTGATATAATAATAACATGATTATATGGGAAAGCATAAGGTTTTTTCTTCTGCTTTCCTTTTTAAATTTTAATAAGTAAATTAATAACAACTATGTCTTACAAGAATATATTATTTGAAGATTCATTAACTTATGACGATGTTTCTTTACTTCCAAACCAGATTTCAGCAGTTGAGCACAGGTCTGACTGCGATACTTCAATCGAGTTTTGCGGTACAAAACTTATGGTTCCTATAATTGCTTCACCCATGAACACTGTATGCGGCGGAAGAATGGCAAAAGCATTAGCCGATCTTGGTGCACTCGGAATCATTCACAGATTTAATTCAGCCGAGGAACAAATCGCAGAGTTTAAAGAAAGTAATCTTAACGGCTCTGATTTCAGGTGTGCAGCATTAGGTATTAATGCAGATACTGAAATCGACAGACTTAAGAAACTTGCTGACTATGGTGTGAAAATATTCTGTGTTGACATAGCAAACGGCGGTTCAAGAATGATTGAGAAGTACCTTAATGCGATAAAAACATCTGTTGCAGAATATAAACTGAAAATAATCGCAGGTAACGTAGCAAGTTCTGAAACGACAAAATTTCTTATTAATTTAGGCGTTGATGCAATCAGAGTCGGTATAGGAAATGGTGCTATGTGCTCAACATCAATCAAATCAGGCATAGGTATCGGGCAGGTTGACGCAATCGTCAGGGCATTAAGCGCAAAAGACGATTTAAGAAGCAGTGTTAAAATAATCGCTGACGGCGGTATTAGCACACCGGGTGCAATGTGCAAAGCTATAGCTCTCGGATGCGATGCTGTTATGTTCGGACGTGTCCTTGCAGGTACTGACGAAGCTCCGGGCGAAGTCCTTAAATACAACAATCAAAGATGGAAGAAATACTGCGGCTCTGCTTCATTTGCCGTTAAACAGGAAAACAAGAATTACATCGAAGGAGAAGAATCGCTCGTTCCTTATAAAGGGAGTGTTTCCAAATTAATAAAGGAATACCGCGAGGGTCTCCAGTCATCAATGAGTTACTTGAATTCGAAAGATATTAATGAATACCAGAAGAAAGCAACCTTTGTAAAGCTTACTTCGCATTCTTTCCTTGAAAGAAAACCACAGGTTGATAATGCCTGAGAAGACTGGAATTCTTAAGGTTTTCTGGTTCAGAAAAGACCTCAGAATATTCGATAACAGGGCATTATCCCATTTGATTAATGATATTAATCCCGGCGATAAGTATTTATTTATCTACATCAAAAATAAAGACCGCCTGAAGTTTTACGGCGAAATGCGATTGGCATTCCTGAAAAAGTCTTTGGAAGAACTTTCATCCACTCTGAAAGAAAAGAATCTATCCTTATCAATTCTAAAAGGTAACAGTGTTGAAGCGTTTAGTATGCTTCTGAGTAAGTATAAACAAATATCCGTCTGTTCAAATAGACAGATTGAACCGTATTCGGTTTCAAGAGATAAAAAAGTATCCGAACTGCTCAATCAATCTGCAAGTGAACTTAAGCTTTATTCAGACACGATGCTCTTTGAGCCGAATGAAATAGTTAAGGACGATGGCACTCCTTACAGCGTATTCACACCTTTCAGCAAAAAATGCTATTCTTTATTAAACGAAAACCATTATTCGGATTCGAGAACATTAATTGATAAACTAAACCCCGAAAACTGTATCAAGCTCAAATCCGAAAAACTCGAATCCTACATCCCCTCCCCTATTTTCAAAGGCGGCAGGCAAGAAGGACTCGAATTCCTGAAAGACTTTTTTAATAAAGGGCTCAGCAAATACAAATCACAGCGTGACTTTCCGGCGATTAAAGGTACAAGCCTTATGTCGCCTCACTTACATTTTGGTACTGTAAATATACGGGAATGCTGGCGTGCTGCTTTGAAGAAGATTAAAGAAAAGGGCGATTCACCCGAAGTCAAAACCTGGATGAATGAACTTCTGTGGCGGGAATTCTACTATCATATCACGTTTCATTCCCCTTATGTTATTGACGGAGCATTCAAACCTGTTTACGATAAACTTAAATGGAATTATGATAAAACATTATTCAAAAAATGGTGTGAGGGCATGACAGGATATCCTATTGTTGATGCAGGCATGCGACAGTTAAACAAAGAAGGCTGGATTCACAACAGGGTCAGAATGGTTGTTGCTATGTTTCTTACGAAGGATTTATTCATCGACTGGAAATGGGGCGAGAAGTACTTTACAGAGAAACTTGTTGACCTTGATTTTGCCTCAAACAACGGAGGCTGGCAATGGAGTGCTTCTACAGGATGCGATGCACAGCCATACTTCAGAATCTTTAATCCATATCTGCAAAGTGCAAGGTTTGACGCTAAAGGCGACTACATCCGCAAATATGTAAAAGAAATAAGAAATGTACCCGAAAAGTTTATTCATAAACCTGACGATATGACGAAAGAACAATACATTGAATATGGCGCTTCTGAATATCCTAAACCATTAATCGATCATCATTCCGCAAAGGAACGGACAATATCACGATTTAAAAAACTATCTGAAAATAAATAATAAAATATGAGAAAGAAATTAATTGCCGGAAACTGGAAAATGAATAAGTGTTTTTCAGACGCAAAAATACTTATGAATGAAATTAAATCTGCTGTCACAAAAGATATAGCTGGTATGGTTGACGTTGTTATTTGTCCACCGTTTATATCCATTTCTGCGGCGGGGGATATATTTAAAAGTACAGGAATAAACTTTGGCGGACAGAATATTCATTATAAGGATGAAGGAGCTTTTACCGGCGAAGTATCAGCTTCAATGCTGAAGGAAATTGGATGCAAGTATGTTATTCTCGGACACAGCGAGCGCCGTCAGTATTTCCACGAAACAAACCATATCATTAATTTTAAAGTGATTAAAGCTCTTGAAATGGGATTAGTTCCTATTTTGTGTGTCGGTGAAACTCTTGAACAAAGAGAGCAGGGAATCGAAGTAAAGGTTGTTGATGAACAAGTAACTATGTGCCTTAAAGATGTTAATGCTTCTGAAATGGCAAACGTAGTAATAGCTTACGAACCTATCTGGGCTATTGGCACAGGAAAGACAGCCTCACCCGAGCAGGCTGATGAGATGCACAGGGAAATCCGCAAATCGCTCGAGAATCTTTACAATGCAACGGTTGCAGGCACTACACGCATCCTTTACGGCGGAAGCATGAATGATAAGAATGCAGTGGAACTTCTCTCGAAACCTAACATAGACGGCGGACTTATAGGCGGTGCGGCTTTAAAGTCTGAGAGTTTTCTTAAAATAATAGAAGCAGGGATACAATAGACATATTGATTTTGAAATCACTATGGAATATTATTATTGAATAATTTGTTTTAAATTTGTTCCTTTGCAAAAGAATTTTAAATAATTAAATATATCATTTCATGAAAGAAGTTGTTATCGTTTCAGCAGTCAGGACACCAATTGGAAGTTTTCAGGGCGCTCTTGCATCTCTTACTGCACCTCAGCTTGGTGCAATTGCCATTAAAGAAGCCGTTTCACGCGCAGGTATTAAACCCGAGAATGTTTGTGAAGTAATTATGGGAAATGTTCTTCCTGCCGGAGTTGGTCAGGCTCCCGCGAGACAGGCATCAATTTACGCAGGACTTCCGAAATCAGTTCCGTGCATGACAATCAATAAAGTTTGCGGCTCAGGACTGAAAGCGGTAATGCTTGCGGCACAGGCAATTATTGCAGGAGACGCTGAAATTGTAGTCGCAGGCGGTATGGAATCTATGAGCAATGTCCCCTACTATCTTCCGAAAGCAAGAACGGGATACAGAATGGGTAACGGTACAATCATAGACGGTATGGTTAACGACGGTTTATGGGACTGCTACAATAACTTCCACATGGGTAATGCAGGAGAGTTGTGCTCTAAAGAACTTGATATACCAAGAAAAGAGCAGGACGACTTTTCAGTTGAAAGTTACAAACGTGCTCTGCATGCGATTGAAAGCGGATTATTCAAGAATGAAATAGTGCCCGTTGAAATCAAGGACAGAAAAGGTGTTGTGACTGTTTCTGAAGATGAGGAACCAAAGAAAACAAACTTTGAAAAAGGTCTTGCGCTTAAACCTGCTTTCCAGAAAGACGGAACTATCACTGCATTTAACGCTTCAAAAATTAACGACGGTGCTTCTGCTTTAGTGGTAATGGCAAAAGAAAAAGCTGATGCAATGGGAATTAAACCTCTCGCAAAGATTATTGCCCAGACTTCTTTTGCACAGGAACCTGAATGGTTCACGACCGCTCCTGCATTCGCAATTCAGAACATTGTAAAGAAAGCCGGTATGAAATTAGAAGACATAGACATCTTTGAAATTAATGAGGCTTTCGCAGTGCAGGCTTTATCGGTTATTAAAACCGCAAAACTTGATGCCTCTAAAGTAAATCTTAACGGCGGAGCTGTAGCACTCGGACATCCAATCGGTGCCAGCGGTGCAAGAATACTAACTACATTGATTAACGTTCTTCAGCAGCAGAATAAAAAGTACGGTCTTGCAACACTTTGTATAGGCGGCGGCGAGGCGAGTGCGTTAATTATTGAAAGAATATAAAATATTAAATTATAAAATGGATATAAAGAATATTTCAGTTATAGGTGCAGGAACGATGGGTAATGGTATAGCCCACGTATTTGCACAATTCGGATATAAAGTTAACTTAATCGATGTTAAACCTGAACTGCTCGAGAAAGCAGTAAAAACAATATCGGGCAATCTCGACAGACAGGTTAAGAAAGGAACGATTACGGAAGACGTAAAGAATTCAACCTTGTCTAATATTACGAAATCTGTTAGTCTGACCGAAGCAAAGAATTCTGAGCTTGTAATAGAAGCTGCAACGGAGAATCCTGAGATTAAAAAACAAATCTTTAGAATGCTTGATGAAATTTGCAATCCTGATACAGTGTTTGCTACCAACACTTCGTCAATATCTATAACTGAAATTGGTGCAGTTACAAAAAGAGCGGATAAGGTTATCGGTATGCATTTTATGAACCCTGTGCCTATGATGAAACTCGTTGAGATTATCAGAGGTCTTGCCACTTCGCAGGATGTGTATAATACCATAAAGTCTCTTACAGAGAAAATAGAAAAGGTGCCCGTAGAAGTTCAGGACTATCCGGGTTTTGTCTCAAACAGGATTCTGATGCCGATGATTAACGAAGCAATTTACTGCGTTATGGAAGGTGTTGCCGAACCCGAAGCAATCGATTCGGTTATGAAGCTCGGCATGAATCACCCGATGGGACCTTTAACTCTTGCAGATTTTATTGGTCTTGATGTATGCCTGTTTATTATGGAAGTTCTGCATTACGGACTTGGAGATACTAAATATAGACCTTGTCCCCTGTTAAAGAAGATGGTTGCTGCAGGATATCTCGGCAGAAAAAGCGGTAAAGGATTTTACGAATACAACAAATAAACTTTAATTATACTATCATGAATTTCAATTTAACGGAAGAACAGATTCAAATAAGAGATGCAGCGAGGGATTTTGCAATTAATGAAATAGCTCCATCTTCAATAGAAAGAGATATTAATGCCGAGTTTCCTGCTGAAATTGTAAAGCAGCTTGGTGAGATGGGGTTTATGGGAATGATGGTGTCGCCTGAATGGGGCGGTTCCGGTCTCGATACAGTAAGTTATGTTCTTGCTATGGAGGAAATATCAAAAGTTGACGCATCAGTCGGCGTAATTATGTCGGTTAATAATTCACTCGTTTGTTTCGGTTTAGAAAAATGGGGCACCGACGAACAAAAGGAAAAGTATTTAAGACCTCTTGCTACAGGTCAAAAACTCGGAGCATTCTGTCTTTCAGAACCTGAAGCAGGAAGCGACGCTACAAACCAGAAAACTGAAGCAGTAAAAGACGGTAATTTCTACGTACTGAACGGTATGAAGAACTGGATAACAAACGGCACGACTGCTGATTATTATTTAATTCAGGCTCAGACTGATAAAGCAAAAGGCTATAAGGGAATTACTACATTTATCGTTGAACGGGCATGGGCGGGTGTTGAAACCGGCAAGAAAGAAGATAAACTCGGTATAAGAAGTTCTGATACATGCTCTATTGGTTTAAACAACTGCAGAGTTCCAAAAGAAAACATTCTCGGAGAAGAAGGTCTTGGTTTCAAGATAGCAATGGAAACACTTAACGGAGGAAGGATTGGAATTGCAGCTCAGGCACTCGGAATAGCAGCTGCATCACTCGAAGCCTCTGTCAAATATTCAAAGGAAAGAAAAGCATTTGACGATCCTATCTGCAATCTTCAGGCAATACAATTCAAGCTTGCTGATATGGCGGTTAATCTCGAAACAGCAAGACTATTGGTATTCCAGTCGGCGTTAAAGAAAGACAACAAGGAAAAGTTTGTAAAAGAAGCAGCACAAGGCAAACTGCAGGCAAGCAAGGTTGCAGTTCTGAATGCGCTTGAAGCAATTCAAATACACGGCGGTTACGGATACGTCAGGGAATACCTCGTCGAAAGATATCTCCGTGATGCCAAAATTACAGAAATATATGAAGGCACAAGCGAAATCCAGAAGATTGTTATTGCAAGAGAGCTCTTAAAAGATTAAACTACCATTCCCGTGTAAACGCGAATCCATTTTATTGATTATAAACAAAACCCTGTCACCGACAGGGTTTTTTATTTCTATGATTCAAATTTTACTTTCGAATTTAGATATAAGCCATGTTCAAAATCTCTATCCGTGAACATCCGTTCTATCCGCAAAAATCAGCGTTCTATTTCCTCTTTTCAAATCTCAGTTTTAATCAGTGTTAATCATAACAAATCCGCTCTTTCAGCGTGCCATTTCTTCTACAAATCCTCCGGCACATTCCAAACAAGATTCCCCTCATGAGTAATCAATTCTATCTTCTTCGGAACGTAATTCTTCTTCTCATCTTTAATTCCAAACCTCTGATAGTTCTCGACCTCACTGCTGAAAATAAAAATGAATGTATCACGCGATTTAAGAATTGACCTTGTCAACGGTATAGCCACATCCCCTGTTTTATCCTTCAGCCCTTCGAATGTATGTTCATGCTTATCATCAAACTTCAGCGAACATCTTATGAAGTCACTATCTGAATTGTTCGTAATTCTTAATGCAAACGCCCCCTGGTCTTCGGAGTCAGACTTCTCTCTTGCGATTTCGAGGTCAATTCTGAGACCCTTTTCATTTGAAGCAGGCTTAAGTTCTTTCCAGCCCAAATCGCATGATGAAAGTACAACCGATAAAGCGATTAAGAGAAATATATTGAGTAGTATTTTATTCATAACCTAAAATAATCATATTTTTTGCTATTTTGTATTCAATTAATATGTACTCCCAAACCCGCTGTTCTTTAAAATTTAACTTTCATTATTCATTCATCTTATCTATTTTTAACCGAAACTAATATGAAGTGTTTTTATAAATATTGTATTCCCCTTTCGTCAAGTTTAGTTTTAAATCAGCTCAGTAAATCTTTTACTCAAATTCTAAATAATTTTCACATAATTAAACTAAAATAATGTTATGAAAAGAATTGTATTTACATTAACTATTGCTCTCTCTGTTTGTCTGATGTCATTCACTTTCCCGGGTGAAGTTGCACAAACTCAGATGTTAAACAATCTTGTTGTTCAGTTTGTAACAACTAACGGATACGGTAACAATCTGTTTATTGATAATGTATCCGTCGGCGGGCAGAATGGCAACGACCTGTCCGTCAGCAGTTTGAACGTCAGCGATAAGAATTATCTCTTACCGGGACAAACAACTGCGAAAGTTTTGCCTGTTGCTATGGTTACGAACGTTGGAAAAAATTCAGCTTCAGGCGCAACTATTACATTGATGGTTGTCGGTACCTCTTACAGTGTAACCCAGACCGTTCCGACATTGACCATGGGATATTCTGCTTCTGTTACATTCGATTCCTTAGACTTCAATGTTAATACTGCGAAAGATTTAAAGCTCTACATAAACTGGGCATCGGATGAGAATAAGACAAACGATTCTCTATTCAGGAATTGTGTATTTCATACCGGCGTAAACAGAAAGGTTTTGTTTGAAGCGTTTACGAGTACAACTTGCTCTCCTTGTGCATCTCAAAATCCGGCTCTTGATGCATTCATTCAGGCAAGATTTGATACGGTAGTAGCGATAAAATATCACGTATGGTGGCCATCGCAGGGTGACCCGATGTACATGGCTAACGTAAATCAAAACAGTGCACGAGTTTTTACTTACAGCATTACTTCAGTTCCGTGCCTGCAGATTGACGGTGTTCATCAGCAAATCAGCGGTTACACAACTTTATCAAACCTGCTGAATCCTTACAACACAAGATTATCAAAAGGCGCACCGCTTTCTTTAACCGTTACCGACGTAAGATTACCCGGTGATACGATAAAATCAACCGTTACCATGAATATTGTCGCCCCTCTTTCAGAAGCTGCAAATTACAGATTGAAAATATCGGCAATAGAAAGAAAAATAACTTATGCCTCTCCTCCGGGGTCAAACGGCGAAACAATATTTTATGACGTATTCAGAAAAGCATATCCTTCGACTTATGGTTCATCAATTCCTGTAACACCGGGAACGTACGTCTATGAGTTCAAATACAAGTGCGAGTCAAACTGGATTGATTCAATGATGTACACTGCAGCATTCGTACAGGAAGAAGTTACACGTGAAGTTATGAACTGTGCAAAGTCCAGAAATTATTATGCCGATAATGATATAATTTCAAACACTCCAAATGTCAATGTATCCGAGGATGCCTGTGTAAACATCGGAAGTAATCCAATGGAACCCGATGCTGTATTTAACTACGAAGGATTTGAATACTCATTCCCGCCCTCCGGATGGTCTATGATTAATCCTGATGATGGTATTATTTTTATGAAAGTTGCTACACCAAACGGACCTTCATTTTACGGAACGAATGCCGTTAGAATGAGATTCTATACTTATACTGATATAGGCCAGATTGACTATCTCATTACTAAACCTTACAGCAATATTGATGTTAATGACAGTATTAAATTTGACTGGGCGTATGCACCGCGAACAGGTTATACTGACAGGCTGCAGGTGATAGTATCAACTGACGGCGGCTCAACATTTCCGTTTACTATATTCGATAAATCAGGTAGTGTACTCGCAACCGTTGCCGCGCAGACATCAGCATTCACACCAACATCGCCTTCACAATGGAATACATATCGGGCAAGGATATCCGATATTCTGGTATCGATTAATAACAACACTGAATTACCTTTGAAGTATAATCTAAGCCAGAACTATCCTAATCCGTTTAATCCTGTTACACAGATTAACTATTCGGTTGTAAATAAAGGTTTTGTAAAGCTTAGTGTTTTTGATATGCTTGGAAGAGAAATCTCTGTACTTGTTAACGAGGTTAAAACTCCGGGAAATTACAGTATCAATTTCGACGCCTCAGATTTCTCAAGCGGTATCTATATCTATAAAATGGAAACAGATAAATTTACTGCAAGCAAAAAGATGGTACTAATAAGATAGTGCTAATAAGATATATTATTTGATACATAAAGTGCCGCTTCATGCGGCACTTTTTCTTTAAAATATTAAATTATTCTTAGTTCTCTTTGTCGAGTTTTGAGGCACGCAATAAACTCTAAATTATCTTTTAAATCCGTGTTAATCCGTCTCATCCGTGAAAATCCGCCTGCCTGCAGCAGGCAGGTGTTCCATTGACTTTTGATTTTATATAGGATGGATTCCCCTCTTTTTCGACTAAAAATATCTTTATTTCATTATTCACTAAAAAAACTTATATTTATGTTTTATCAAAATCCATCTATTTATATGAAACATAGATTTACAACCATATTTCTGGTGAGTAATGATAATGCCGAAACAAAATTCTACACCGTCAGAACAAAGCATGTTGAGAAACTAAAATCTTACGCTAAAACGACTGCAATAGCCCTTTCTGCGCTGCTTCTGTCGCTAATATCGCTTGTAGTTCTTCTGAAGGTCGCTAACAATGAAATTTCAAATCTTAACAACAATGTTCTTTCATTGAAAAACGACCTCAAGATGCTTGATTCAATGGAAATTAAGAAGAAGGTTAACGACATCGACCAGAATATAAACAGCATCAACAAATACCTGATTGAACGCGGAGTATTCCGTTCTGAAAATTCAGGCGGTCCCGCGGATACTGAGAATCCCGATGTAAGGATTTATGAGTTTTATCTCGATAAAACCGAAAGTATTTTAAACACAATTAAGAATGTTCCAATCGGTGTACCGCTTATAGGCGAGCACAAATCATTTTTCGGTTACCGTGCAAATCCTTTCAGCGGAAGAGGCTCGGAGTTTCATAAAGGTCTCGATATTAAAGGTGATATCGGAAACCCTGTTGAATGCACAGCCGGAGGTACTGTTACTCTGGCTGATTACGACGGCGGCTACGGTAAATGCGTTGTTATCGACCACGGAAACGGACTTACGACAAGGTTCGGACATCTTTCAGATTATAATACTAAAGCAGGCGATGTAGTCAATGCGGGCGACGTAATCGGTTTCGTAGGTTCAACGGGACGCTCGACAGGACCGCATCTGCATTATGAGATTCGTTATAAGAATGAATTTTTAAATCCACAGGATTTTTTAAACATTAAACAATAATATTATGTTCGGAAGAAAAGAATCGGAAAAACCGGTAGAAACTTATACCTCTCCGGCAAAAGTTCAAAGTACGCAAATTCGTACACTAATCAGTGAAGGCTGCAAATTCGAAGGTAATTTATTTTCGCCGGGCTCAACAAAGATAGACGGTATTGTAAGGGGAAATCTGACAGGTGAAAGCGGTCTGATTATTGGAGAAAAAGGTTCTATCGAAGGCGATATTATGTCAATTGAAGTGACTATTTACGGAATAGTAAAAGGCAACGTAAAAGCCGATAAACTCGAAGTTAAAAAGGGCGGAAAGATTTACGGTGACGTAAAGATAAATCAGCTCGTTATGGAACCGGGCGGAATATTTACCGGACACTGCATGATGAACGAGGAAAAACCGCCGGTAAAAAGCGAAGCTTTTAATATTCCAAAAGAAATTAAACCCGAAATGAAAAAGGAAGGTAAAATAGACGAAAACGTACAGATTAAAAAGTTCTGAATGAGATAGAATAGAACGCTGATTTACGCGGATGAAGCAGATATACGCTGATTAGATTCCCGATTAAATCGGGATGCAAAAAACGCACAAAGCATTTCACCACTAAGATACTGTGTTAAAAGTCAACTCAAAACATACCGTATGTTTTGCAATATATTATTTTACTTCTATGCCATTTTATAATTTGGATCATAAGCAGTTCCATTT
>Ga0172380_10006787_pt1 | contig 13134 bp, 9 predicted proteins | sample Leawe162metaG_FD_119747 | JGI IMG/M metagenome (GOLD analysis project Ga0172380, IMG submission 119747) | Leachate microbial communities from a municipal landfill in Southern Ontario, Canada - Leachate well 162 metaG | ecosystem: Engineered > Solid waste > Landfill > Unclassified | place... | reverse complement strand
CCTTGGCAATCGGCTGGAAGATGCCGTGGCGCGAGGCGTGCCGCTCTACTTCAACCTTGAGTTCGTGCTCGAGCGCAACCGCAAGTACTGGGTCAATGAACATATCGTCACCCGCACCCTGACCTACAAGCTGGCCTACAGCAGCCTGATGCGCCAGTACCGGCTTTCCACCGGCAACCTGCACCAGAACTTCGGCAGCCTGGCCGAGGCGCTGCGCGTGGTCGGCCGCATCGCGGCGCTGCCGGTGGTGGCCAAGGACCCTATCAAGTCCGGCGAATCCTACGAGGCAGCCGTGCGCCTGGCGCTCGACCGCAGCCAGTTGCCCAAGCCCTTCCAGGTCGATGCGATTACCGACAGCGCCTTGCACGTCGAGGCCAAAGTCCTGCGCTGGCAATTTGCGGCTCCCGCGGTGGCACCATGAGGGTAGCCCTTGCTGTATTTGCAGCGCTCGGCGCGATCATGCTGTTCCTGCTCGCATCGGCGTCGGCCAATACGGCGCTGTTTGCAGAGAACTATCCCTGGCTGCTGGCGATCAATGGTGTCGCCGCGGTCGCGCTGCTGGTGCTGGTCGGACTTCAACTGAGTCGTCTGCGCCGCGATTTTCGAAGCGGGGTATTCGGCTCGCGCCTCAAATTCCGCCTGTTGCTGATGCTGTCCCTGATGGCGGTGCTGCCCGGCGCGCTGGTATACGGCGTTTCGATGCAGTTTGCGGTGAAGAGCATCGACTCGTGGTTCGACGTGCGCGTCGATGCCGCGCTGGAAGGTGGCCTCAATCTCGGCCGCAGCGTACTCGACACCCTGCAGGCCGAATTGCTGGCCAAGGCCCGCGATGCGGCGCTGGATCTGGGGGATGGCGGCTTCGTCAGCCCGAGCCGGCTGAACCGGCTGCGCGAACAGACCGGCGCCCAGACCGCGACGCTGCTGACGCTGTCCGGTCAGGTGCTCGGCAGCAGTTCGGGGGAGCTGCGTAGTCTGGTGCCTTCGGTGCCGGCGCCCAGCCAGCTGCGTGCGGCGCGCAGCGGGCGCGGGCTGGCAATGATCGGCGACGGCGAGGGCGGCGGCTTGATGCTGCGTGCATTGGCGCCGGTGAGCAGCAGCAGCATCAATCTCGATCCGCAGATCCTGCAATTGACGCTGGCGGTGCCCGCCTCGATTGCGAAGAGCGCCGAAAACGTCGAGGCGGCGCACCGCGACTATCAGGAACTGCAACTCGGGCGCACGGGCCTCAAGCGCATCTACACCCTGACCCTGACGCTGGCCTTGCTGCTCGCGTTGTTCGCCGCGATCGCGCTGGCTTTCTTTCTCGCCGAGCGCCTGGCGCGCCCGCTGCTGATCCTGGCCGAAGGCACGCAGGCGGTGGCAAGCGGCGACTACACGCCGCGCGCGACGGTGGAAGCATCCGATGAACTGGGCGTGCTGACGCATTCCTTCAACAGCATGACGCATCAGTTGAGCGAGGCGCGCGCGCAGGCCGAGCATCATCGCCAGGAGATGGAGGCCGCGCAGGCCTATCTGGAATCCGTGCTGGCGAACCTGTCGGCCGGCGTGCTGGCTTTCGACCTGCGCTTTCGCCTGCGGGCGGCGAATCGCGGCGCGCTGGCGATTCTCGGAGACGATTTGAATGGCTTCGAACAGACGCGCCTGCAGGACTGGCCGCGCCACGAGACGCTGGCCGGGGCCATTCTGGGCGGTTTCGCGCAACGCGGCGACGAATGGCAGGAACAGCTTGAAATCGTGCGTCCGGACGGCATGCCGCAGGCCTTGCTGGTGCGCGGCACGGCGCTGCCGGCAGCGGGCGGCGGCGGCTATGTGGTGGTGTTCGACGACATCACGCGGCTGATCGCCGCGCAGCGCTCCGCGGCATGGGGCGAGGTGGCGCAGCGACTTGCGCACGAAATCAAGAATCCGCTGACGCCGATCCAGCTTTCCGCCGAGCGGCTGCAACTCAAGCTGGCCGACCAGTTGACGGGCCCCTCGCGGGAGTTGCTGGATCGTGCGACGCAGACCATCGTCAATCAGGTCGAAGCGATGAAGAACATGGTCAACGATTTTCGCGATTACGCGCGCACACCGCTGCCGCAGCTCGCCGCGGTCGATCTGCAGGGCCTGCTCGGCGAAGTCCTCGGCCTCTATGAGAATTCGCAGGCCGTCATCGCCGTTACCTGCCCGCGAAGCGGAGTCCCAGGTACGCAGAGCGAGCCAGCGCCGACTTCTGCACCCCTGCCGCCGGTGCTGGCCGACGCCAACCAGTTGCGTCAGGTGTTGCACAACGTGCTGACCAACGCGCAGGATGCGCTTGCCGACACGGCGGATGCGCGCATCACGATCGCCGCGACGCAGGAAGGATCGCGCGCGCGGCTCACGGTGGCTGACAACGGCCCGGGATTTCCGGCGCAGATTCTTTCGCGCGCCTTCGAGCCCTATGTCACCACCAAGTCGAAGGGCACCGGGCTGGGGCTGGCGATCGTGAAGAAGATAGTGGATGACCATGGCGGCGAGATTCGCCTGGCGAACAATCATGGCGGTGAGGTAAGCATCTGGCTGCCGCTGGCAACGCCGGATGCGGCAAAGGGAGTTTAGGGAAATGCCGAAGATACTGGTGGTCGACGACGAAATCGGGATACGCGAACTGCTCTCGGAGATTTTGCGCGACGAAGGTCACGACGTTCAGCTCGCGGAAAACGCCGGGGCGGCGAGGATGGCGCGCGAGGCCGGACGACCCGACATGGTTTTGCTCGACATCTGGATGCCCGATACCGACGGCATTACGCTGCTGAAGGAATGGGCCGGCAACGGCCAGCTCAACATGCCGGTGGTGATGATGTCGGGCCACGCCACGATCGACACCGCGGTGGAGGCGACGCGGATCGGCGCGCTGGATTTCCTGGAAAAGCCGATCGGCATGCAGAAGCTGCTGGCGGCGGTGAAGAAGGCGCTCGAGCGCAGCGCGCGTCATGTCGGCGGCGGTTTGTCGCTGGGCGCGTTTGCGCGCCCGGGCCCGCTGCGCGACCTCAAGCGCCGGCTGGACCAGGTGCTGGCAAAGAGTCCGCTGCTGGTGCTGCGTGCCGCGCCCGGCGGCATTGTCGAACTGGTGGCGCGCACGGCACAGGTTCCCGGGAAGCCCTGGGTCGATCTGGCTCACGATTCGAACCCCCTCAGCGTCGAGGTGCTGCAGCGTGTCGCCGGCGGCGTGCTGTGGTGCGAGGAGCTGGCGCGCCTGACGCGGCTGCAGCAGAAGAACCTGTTGTTCGCTGCCGATCGCCTCGACCGTTACAGCCTGCGCCTGGTGGCGGCGACCACGCACAGCAGCGCGGAGCTGGTCGCCCTGGGCTGGGAGGAGGCGGCGCTGGCGCGGCTGTTCGAAACGGGGCTGGGCGTGCCCAGCCTAGCCGAACTGAAGGACGAAGTGCCGGACATTGCGGCGCATCTGCTGACGCAGTTGATGGAAAGCGACGAGATTCCGCTGCGGCGGTTTTCCAGCGCCGCCCTCAACGCCTTGCGCCAGCATGTCTGGAGCGGCGGCTACGCCGAGCTCAAGGGCGCGGTGAAGTCGCTGGCGCTGGCCAGTCTGGGCGAGGAAATCGGCGAAGAAGAAGCGCTGCAACTGCTGGCGCCGGCCGGCGAACCGAACCTCGTGCCGGCGGGCCTGGCGCCGGAAGTCATCGAGCTGCCCCTGCGCGAGGCGCGCGAAGCCTTCGAGCGCATGTATTTCGCCTACCACCTGGCCAAGGACGGCGGCAACATGACGCGGCTGGCGGAAAAGACCGGGCTGGAGCGCACGCATCTGTATCGCAAGCTCAAAGACCTCGGACTGCGCTGATGCGGATCGTCATCCTCGGCGCCGGCCAGGTCGGCGCCTCCGTCGCAGAGGCGCTGGCCTCGGAAACCAACGATGTCACGGTGGTCGACCAGAACAGCCTCAGCCTCGCGCAACTGGCGGATCGTCTCGACGTGCGCACCGTAACCGGCAATGCGGCGCTCCCGTCGGTGCTCAGGAGCGCCGGCATCGAGGATGCCGAAATGCTGGTGGCGGTGACGCAGTCGGACCAGACCAACCTGGTCGCCTGCAAGATCGCGCAGAACATGTTCAACGTGCCGACCCGCATCGCGCGCCTGCGCGGGGTTGATTTCATCGCCGATCAGGCCCTGCTGGCCGACGACATGTTCGCGGTCAACCATGCCATGTGTCCGGAGCAGGACGTCACCGACTACATCTCCCGCCTGGTGGCATTCCCCGAGGCGCTGCAGGTGCTCGAATTTGCCGATGGCAAGGCGACGCTGGTTTGCGTGCGCGCCTATGAAGGCGGCTTGCTGGTCGGCAAGCAGATACAGTCCATGCGCGAACACCTGCCGCCGGAAGTCGATGCCCGCATCGTGGCGATCTTCCGCGAGCATCAGCCGGTCGACCCCACCGGGAAAACCATAATCGAAGCCGGCGACGAGGTGTTTCTGCTCGCCGCCACGGAACACATCCGGCCCGTGCTGCTTGAGCTGCGGCGCATGCAGGAGCCGGTGAAGCGCATCATGATCGCCGGCGGCGGCAATATCGGGGCGCGCGTCGCCGCGGCGCTGGAGAAGCAGCACCAAGTCAAGGTGATCGAGTGCGATGCGCGTCGCGCCGAGCTGATCGCCACGCGCTTCCGGGATACCCTGGTGCTCTGCGGCGAAGCGACCGACGAGAAAGTGCTGGCACAGGAAAACATCGACGAAATGGACATGTTCCTCGCCCTGACCAACGATGACGAGGACAACATCATGGCCGCGTCGCTGGCCAAGCGTCTCGGCTGCAAGCGCGTGCTGGCGCTGATCAACCGCCGCGCCTATGCAGACATGGTGCAGGGCGGGCCGATCGACATCGGCCTCTCGCCGGCGCAGGTTTCGATTGGTTCGCTGCTGGCGTTCGTTCGCCACGGCGACGTGGCGCGGGTACACAGCCTGCGGCGCGGCGCGGCCGAGGCACTGGAGTTGATCGTCCATGGCGACCGCAACAACTCGAAGGTGGTCGGTCGCCGCATCGAGGAACTGCCCGTGATCAAGGGAGCGCACATCGGCGCCATCCTGCGCAAGGGCCCGCCGAAAACCGTGTTGCAGGACGGCTTTCCGGTCACCGTCGCAGGAGACGAGGTCATCATTCCCCATCACGACACGGCGATCGAGGCCGACGATCATGTCGTGGTGTTCTGCACGCGCAAGGCGCAGATACCGCAGGTGGAAAAGCTGTTCCAGGTCGGCGTCAATTTCTTCTGAACGACTGATCATGGAACGCTATTACCCGGTGGTTCGCGTCTTCGGCGTGCTGCTGATGGGCTTTGCGCTCGCCATGCTGGTGCCGCTGATCGTTTCCTGGTCGCTGCGCGACGGCGCCCAGTCGGCCTACGACGAGGCCTTCCTGCTGACATTCGGCACCGGCGCGGCGCTGTGGTGGGCGGCGCGCCACGAGAAGCGCGAGCTCAAGGTGCGCGACGGCTTTCTCATGGTGGTCATGGTCTGGTCGCTGCTGCCGGTGTTCGCAGGACTGCCGCTGATCTTGCAACTCGGCGTGTCCTTCACCGACGCCTACTTCGAGGCGATGTCGGGGCTCACCACTACAGGTTCAACGGTGTTGTCGGGGCTCGACAAACTGCCGCCGTCGATCAATCTGTGGCGCGGCATGATGGTCTGGCTCGGCGGCATGGGCCTGATCGTGCTGGCCGTGGCCATCCTGCCCTTGCTGGGCATCGGCGGCCGGCAGATGTTCAAGGCCGAGACGCCGGGACCCATGAAGGATTCGCAGTTGACGCCGCGCATGACGCAGACCGCCAAGGGGCTCTGGGCCGTCTATGCGGGTGTGACGGTGCTGTGCATTCTCAGTCTGCGCTGGGCCGGCATGAGCTGGTTCGACGCGGTGATGCATGCCTTCACCACCATGGGGCTGGGCGGATTTTCCAGCCATGACGCGAGTTTCGGCTACTGGAATTCGCCGGCCATCGAGGCCGTCGTCATCGTCTTCATGCTCCTCGCCGGAATGAACTTCGCGACCATGTTTCTCGCCCTCCACGGACATTCGTTTCAGCCGTATCTGCGCGATCCGGAGGCGCGCTGGTTTCTCGCAGTGACCCTCGCCAGCGTGCTCGGCATCGCCATCTACCTGTGGGCGCAGGGAACCTACCCGAACTTCCTGACGGCCTTGCGCCACAGCGCCTTCAATCTGGTGTCGATCGCCACCACCACGGGATTCGCCAGCGTCGATTTCAACCTGTGGCCTGCCTTCGCTCCCCTGTGGATGCTGTTCCTCAGCAGCTTCGTCACCAGCGCCGGCTCCACCGGCGGCGGCATCAAGATGATCCGCGCCATCATCCTTTACAAGCAGGTGTATCGGGAATTGCTGCGCGCGATGCACCCGAATGTCGTCTGGCCGGTGCGCATCGGCGGCAATCCGGTGCCGCACAACATCCTGTTCGCCGTGCTGGCCTTCAGCTTCATGTACATGACCAGCATCGCCACGCTGACCTTGCTGATGTCATTCAGCGGCCTCGACATCGTCACCGCCTTCTCGGCCGTGGTCGCCAGCATCAACAACACCGGGCCGGGGCTGAACCAGGTCGGCCCGGCGACCACATATGAAGTGCTGACGGATTTCCAGACCTGGGTCTGCACCTTCGCCATGCTGCTCGGCCGGCTGGAGATCTTCACCCTGCTGGTGGTGCTGACGCCGGCCTTCTGGCGACGCTAGTGCGATAATTGCGTCTTTGTCACGCTGGATTGCCGCTCATGTCACCCTCGACCCGCCCCAAGAACGACACCTTTCTGCGTGCCTTGCTGCGCGAACCCGTCGAGTACACCCCCGTCTGGCTGATGCGGCAGGCGGGCCGCTACCTGCCCGAGTACAACGAGACACGCCGCCGCGCCGGCAGCTTTCTCAACCTGTGCAAGAACCCGCAGCTCGCCTGCGAGGTGACGCTGCAGCCGCTGTCGCGCTTCGAGCTCGACGCCGCCATCCTGTTTTCCGACATTCTGACCGTGCCCGACGCGATGGGTCTCGGCCTGTATTTCGTCGAAGGCGAGGGGCCGAAGTTCGAACGCCCGCTGCGCGAGGAATGGGCGATTCGCGACCTGACCGCTCCCGACCCCAACGTACACCTGCGCTACGTGATGGATGCGGTGGTCGAGATTCGCCGTGCGCTGGCCGGCGCGGTGCCGCTGATCGGCTTTTCCGGCAGCCCGTGGACCCTGGCCTGCTACATGGTCGAAGGCGGCTCCGGTTCGGCGACCGATTACCGCACGGTCAAGACCATGCTCTACGACCGCCCCGATCTGTTGCACCACATCCTGGCGGTCACGGCCACGGCGGTGACCGACTACCTCAACGCCCAGATCGAGTCAGGTGCGCAAGCCGTCATGATTTTCGATTCCTGGGGCGGGGCCCTGTCGCATGCGGCCTACCGCGAGTTCTCGCTGGACTACATGCAGCGCATCATGAGCGGCCTGAAGCGCAGCCACGATGGCGAGCGCGTCCCCTGCATCGTGTTCACCAAGGGCGGCGGGCAATGGCTGGAGGCGATCGCCGACATCGGCTGCGATGCGGTCGGCCTCGACTGGACTACCGATCTGGGCGAAGCAAGGCGGCGCGTCGGCGCTCGTGTTGCATTGCAGGGCAATCTCGATCCGATGGCCTTGTTCGCATCGCCGGACAAGATTGCGGCGGAAACGCGGCGCGTGCTCGACAGTTTCGGCGCTGACGCCGGCGGAAATAATTCCGGTGGCCATGTCTTCAATCTCGGTCACGGAATCAATCAATTTACCCCGCCCGAGAACGTCAAGATTCTGGTTGACACCGTGCACAGCCACAGCCGGCGCGGGTCCGCGCGAGACTGATTTGGCAGCGGCCAACGGGGGTGCGGTTCGAGCCGCTTGCTCCCGTGAAAAAGGCCGTCCGGCAAGGCTTGCCGAGGGGGTGAAAAAATGCCTCCTGCTGTTGACTTATGCACAGAAGTGGGTCACGCATGGAAAACTGCGCCATCTGTTCGGGGATTTTTGCAGCAAGATCATAACTTGTTGTTTTTGAACGATATTATGTTGTTCAAATATTGCGCAGGGGTGACAATCGCTTTGCCGGACGGCCACTTAGGCGGGTTCCCTGACGCTTACTCACAAAGTTATCCACAGAATTTGTGGGTAAGCCATTTTTTCTTTTGCAGCAAAGGCTTGAGGGCTTATGCAAAGAATTTGTCGAGCATTGATCGGCAAGCATCTGAGCTGACGTGAACATCGTTCGTGTCGCCCTCGATTTGCCTTTGCCGAGACTGTTCGACTATCTCGCGCCGGACTCTAACGAAAGTGATATCGGTCGGAGGGTGACGGTCCCATTCGGCAAGGGTTCGCGCACTGGGATTATCGTTGAGGTGGCCACCGCGAGCGAACATCCTGATGCGAAGCTGAAAGCGGTCACCGGGATTCTGCGCGACATGCCTGCCTTGCCTGCCGAATGGCTGGCGCTGTGCGAATTTTGTGCGCGCTACTACCAGACGCCGCTGGGCGAAGTGACCTCTTTCGCCCTGCCGCCGATGCTGCGTCGCGGCAAGCTGCCGCGCCTCAAGAAGGCGGCGGTGGAAATCGCCGCATCGCCGGCGTCGTCCGCAAGGGATACCGTCCCCGGCGCAGGCGCCGGGGATATAACTGTTCCACCTCTCTCCAGGCCTGCGCTGCCGCAACTGATGGCGGCACAACAAGCAGCAGTGGCCGCCATTTTCGACACGGCTGGTTTCCACGCCATGCTGCTGCATGGCGTCACCGGCAGCGGCAAGACGGAGGTCTATCTGCGCGCCATCGATGCCGTGCTGGCGAGCGGCGGCCAGGCGCTGATGCTGGTGCCGGAGATCGCGCTGACGCCGCAACTCGAGGGCCGCGTCGCGGCGCGCTTTCCCGGCGCGCACATTGTTTGCGCCAACAGCGGCATGGCCGATGCGGCGCGTGCCCGCGGCTTCATCGAGGCGCTGACCGGTCGCGCCGAGATCGTGCTGGGCACCCGGCTCGCCGTGTTCATGCCCATGCCGCGCCTGCAGCTGATCATCGTCGACGAAGAACACGACGCCTCCTTCAAGCAGCAGGAAGGCCTGCGCTATTCGGCGCGCGATGTCGCGGTCTGGCGCGCCCATCAGTTGAACATCCCGATCGTGCTCGGCTCGGCGACGCCCTCGCTGGAGACCTTCCATCACGCCAGCACCGGGCGCTACCGCCTGCTCGAGCTGCCCGAGCGCGCCGTGGCCGAAGCCATGCCCGTGGTGCGCATCGTCGACACGCGGCGCGAGAAGCTGCAGGAAGGCCTTTCCGCCGCCCTGCTCACCGGCCTGCAGCAGCGGCTGGAACGAGGCGAGCAAAGCCTGGTGTTTCTCAACCGGCGCGGTTATGCGCCGGTGCTGGCCTGTCCGCCTTGCGGCTGGATCTCGCGCTGCCAGCGCTGCGCCGCCAACCTGGTGCTGCATCTGGCCGACCAGCGTCTGCGCTGCCACCACTGCGGTTTCGAGGCGCAGATTCCGCGCGCCTGTCCCGACTGCGGCAACGTCGATCTGCTGCCTTTCGGGCGCGGCACACAGCGGCTCGAAACCATGCTCGTCGACCGCTTTCCCGAGGCGCGTGTGCTGCGCATCGACCGCGATTCGGCGAGCACGCCGAAAAAATGGCAGGCGCTGCTCGCCACCATCCATGCCGGCGAGGCCGACATCCTGGTCGGCACGCAAATGCTGGCCAAGGGCCACGACTTTCCGCTGCTCACGCTGGTCGGCGCCGTGGGCGCCGATGCCGCGCTATTCGCCGCCGACTTCCGCGCCCCCGAACGGCTCTTCGCGCAACTCATGCAGGTCGGCGGCCGCAGTGGTCGCGCCGATTTGCCCGGCGAGGTGCTGATCCAGACCGAGTATCCCGACCATCCGCTGTACCGGGCGCTGGTCGATCACGACTACGTGCGCTTCGCCCGTTCGCAGCTCGACGAACGCCGCATCGCCGGCTTCCCGCCCTTCAGCTTCCAGGCCATGCTGCGTGCCGAGGCGCGCAGCATGGAGCAGTCGCTGGCTTTCCTCGCGGCCGCGCGCGAAGCCGCCGCGATGTTGCCAAATTCGCTGGCAGACGGCGTCACGCTCTACGACCCGGTGCCGATGCGCCTGCAGCGCCTGATGACGCTGGAGCGCGGCCAGCTGCTGGTCGAATCCCTCAGCCGCCCCGCCTTGCAGGCTTTTCTGGCGAAGTGGATGGAACAGCTCTACGCACTGAAAATGCCAGGCGGACTACGCTGGCACCTTGACGTCGATCCGCTGGAGTTCTAGGCTTTCCTCAGAAACCACAGCCAGCTTGCCACCTGCAGCGCCAACAGCCCGCCGAAAGTGATCTGGTAAGCAGCGCGCAGCGCGTAGCCGCCGGCCTGCAGGGCGTCCACCGCGGCGCCGAAGCCCCACTGGATGCAGAAGGCGCCGACGAAGACCATCAGGTTCAGTGCGGTGTTGACGCGTCCGGCCAGGGCAGGATTGTAGTGACCCTGCAACAGCGCATAGGCCAGATTGCCGACCGAGAAGACCAGTCCGAAGATGAACCACAGGGGTTCGCCCGGTGCGGCGCCGAGCACGATCAGCAAGGTGGCCACCAGTCCGATTCCCATGCCGACCTGCAGCAGGCGCAGCGGGCCGAGTCCGCGCGCGGCGAGCGGCGCGACGCCGAAGGCAATGCCGAGAAATCCGACCAGCATGCCGCTGCCCATCAGCAGCAGATGGTGGGCCGCCGCCTCGCGCGGGAGGCCCGAGAAGTTCATCAGCCAGGGTACGGCCCACAGTCCCTGCAAGGCCAGAAAGCCGCCGATGATCAGCGTCGATTGCGGCGCATAGCGCCAGAAGGCGCTGCTGGAGAGCACTTCGGCGAGGCCGGCAAGCTGGCTGCGCAGCGATTCCTGCGCGCCGCCGCGGGGCTTTTCCGGGGTGCTGAAAATTCCGGCGGCGGCGGCGAGGCCGGCGACGGCCAGCGCCACGAATACGGCGCGCCAGCCGAACTGCGGAATCGCCCAGGACAGCGGCGTCGATGCCGTCAGCGCGCCGAGGCCGCCGGCGGCCATGATGGCGGCATTGAGCGAGGCTTGCCGCTCGGTGCCGAACCACTGGCTGAAGGCCTTGAAGGACGCCATCAGGCAGGCCGACACGCCGAGTCCGATCAGCGCCCGCGCCACCGCCAGTTCGGTCAGCGAATTGCCGACGGCGAACAGCGCGCAGCCGGCGGCGGCGATCAGCAGCAGGAAGGCCTCGACGCGGCGTGCGCCGTAGCGGTCCAGGGCGAGGCCCAGCGGCAGTTGCACGGCGCCGAAGGTGAGCAGATAGGCGCTGGTCAACAGGCCCAGATCGGCGGCCGAGACGCCGAGTTCGCGCGTCAGTTCGGGCGCGATGACGGCATTGACGTTGCGCAGGAAGTAGGAAAAGTAATAGCCGGCGGCAAAGGGCAGAAACACGCGCAACCACAAATTCATTCACTGCTCCCGTTGTTGCGCAGCCACTCGGCGCGCTGCATGAGTTTACCCGTCCATTGCGGGTCGAGCCCCGTGGCATAGGCCAGCCGGAGTATGGCCGCAACCGGAGGCCGTGGTGTGTGGGTTACGCGCAAGAATTCGGTGAGCGTTACCGCGTCGGCGGGACGCTCGATGTGTTCCAGCCGGTCGCCCGCGGCGACTTCTCCTTCCTCGAGCACCCGGTAGTACCAGCCGGCGAGGCCATGTCCGGCAATGAAGGCCGCGACGCCCTCGCAGGCGGTGCGGGTGTCGATCTTCCAGCAAGGCGTGCGCGGTTGCGAAACCTGGATGCGCGCGCTGCCGATCGCGAACACGTCGCCGATGCAGACATCATGCTCCGTCATGCCGCGGGTCGAAATGTTTTCGCCGAGGCCGCCGGGCGTCAGGTGTTGTGCCTCGGGAAAGGCCGCCGCCAGCTTTGCGTAGTGTTCGGCCGGATACTGGTGCAGCGCCTTGCCGCCGCCGCCATGCGCCCGGCGGTCCGCTTGGGTATCGCCGGCAAGGCCGTCCGTCGTCAGCCGGCAGCGGCCGGTCACCGGCGTTTTGACAATCGCACTGCTGCGGCTGTCGCCCGCGAGCCGGGCGACCTGGCCGGCGAACAGCGCGTCTACCGCGACGGCCGGGTTCATGGCCACAACCACGCCGCGCCGCGCACGCCGGAAGAATCGCCGTGCCGGTGTTTGAGCAGGCGAGTGGCGACCCGATCGGAGAACACATGTTCGCCCCACAGGCGCGGCACATTTTCGTAGAGGCGGTCCATGTTCGAAACTCCGCCACCGAGCACGATCACGTCGGGGTCGAGGATGTTGATGATTTGCGCCAGTGCGCGCGCCAGGCGCGCTTCGTAGCGCTGCAAGGTGGCTTCGCAGTCCTTGTCGCCGGACGCGGCATGCTTTGCGATTTCAGTTGCCTGAAAGTCGGCGCTCGTGGCACGGCGATGATCCGCAGAAAGACCCGGGCCGGAGAGATACAACTCGACACAACCCTTGCGCCCGCAATAGCAGGCCTCCTGGTGATGCTCGCCCGGCATCGGGTTGTGGCCCCATTCGCCGGCGATGGCATTGGCGCCGGAGAGTACCCGGCCGTCGATAACGATGCCGCCGCCGACGCCGGTGCCGAGTATCACGCCGAACACCACCTGCGCCCCGGCACCGGCGCCGTCGATCGCTTCGGACAGCGCAAAGCAGTTGGCGTCGTTGGCGATGCGTACTTCGCGCTGCAGCAGGTCCTGAAGATCTTGCCGCAGCGGCTTGCCGATCAGACAGGTCGAGTTCGCGTTCTTGATCAGTCCGGTGGCGAGCGATTCCGCGCCGGGAATGCCGACGCCTACCGTTGCCTGCCCGCGAAGCGGAATTCCAGGTACGCAAAGCGAGCCAGCGCCGACTTTCAGCTCCGCCGCCTCGACAAGACCGGCGACTGCCTTGACCGTCGCCGGGTAATCGCCCTGCGGCGTCGCCACACGTTCGCGCAGCAACACCCCACCTTCATCGCCCAGCGCGATGATTTCGATCTTGCTGCCGCCGAGGTCGACGCCAAGCCGCATCAGGAAACGCTTACCGTCATTTGCCGAAAAGTCCCTTGAGCTTGTCTTTCGCCTTGTCCCCGACCTTGCTCTT
>Ga0172380_10006786_pt1 | contig 13135 bp, 10 predicted proteins | sample Leawe162metaG_FD_119747 | JGI IMG/M metagenome (GOLD analysis project Ga0172380, IMG submission 119747) | Leachate microbial communities from a municipal landfill in Southern Ontario, Canada - Leachate well 162 metaG | ecosystem: Engineered > Solid waste > Landfill > Unclassified | place... | reverse complement strand
GTGAACTGACAGATACACCCCGTCAGGTCTCCACTTCGTTCAAGACCTGACGGAACAAAAAACGTACGTTGCTACGGCAAACAGACAACCTTACGAACTACCACTACTTCCTTGCCTGAACTCACAGCGACAAAATAGACCCCCGCCGACGGTGCTTGCCACGTGAACATCTGCTCGCCTGCCCCGTACGACAGGCGTCCCCGCCTGTCATTCAACTCCCCGACAAGCCTGCATGACACATCGAAGACTTCGACCCGGTAATCGCCTCGTGTAGAGCGGTTAATGTGATATTGACTCGGGAGATGAAGAACTCTTGCGGACGAATTTCGATATTTTCTTTTGGAACGCTAACCCAGTTTTCGCCACTCGTTAAGATGCACAACCTATGGTAGAGCACTCCGCCGACAAAAGAAGAATTATATGAACTAATGAAATCTTGAAAGCCATCGCCGTTGTAATCACCGTTAGCGCCGAGTAACGTACCTAACCCGGTATATTGCTCACCATAAGTTTCGGCAATACTGATCCGAATATCGGGATCGCGCCTGATATCTTCACCACCAAAATGAACGTGCAGTTCACCTTCCCCGAAGTAGGCGGCCGGGTTAGTAGTGATAATATCTCCGTAGCCGTCGTTATTGTAATCACCACCGGTGATCTGACCGAGAAAACTCGATATCAGGTGATTACCGGCCAACGTCACATCAGGCTCAAAATCTGGCTCGTCGCTACCGTAGAACAGGTAATAGCCATCGTAGTCAACTCTTCCGTCAGAGCCAACATAATAGAATCCCCAATCATCGTAACCATCTCCATTGACATCGGGTAACATGGCAAACTCAACCAATCGGCGAGGCTCAAATATATCGGAGCTGACACGTAAATATGTCAAAGAATCCATTGGATCACCGCCAAGATAAATCTCAATATTTGAATGATCTTTCAGAATAAAATCATCACAACCGTCGTTGTTAATGTCGTAACCCGCCGACCAACCGAATGAATGATCCCATCGCGGAGGTGGATAAGCTACATTCCAGTCCGGAATTGTATCGAAATCTTCTGAACCAAAGAAAATAGATAAATATGCAGATCGATCCTCAACTTCGCCTTTTATTGCAGTGAGAATATCTTTATATCCATCACCATTAAAATCGGCGGGTCTATTTCCATAAGATTGATTACTGACAACGTAGTAAGAATCAATTGGGGTAGTCATTACAAAATCAGGAATAGAGTCCAATTCATTAAATCCTTTAAATAGACTCAGTTGTGATCGTACAATTCTGTCGTTATCCATAACGAAAGCTTGAATCACAATCCATTTATCGTTGACAGAATCTAATCTTCCGCCGAAACAAATTGTGCCTGGAACTACACTGCTAGTGCCTTGGAATAGGGTAGTTTGATAATTGTTGAGCCTATTGTCTCCAAAATATATTTTAATTGCATTAACATGGTCAGGTTGATAGTTTAAGTCATGAGAAATAATCAGATCGTCAATTTGATCACCATTTTGATCGCCAACCCAACAGAACTGATCTCCGTATCCGATTGAGTCTGGCGTTCCGTAAAGCTCTCCAATCATCCTCGGTGGATCGAATGCCAGCGCCGCTCCCGCCGTCAGCAGCAGAGCACAAACCAACAGTGCCATACCGGCGACTTTGGTTGCCGTCCGCTTCGGGCGAAGGCAAGCTTCGCCCATACGGTTTTTCATGTATTTACTCATCATACTTCAATATAATCCCTCCCGCCCCAAAACCAAGCGAGGGCTCGCCTCCCGGCAAACCCTCGACTCTTCCTTCTCTTCGCACTTGGCGCACTCTTACTTGCCTTTGTAAGCCTTTTTAACAAGTTTATCCAGATAACCCTTGGGATCGGCTAACAGGTCGGGAGTTACGCTAACCCTGTCCTTCCCGATCAACTTCAATCCGAGATCGTAGTCTTTCAAAACCGCGTCGAGCCAGTTCCGCATCGAGATGCCCGCATGCATGGCTTCAGCTTGTGCTGCCAGTTCCGCGGCAGGTGTGAATTCGAGTAAGATTCCGCTCCGGTCAAAAAACCTCTCCGCAAAATCTTCTGCGATCGCGCGCGGGAGTATGGAACGTAACCCGGCTTCGGGGTCGTGATAAACTTCAGCCGTAATGTGTACTCGTTTCGCGTGGGCAGAGGGTAGTGATCGTTCAAACGGCAAAAGCATTCGCTCAATGACTCCTACCAAACCACGTGCGCCGGTTCCCACTTTGGCAGCTTCCCGTGCCACTAAACGTAAAGCCTCGTCGTCGAATGTCAGGTCGATCCCGTATGCCGCAAAATCGCGTTTCTTGCTAACAACCACCGAACTGTTCGGGTTCTTCAACACTCCGAAGAGCCCGTCTTCCGTTAATTCATCGAGGTAGGTCATCACCGGTATTCGACCGACAAATTCCGACTCAAAGCCGTACTGAACAAGATCGGCAGAATGGAGCTTGTTGAGCAAAAAGGTCGTGTCGGTATCCCCCGTCATGGCTGCGCCGGTGAATCCCATCCCGCCTTTTTTCAATCGTCTGGAGATCATTTCCGGCAAACCATTAAAAGCGCCTGACATGACGAACAGAATATCTCGCGTGTTCACTCGTTTTCGTGCTGCCTTACCGGTACGCTGAGTTTCCATTACAGCTTCCATCTGGCTGGCGAGATCGTGTGGAACCTTCATATCGACTTCAGTCTCTTCCATCAGTTTCAGCAAGTTGCGCTGAACGCCGCTTCGGGAGACATCCGGTCCGTAAAAGTTACCCGACGAGGCAATTTTGTCTATCTCATCGATGTAAATAATGCCGTATTCGGCAAGCTTAATGTCCCCGCCCGATTGATGTACCAGTTCCCGAACCAAATCTTCCACGTCTCCGCCAACGTAGCCGGTCTCGGAAAATTTTGTGGCATCTCCTTTAACGAACGGAACATTGAGCTTGTTGGCGATCAACCGGATAAGATAGGTTTTGCCAACACCGGTCGGCCCGATCACCATCATGTTCGATTTGACATGCCCGATGATGCGCGGAAGCTCGGTCTTTCGCCGTTCGAGTGCCATCCGGTGGAAATGAGTGCAAATCTTTGTAGCGATCACTTCAATGGCATGATCCTGACCGACCACATAGTTTTTCAAATAGGCTATCAAATCTTCCGGTAGCGTGTCGAAGCGGATATCGTCGATCGAAGGTTCGCGCGATTTCGATGCGGGGGGCGCGCCTTGTTCGTCCGCGTCGGGAATTGATTCGCTCAGCAAATCGCGGACACGGGTGTCAATTCTAAAAGTAGATCTATCTTCGTTCAAAGTCCCTCTTGGGTAAAGTCTCATTTCATCAGGCCAGATGGCAACGACCTGACGAAAAAAACAGGTTCGGTTTGGACGGGCAGTAATACTGCCTGTTAAGCCCAAACAAGTTAAACGTTCATTCTCGCGATTTGTGCCGGTGAATCGTGATTGTGGCAACTATATTGAAAAATATTCCGACTCTCAGGAGCGTTTTTGCCCATGCAAGCCGCGTTCGCGCTTGAACATGTACTCCCATGAACGGCTGTAACAAGTCGTTGACACGAGCTCCCACCCCCTTGAGCCGAGGTCGTGAAAGAGTCGGTCACGGTCGGGTCTTGTGGCCATTGCGCCTTCGAAGGGCGGTATGTCTGCAGGGTCGCCATCGACGTAGCAGGCATGCGAACCGAGTTCGCCATAACGAACTTCGACGCGGAGGTAGTCCCATTGAATCATAGTAATTCCAATAAACGTAAAAGGTTTATCAAAGTAACACGACGCTCATGCCCGGGTTTCCCGATCCGAGGTCGGGATCTTCATCTAATTCCGGGCATTGTTCAATCATCCACTCGCTGGTCGGATCGCCGTATGCCCAAGACTCGCCGGGAGAGAAGGCGCGTATCAAGCCTTCCTTCTGGCGCTGTCGGAGCGAACTCTGGATTCCTATACGAATTTTCCCGCCAACGCCTTGAGAACCATAGCCGTGGATCAGGATGATCGCCGAGACGCCGTCTCGTCGTGCCGACCTCAAAGCGTCAGCGAAAATTCGCCTCGCCTGATCGACAGTAGGCATCCCCTCTTTCAGGTTGAGGTGGCGGATATTATCCTTCATCCCTCATTCCTCAAGAGTTCCCCACTCCGACGGTCACATTCCTGAATCGGGTTGGCGCTGCGCCGTGGCTCATTTCGGCAGTCTGACCGGGCTGACCTTTGCCGCAGTTGTGAACGCCCCAGAGCACCCAGTTCTTCTCGTTGGCTATGCCATCGACACTTCCCCAGAACTTCGGGGTGATGCCTTGATAGTTGGCGTTCTTATAAAGCTGACCTTTCTTTCCGCCCTTGATGTCCCAAGCGGCTTCGACGCCGAACTGGAAGTTGAGTCGCCACTGGTCGATTGACCAGGAACGATTGGTCTCGAGCCAAAGCCCTCCCTCAGTATCGGCAAGAAGATCGGGTAACTCAAACGATCCGGGCATCAGTGACAAGTTGGTAATGCGAACGATGGGGATGTTGACCCAGCCTTCGGCGCGACTGTTGCCAACGGAACGATCAGCACCGATGGCATGTGCGAGTTCACGGTTAAATTGGTAATTGACAAACTGCCCGTCTTTCACCAGATGCCAGCGTTGCGCCCTTACCGCATCGTCATCCCAACCTATAGTCGCCAAACCTCCTGGCACTGTCGAGTCACAGACGAGGTTGACCAAGTCAGATCCGTAACGGAAATTCCTGAGCTTCTCGGTTGTGGCAAAGCTCATCCCGGCGTAGTTCGCTTCCATACCGAGCACCCTGTCGAGTTCAGTGGCATGACCGACTGACTCATGGATCTGCAAGCCGAGTTGACTACCGTCAATGATGACGTCGCGTTGGCTATGCGGAAGCGTCGGTGCTGTCAAAAGCGCAACCGCCTCCTCGCGGACTCGTTCGGCGTTTTCGAGTAAATGTAATCCACGCACCATCTCGTAGCCCTGAGTCATGTATTGACCACGGAACGAGTTCGGATAACTACGCACTTGAACCTCATCGTTGCCGACAGCGGTGGCCGAGTAACCCGCGCCACTGCGGATAAGGAGTTGATCGATGAACGAGCCTTCAGATGTTGCCATCCACTGATGTTCCGACTTGAAGGATAACGATCCTTCGGCGGTTTTTATCCTCTTATCTGCAGAAAGAATCTTGTCGAGTTGGAACAGCAGGGCAAGCTTGTCTTCCAGTGAGACACCGAATGGATCCTCCGTGACGGGAGTTTGCCACCGCTCATCGACGACTGGTTCGGGCGCAAGTCTGATGTCGAGCTTTTTCAACATCGCTGAGGCTTTGGCAACGCGCACCGCAAGCGCCGCGACACGGTCGATCTCTTCAGGTGTGACATCGGGTGAGCAGGCGAAGCCCCACGCTCCGTCAGCGATGACACGGATACCGAAGCCAATGTCTTCGGAAAGTGACATGGTGCCGACTCTGCCGTTCTGAACGGATAAAAATTCTTCTTTAGTCAGGATGATACGGCAGTCGGCGTAAGATGCGCCGCGAACTTTGGCAGTATCAACGGCTCGCTGTGCAAGTGATTTCATTGTAAGTCCGAAAGTCTAAAAGTTAAAAAGTTGTAAAGTTTTAACATTAGTACGGCAGACGTGTCTGTCTGTCATGATATTCCATGGTGCAGGGAGTTTGCAAGTTGCGAAAATTCCTTGTGTTCGCTTCGGTCTAGAGTTTAGACTGATCCGTGTGAGGATCGACCGCGTCATTCCCACGAAAACGGGAATCCAGACCGGTCACGACCTTCTCGCATACTTGTTCGCAAACACCGTTAAAGCCAATCCCAAAGTCATCCAACCCATAACCGTCTCGATAAACATCACTACAACTCCCCAATTGGGTGCAGGCTTGGTTGTAACGCGGATACCGAGATTTGTGAAGATGTCAAAAGAGACGTAGAACCACTGAAACGCCGGGCTGACATTAATCGTTGTTTCCTTTGGAGCTACATGCCCTAGAGGATCGAGAGCAGGTCCAATGGACGGAATTACGTGCTCTGCAATGGTATGAGTCACCAAATCCGGCGGTGTAACAAGGCCAAAATTCGCATATAAACAGGCAAAACCAATAATAACCAGAATAGCCCAAAACATCAATCGAACAGTTGACCAGCCGCATGCGGTTGTGAGGTTCCAAAACCAATATAGGCATTTAGACTTATCTTTTGTCCTTTGAACAATTCTCTGATCCATCGCATAACGGTAAAGATCGGTAGCAAGAATTGTATTTGCCTCTTCTATTGCACATATACCTGAAAAGTCCGTATAAAACCAGTAATTCCAGAATCTTTTCCATAATCCAAGCAATTTCTTCCTTATTGAAATCGAATCCATAATCAATTCGGAATAACTTGGTACATAGCTGTTATTAATAAAGATGGTTCTAAGTCCGTTTATTTTGCTCAATCCAAACTTAGCATTTCTAAATTTTGCACCGATAAGTTTACAGCCTGACATTTGAGAACCATAAAAACTTGAGGCAAGTAAATTCGCTTCGGTTGGATTGGCGTCACTTAGATTAGCACACTCAAAATTCGCTCCAATATTAATTGAGTTATCCAATGAAGAAGCAAAGAGATTAGCTTTTAAGAATGAAGAGTTGCTTTCCCATTTTGATCTTTCAAGGTGGGCTTTAAACAATTCACAATGATCGAATTTGACTCTAATCCCATGGGCACGCTCCAAATGAATTTCTGCAAGCCAAGATTTTGTAAAATTAACATTTCTAAGAAAAGTACCTTCCAAATGTGCAGACATAAGCGTAACACAATTCATATTTTTATTCTCTAAGCTTATTCCCCTTAAATCAAGGACAGGCCAATCATTCTCACAAAACCCAAAGTATTCGAAATCACCGTTTCCAAGAACTTTAAACAAATTATGTACTTCAACTAGTCTTGCTTTGCCATCCTCTGCATCCGGTTCATCAAGATTAGGAGTTATTAAGTCAACAATTTGCCGTGCAAGACCGGGTACTTTTGCCCACCTATCCCGCCACCTCTTTATCTCTTCATCTGTCGGTATCGACATTCAAACCTCTTGTTTTAAACCTATTACTTTATTTAGGATGAACATGTCTTGATCCCCCGCCTGTGTGGGAATGAAGTGCTCTCCTCTCCTCCCCGTACCGTCGACTTCAGTCGCCGACCTTGACGGGCGAATAAATTCGCCCGTACTGAATTCGAAAAGCGAGACGCTTATCCTACGCGACCTACGGGCGGGACGCCCGTTCACCTATGCCGCCAACATTGCGGCGTTACGGCAACTCCCAGTTAACGCCAGCCTTGAACCAACGTTTTGGCATTGGAACTCCCGACACCTCCTGGTAACTTTGGCTGAACAAGTTCGTCGCGGAGATGTATCCCTCCAAGTTAGCAAATTTACGATTTAATCGCAAATCCGTCACAACAAAAGCCTTCTGCCCGACACGTTGTTTATGCCTCACAAACCAAAATGCCTCGACGCCCATCGGTAAACGATGCTCGAACTGCAACGTCGTTTGCTTGCGCGGGTAAGCCAGCACATATTTCGACGTTAAGCCCTTAAAATCCTGTGCTGAGGTGATATAGCTGAAGGCTAACTGAAGGTTCTCAATGTGCGACAGGCTCAGCCACTCCACCGGTCGAGTCTGCCAGCTAACCTCCGCGCCATCCATCTTAAGACTCTCGACATTCAACACTTGCCAGGGGTCAGTCGGCAGAGCCCGCGCCCAGTCGATAACATCCTCAACACTCCGATGGAAATAACTCGCCGTCACGCGGTGACTCGCCTTGGTCCAGACGCCTCCACCCTCCCATGTGATAGCTTTCTCCGGCTTGAGGTCAGGGTTACCCTTGTTAGCAGGACTGATATAATAGAGGTCGGTGTAGGTTGGGGCTCTGAAGGCTCCGCCTGCCGTTGCGAAAACGCGCAGGCCCGGGCTCAACTGATAGCCCAGATCGACGCCGGGATAGGCTCGAAAGCCCCAGTTAGAGTAATCATATCCCGCAAGGCTGATAGTCGCGTCGATAAGTGGATTCCAGCGGGTGATCCTTTGCTCGACGGATAATCCCAATCGTTCACGTCGATGAGCGCCAAGGCTCGAGCTTTCGATGCTTTCAGTTGAGGATTCAATTCTCGCGGTTGTAACGCCACCGGGATGTTGCCTGGCGACCGTCAATGCACCATCGATGACATCGGTCTCGTGGTGGTTGTGATAAAAAGCCGGATTTGTGCGGTTGAGTAGATAGTCGTCCTTGTGTCCCCGCCACGAAAGCTCCGGTCGGATCAGCCAACTGCCCGGGTTCCACTCATGTTTTAATGCCAGAAAGCGAACGTCGGTCGTCTCGTACTGTTGCGGAAAAGCTGTGGAGTAGTAGGTTGCGGCTCCAAAGCGTTTATCCTGCCACCCTGCCGACAAGTCTGTTTTATGCTGACCGATGACTCTTGAGGCGTGATACGAAAAACCGCGTAAATCGCTTTCGCTTGAGGGAATGTAGTTACCGGTTACGCCACGCTGGAAAGAGAGGCTCTGCTGAACGTTCATGCCTATTGCTGAGACGCTTGCGGTCCCGTTCAACAGACCGTAGTCGCCCGCCTCGATTTTTACTCCGAGTGAGCGACCGGTTCGATTGCGGGTAATGATGTTGACCACGCCGCCCATAGCGCTTGGCCCGTAGAGATGGGAGCCGTGTCCATAGAGAATCTCCACCCGTTCAACGTCTCCCAGGGAGATGGGCAGGTTCAGTGTATGATGACCGGTTTGGGGGTCGCTGAGTCGGACTCCATCGAGTAGAACGAGCGTTTCTTCGCTTGATGAACCGCGAAGCGACAAGTCACTCTGAACTCCATTGGGGCCGCGAGTTTGCAGATCTATTCCCAGGGAATAAGCCAAAAGATCGGCTACATTCGATACTGGTGCGTGGTCGATCTCCAAGCGTGTGATGACTCGCACGGTTCGACTGAGCGACGAAGCCAGCATAGGCAGTCTGCTGGCAGTGACGATGTACTCGTCGGTGTAGTAGGAGGGTTTATCGCTGCCGGAGGGGCTATTCGTATTGTTTTCAGCACTTACTAATGTAGAAAGACTAAACAAAATGCCGATAATCGAGATGTATGTAAAATGCTTCAGAGTTTTGACTCGAAGCACGAGAGTATAAAGAGACAATCGATTCTCTTAGGTTAATTGATCGGTGGTGCGGATTGTCGCGAGTGATGTGTTACTTGGGGACAGGGATTCCAGAAAGTATTTTGGAGTTCTTAAGTTTATTTACTTCTCCATTCTTAATTCTCAATTCTAAATTCTTAATTACTCCTACCCTTTCGCCTCCTGCATGAGGTAGCCTTCGATGAATTTCCCGATGTCTCCATCGAGGACGGCTTCGGTGTTTGAAGTTTCGACGTTGGTACGCAAATCCTTCACCATTTTATATGGGTGAAGAACATAGCTACGGATTTGTGATCCCCAGCCTATCTCGGCTTTGGAAGCTTCCAAGGCGTTGCGGGTTTTAGATTCCTCGTCTCGTTGCTGTTTGAGTAGTCGAGCCATTAAAAACTTCATCGCAGAATCTTTGTTGCGATGTTGTGATCGGTCGGTTTGACAAGTTACAACGATACCGGTCGGCAGGTGAGTGATTCTTATTGCAGAATCTGTCTTGTTGATATGCTGACCGCCTGCCCCGGATGCGCGAAAGGTATCGATACGGAGATCGGCGGGATTTATAACAATGTCGCTACCTTCTTCTGCTTCGGGGAATACGAATACGGAGGCGAAACTCGTGTGTCGCCGGGCGTTGGAATCGAAGGGTGAAATCCTGACCAGACGATGGATGCCGAGTTCTGCTTTGAGGTAGCCAAAGGCATACTCGCCTTCGACTTCGATTGAAACACTCTTGATCCCTGCCTGTTCGCCGGGTTGAATGTCGATAACTTCGCCCTTCCATTTGCGGCTCTCAATGTACATCAAGTACATTCTCATAAGCATAGCCGCCCAGTCTGCCGACTCAGTGCCACCAGCACCGGCGTGGATGGTCATGATGCAGTTGCGGGAGTCGTCTTCGCCACCGAGCATGGTTTTGAACTCCCATTCGGTGATAAGTACTTCGAGTCTTTCGATTTCCTTTTTTAGATCGGCTGAGTCATCGGAAGTGTCATCTTCCAGCAGTGTAGCCAACTCTTCGGCGTCAGCCAGATCGTGCGACATTTTCGCGTGAGCATCCACCGGATTTGCGAGTTTTGCAATCCTGCGTCCAACTTCCTTGGCGCGATTCTGGTCGCTCCAGAAGTCGGAAGCTTCGGTTTGTTGTCTTAGGCTGGCGAGTTCCTTCTGTTTGGTCTCGACGTCAAAGAGACCTCCCGAGCCGCACCAGCCGCTCTTTCAGTGTAGATATTTCCATTGTTCTCTTATCAGGAGAACGGGCGCATCTGCCCGTTCAATTTGTGTTCTGTCAGTTCTTAGACCGTGAGGTGTAAACTGAAATGTATCTTCCGTCAGGTCTCCAGTTCGTTTAAGACCTGACGGAACGAAAATCCCGCAAGTGAAAAGGTACGACTGTCTATCGCACCAATGCACTATTGCACTATTGCACTTCTGCACTACCCTTCTTCGTTAGCCTGAAAGCCGATATTGCGATTGGTTTCGTGCTTATCGACACCCATCTTGATCTCGCCGTAGCGAGATTCGTACTTTTTAATATTCTCTTCGAGTGCCTTTTCGAGCGATTTGGCGTGTTGGGGCGTCATGATGATGCGTGCCTGCACTACAGCTTTGGGCATACCGGGCAGCATCCGCGTGAAGTCGATGACGATCTCGGCACCGGAATGCGAGATCAGAGCCAGATTGGAGTAGATTCCCTGTCCGGTTTTTTCATCGATCTGAACTTGAATTTGTTGCTGGGGACCTTTAGGTTGATCCATTTGAGATTGTCCAATACTATTTGTTATTTAATAGACGGTTTTCGACAGCGAAATATCGAATAAAATAAACTGTCAGCGCAACTCCCTTAACCTGCCTGCCTGCTTCCAGCCCGAAAATTTGGCTTCGTTCTTAGACGCAACAGGATTTTCTGTCGAGCTGATTGTTTTCGATAGCGCTTTCTGACTCTCCCGGTCTGCAAACGCCGAAGCTAATGCTGCTGCGACGAGCTCATCCGAGGCGGGCGGGCGCAACTGTTCAGGGCGAAACTCTCTGTCGATAAAACCAGTGTCGTACTCGCCACGGATGAACTGCGGCTGATCCATCAACCAACGGCTGAATGGTATGGTGGTGATAAAGCCGGAAATTCGGTATTCGTCCAGAGCACGCCTCATTCGGGCAATCGCACTATTCCGGTCGGCTCCCCAGACGATCAGCTTGGCGACCAAAGGGTCGTAGTAAACGCCGACCTCATCCCCGACATTGACGCCTGAATCGACCCTGACCCATGGCCCGTCCGGTCTGACCAGAGTGCGGATTTTTCCCGCATCTGGCAGAAAGTTCTGAAAGGGATTTTCAGCGCTGATCCGGCATTCTATTGCGTGGCCGGATTGGTTTATTTCTTCTTGAGCAAACGGAAGAGGTTCGCCCATTGCTACCCAAAGTTGTAATTGAGCCAGATCGATGCCGGTGACAAGCTCTGTTACCGGGTGTTCGACCTGAAGCCGGGTATTCATCTCGAGAAAGTAGAATTCGCCGGTCTCGTCATCAAGCAGGAACTCAATAGTCCCGGCATTGACGTACCCACAAGCCTTGGCGGCCATGACCGCCGCTGCGCCCATAGCATCCCGGACTTCCGGACGGTTGGCGAGTGCAGGTGCGGGCGACTCCTCCACGACCTTCTGGTGCCGGCGTTGCACCGAACATTCGCGCTCAAAGAAGTGGATCACGTTACCAAAATGGTCGCCCATGATCTGTACTTCGACATGCCGGGGATTGTCGATCAATTTCTCAAGATAGACGTCCCCATTGGCGAATGCCGATAGTGCCTCACGTGAAGCAGACTCGAACGCTCCAGGCATTTCCTGTGGAGTGCGCACAACCCTCATTCCTTTTCCACCGCCACCCATTGCGGCTTTGAGCATCACGGGATAACCGATCCGCGCCGCTGACTCCAGCGCTGATTGTGCGTCGGGAAGTGCAGACCTGTCACCTGGCACGACGGGCACACCGGCATCCATCATCACTTTGCGCGCTTCAGTCTTGGATCCCATCGACCGCATGGCGTTACCGGATGGGCCTATGAAAGCGATGCCTGCTTCCTCCACCGCATCGGCAAAGTCGCCATTCTCGGCAAGAAAACCGTAGCCGGGGTGAATCGCATCAGCGCCGCATTTCCGAGCGGTTTCGATGATGACTTCGCCTCGCAGGTAACTTTCACGAGCAGGCGCGGGACCTATCAGGTAGGCTTCGTCCGACATCTGCACATGGAGCGCTCCACGGTCGGCGGCTGAATAGACTGCCACGGGCGAGATTTCCATCTCCCGACAGGCTCGAATGATGCGGACAGCGATCTCGCCGCGATTGGCGATCAACACTTTGCGGATGGGACGACGAGGATCTTTTTTCTTGAAGAGATTTATTTTCAGATTTATCTCGAACTATTGACTTTGGGAAACGCTAATTGTGCATCAGAAATGGTAGCGGAGGTGCCGGTGTTGGCAATCGTTTGCCCCATTCGAATTCCGGAACTATTGGCGAAGAGCCGCTGCCCATCCATCATAGCCCGCAGAAGAACGTCATCGACGAAGCCATCCGAGATCGGTTGGTCACTGTATGCTATAAGTGCCAGCAACCCATTTGGCACGTGATCTTCTCCTTGGAAATGGTGGCGAGGTGTCGCGGCTTCTCCGTCGAAGAATACTTGATAGCGTGAAGAATCGGAATCGAATACGACTTCCAAATCGAACCAACGATCGACTGGATAATGGTTTACACCTTGGACCAACCCAGCTCCTTCCCGGACGAAGAATGACCTATCGCCATTGAACTGTATTTGCCAGGTAATAAAATTATTCGCACTCGCATCCGCACCGATCACTCCAAACCAACTGTTTTGCGGGATGAAGAGCTTAAGCTTCAGACTTGCCTGTGAAATTGGTTGAAAGGTAACAGACGTCATGACGAAGTTTTCCC